>Ga0134121_10001373_pt1 | contig 23028 bp, 16 predicted proteins | sample KB301_FD_96463 | JGI IMG/M metagenome (GOLD analysis project Ga0134121, IMG submission 96463) | Terrestrial soil microbial communities without Nitrogen fertilizer from Kellogg Biological Station, Michigan, USA - KB3-0-1 | ecosystem: Environmental > Terrestrial > Soil > Unclassified ... | reverse complement strand
CTCTCCGGATTCTTTGGTCGCGTTTGTATTCGTACCCGTGACGGAGCCGGAATTTCCACTAAGCACCTGCGCGCTCGCGAAGTTGTTGTTTGCGGGACCACTTGGCCCACTACTCCAACTAAGCACGATACTGCCCGTGGCCCCGGCGAAACCGTCGACGGCGATGGAGTAAGTCGTTCCGGCAACCGCATTGAACGTGACCCGGCTGGACAAATCAGAAAAACCCACATCATCGTTACTGACAATGGTCGTCAAAGCACCAACGCTGTTTCCGGTATAGACGGCCAACAAGGTATCGAAGTTACTTCCGGCCGTGCGGAACGTGACCGACGCGCTGGCCGGCGCTTGCCATCGATACCAGACGGACGAGCCACCCGAATCACCGGCGTGAAAAGGTTCGCCAACTTCTTTGGTAGCGCCGGTATTGTTTCCATTGACGCTACCGGAGCTGCCGCTGATGATCTGTGCGTTAGCGAAGTTGTTGTTCGACACTCCTGCCGGCGGCGCACTCAAACTCAATGTGTAAGCACCGGTCGCATTAATAAGATTTGAAGTCGCTTGAATGACAAATGTTCCCGTTGCTGGAAGAGTGAAGAAACCGCTCGACGCGGGAATTCGCGAATTTGTTCCGCCGCCACCATTGTTGTCAAAGACCAGCTCTGAACCGTTCGGACCAAGCAGGACGAGCCACGTGTCAAACGCAGCAGACGACATGCTGATGGCGATTTGCTGTCCGGCCACGCCGTTGAAGGAATAGGCGTCGGAAAACCAGTTGCTGCCGGTCGGGTACCGGCAATCTCCGGCCGCGAGGGAGCCGCTTAAAATTTGTCCGATTGCCATTGGCGTGATTGCGCAGTTGTTGCCGCCGCCGCCAATGGCGTTGATTGCCGCGTCCACTTTTATTCTTGGTTTTGTGATGCCGTTTGTGTCAGTGACGGGGACGCCCGTGTCTCGGAGTGCAGCGAAGACTTCGTCCACTGTAGCCGTCGGTTTCTTCGATTTGAGAACGGCCCAGGCGCCGGCGACGTGAGGAGTAGCCATCGATGTGCCACGAAGGAGAGCGAAGTCACCGCTAAGACTAAACAGACAGTAGTTAGCATTACTGAAAAGACCTGATGGAACAGAAGAGCAGATCGAATCACCTGGAGCCAGCAGGCTTAAGAAACTGGCGCTGTTGGAAAAACTCGATACACGATCTAGCAGCGTGGAGCCTGTGCCATCGCCGGTAGAGCCGACGCTGATAGCGCTGGAAATGCATGCAGGTGTAGCGATGGAGTCTTTAAACCCCTCATTTCCTGATGCGATGACCGTTGCAATCCCGACCGAGCGAAGATTGTCAATCGCGGTTTTGAGAGACTGGTTAGAGGCGTCACAGTTTGAGAAATTCCTGCCGCCACCGATACTCATGTTTACCGAAGCAATCGGGAAGGTATTGCGCAAAGCGAAGACTCGTTCGAGTCCGGCTAACTGATCACTGGAAAAGGTCAGGACGCACGGCGTTGGTCCCTTGCATTCATTAAAGCCGTCAAATCGTGAAAAGATTTGGATGGCAATGAGGTTGGCGTCTTTCGCGACTCCGGAAAAGGTTACTCCGTTTGCTCCTTTTCCGGCGGCAATGCCTGCGACGTGAGTGCCATGAATACAGCCCTCGATGAAGGATGAGCAATTTACACCCGATCCCGTAACAGTGGTGGCCGTGGATCCATTTGGGCAGACAGTCGAGCTGACCGGGGTGTTAGAAGAATAACACGCTTCTGACACCACCTTGCCGTTAAGAAAGCTATGAGTCTTGTCAACGCCGGTATCCAGAATGGCTACCGTTTGGCCCGCGCCGGAAAAACCGGCAGCCCAGGCTGCCGGCGCGCCTATCAATGGCACGCTCTCGGCAAGCGCCGGTGGAATAGCCACGTCTTCCTGAATATCAAAAACATCCGCAGAATTCTTCAGTTCCTCGAGCGCCGGCAAGTCAACCGTCATCGCTGCGAAAGGTATAAACTGAAATCTCTTGACCGACCTCACATTGAATCTTGATAGCCGGTCCATCACTACATCCTGCGCACGCGCGATTTCCTGGCGCTGAGCGTTGATTTTGCTGGACTCAGTCAACTTGCCTTCAGGCTGAAAGCTCTTGATTCGTAGACCAACAATTACCCGCACCGATCCTTCGGCCTGCGCTTTCGCCATCAGAGACTCGAACGCCTCGATAGCCGTCTGGCTACGAGCGAACTGATCCTGCGATTCCTCCGCTTTCATTGCCGAGCGACTTTGCTGAGAAGCGTCTCTCGTTGACTGCAAAGGCAGAGGTTTCTGTTTGGCTGCTGAAGATGGCTCCGGAAGAATGGCGCCAATTGTCAGTAACAACCCTATCGTAAAGAGGATCAGAATCTTGCTCATGAGGTTTACTCAACTAACTGGGATTAACTGTGAGACTACAGGAACTGCGTGAACGAAGTTTGCGACGAAATGGCAGTTTTAGGGATTGCCCTAACTGTTATGGCTCTCGCGACGAAACATTACAGGTTTGTAACCCTGGGGATGCCGGCAAATAGCGCAGTCAACTCATTTGGTTGCAACTGACGAAATCCAATCGCAGTCGGATTCGGCCCCGGGCACGGCGAATTCCATCCATACGGAGGACAGGGAAATAGTCTTGGAAATGGATCAATCGCATAACCCGCGACGATCTGAACATTGTTGGGTCCCGCCGGTATGTAGTCGATTTGCACCAAAATCATCGCGTGAGTCGTGTCGGCATAAAATACCGGAACCTCGTTGTCCAGCGCATTGATCATGCCGATGTTGTTTACATCGAATGGACCAGCGGGCGCCTGCGGCGGATAGATGTTAGTTACCGGTGAAGATACCCTGAATGCTCTTCCCAAATCGTCCTGCCACTCAGTGTTTAGAGCATTAATCATCACTGCCGGCGGGCCAGTCGTGGGCACAGGACCACCAAAGTACCGAGACACGATTCGCTGCTGGTTAACGGGATGACCAAAATATCCGAACAACGCTGAAAGACTGGCAGCCCAACACCATACCGGTGTTTGCTGTGCCACAGGCACTACGGGTCGATTGGAGATATAGACTCTCCAAACGCCGTTGGGCAGTTGGGTGTGGGCGGCTCTCGAAGTCCGCGGCAGAGAAGTTATCGAGATACACGCGAGCAGAAGGAGTGAGATCTTGCGAATCACTTTCATCGGGTTTGACTTCCTTTTCGAGTGTCTATGCGCTTCTACCGTGATATGTGAAATCCCACAAAAACATTTCCGGCAGCTTTTATTTGCGCCAGCATAACCCTCGCAAACTCACGCTGCTTTTCATTGCCCGATTTCACCAGCGCTTCCAGCAGCTCAACCAGCTTTGGCCGGTTGAATCGCGCCAGACTGAAGGCGGCCCAGTTGCGCGCGCTGTCATCATTCGATTCCAACATCTTTGCGAGAACCGGAACGCTCTTTTCATCGTCAAAATAGACTTCGAACTCCTTGACGATTTCTGGGCCGGCCTCGAATTTTACGGTTAGCTTGTAGTTGCCAGTGTCCAACTTTGCGGCCAAAGTTTTGGCCAAATCCATTGGCAAATCCGTGGATTCCTCTGGAGCGAGAGTTACGTACTTCGGTCCGCGTTGTCCCGGAACTCTGAGTACAACCAACTGGATTGGCTTGGGCTCACTGAGCGGCTTCGGTATGCTCCAAACGATGGCCTTCGCAAGCTCCTTATTGTGCTCAAATACTCCGTAAACTCCCAAAGTGAAATTTTGCAGATCGAGTTCATTGACTCTTATCGGCGAAGGCCCAGTGTTCGCTATGGAAAGAGTGATAGCCGGAGTTTCACCGAGGAAATAGCGGTCTTGGCACTTGACGGTAAACCTCGTTCGCTCATCCGTCTGCTGCTCCGTGAACTTCTGAGAGAAAACAGAGCTCGCGAAGATACAAAAGCCAAATGGGACGAATAAGAGAGTCTTCATCATTGGGGACGCACTACAGTCGGCCTCGCAATACCACCTGCTTCGGTTGTTCGTTCGGTTGCTTGGTGTGATAGGTGAAATGCTCCGACTCGCTACTGCGCATATAGAAGGCCTAGGGATACCTGGGAGTAAGCTTTGCCAAGTCCAGGGTGCAGTTGTCCCAAATGACGTCACCTTCTTCCGGCGTCATAATGTCTTCGAGATCGGTATACACGTTAACTATCAGCTTCGCTGGTTCGGGAAACCTTTTAGATAGCATTGCAAATAACTGCTTCAGATTCTCTTCGCTGAAGGATTTGGGATCCAGCAGCACATCGACTCCGCGCGACTTCCGGGTTGGGCCCGCTGGATAATTTCCATATTCGCCCATGTGGTCCCAGGTGATAGCGTATCGAAACAGCGACCGAGGCTCCTCAGGACAAGTTTTGATCTCCTGAATCCTCGTGACTGGAGACTGAGCATCGATGGCCCTATTGTTAAGAATAACTAATGCTATCACCACGATGCGTAGAATAGTTTGTCTCGAGATGAGATTTTGCCCGAACATATGGACATGCTCGTAGCCTATTTCTGACGCCACCGTCAATGGTAATAGATGGAAATCCACACTCAAGTAGGTCTAACGGCGCATCTTGCTTCTTGTAATAATGGAGCAATGAAGCGAGCATGAAGGTGATCACGCAACCGGCAAAGAGTACAACCGAGTGTGCTCGAAACGGAATTCGGTTCATTCTAAAACTCAGATGTCCGCTGTTCATCCGTAACCCTTCAACGATGATCGAGCCGAACATTCCGACTAGCACTCCTATCAGGCTAATACCGACTGACAGTGTCAATGCCATCACCCAGAACCCCGGTTCGCCGGGCGGAAATCGCTGCCTGATGCGGCCCGCAAAAAGATACGCCACTCCCGCGTACATTAGCGCGAAGCAAACAATCACCGCCGCGTCCAGCACGACGTCGCGCTCGCGGCTGTAATGACGAACCGTAGCGACGTCGACACCATGATTCTTCGCGAGACCGATAAACAGTGTCTCCATGCATTCCTGACATCGCTCATCCCACTCGGGCCGGTGTCCTGCATATTGATCGGCCCAGCGGATGGCCATGTCTTCAGCCGTGACCGCGTCGAAACGGAGGTGCCTACGATCGGTGGCATTCGCGAGGTTCAACGTACGATGGTCAGTCTCGTTCCACTGACAGTTTGGACTGATGGGATGATCGCCGGGTCGATCGCATCCGGCGAATGTCGTAATGAAGACCATGAGGAGCACGCGCGTCATGCCCCTAGACACTCGACACACTCCGAAGTTCCAAGGTAGCGGGATCTGAGTATTGCGTCTTAGTCACGGTCCTGAGGAGGTTTTCGGGTAAAGTCAGTTAAATAGTAAAGACGCCGATTCGACGAGGCGATCGCGTTTCAGTAAGATGGTCAGTCTCGATCAAAAAGCTGGGCATACTCGTAAATAACTTAGGTACGTTTTTGGGTCTCGACGGGCAATTTGCCTGAGGCATTAAAGACCTATTCCGAGGCAACGCCGAGCGAGCCTATGGGGATTTAGCCAGGTGAATCGAGGTTTGGCACTTTGGCAATCGAACGATAACTGGGCAACCGATCTTTTGTTTTTGATGATCTAGTGGCGCAGTTATCGCACGTGAATATGGGTTGCCAGCAGTTGTGGGAGTGGAGAAATTCTACGAAGCTGATCACTACACAAAAAGAATCCGAATAACGGGACGGAAGGATATATAGAATCAAAGTTTTATTACTCTTGTCGCTTTTGATGCAGACGAATCAAGGGCATTCCTCGTATCTACTATCAGCGAAGCTAACTGCGCAACGCGTTGATAATCTATTGCGCTGTGGTCAGTGACTACCACGACGCAATCCGGCTTACTCAGGTTTTCGTCAGTCAAAGGTACGGAAGACAACCGTGCCACAATCTCACCGTTGAATCCGATAACATTGAATTCCTTCTTAAAGGGATCGTGGTAACTCACTTCGGCGCCTTTCGACAATAGCGTATTGATGATTGTCGAGGCGGGACTTTCGCGGACATCCGCGACGTCTCTCTTATAAGTAACGCCAAGAATCAAAATATGAGAGCCTTTGAGCGTCTTCTTTTGCTCGTTCAAACCATCCGCGATTAAATTAACTACATGGCCAGGCATTGTGGAGTTGACTTCCTCAGCTAAACCGATGAATCGTGAGTCAAATCCATGTTGTCTTGCCTTCCAGGAAAGGTAATGAGGATCGAGCGGAATGCAGTGACCACCGATTCCCGGTCCGGGGTAGAAAGCCATGAAGCCGAAAGGTTTGGTGGCGGCAGCCCTGATAACTTCCCAGGTATCCACACGCAGCACATAACACAGGTGAGACAGCTCATTCGCCAAACCGATATTGACAGCCCGATAAGTATTCTCCAAAAGCTTGGTGGCTTCTGCGACCTGAGCCGAACTGACCGTGTGAACGTCAGTCACAATTTGAGAATAAAGATAAGCTGCCACGATAGTTGAGTCTGGACTCACGCCGCCGACAATTTTAGGGATGTTGCTGGTTGTGAAGATCGGATTGCCAGGATCGATACGTTCCGGAGAAAACGCCAGCAGGAAGTCGAGCTCGATTTTTAGACCAGTCTCTTCCAGCATTGGCAGCAACACTTCTTCCGTGGTTCCGGGGTAGGTTGTCGACTCCAAAACAATCAACTGCCCGCGACGCAGATTCGCACGAATGTTCTCGGCCGCCTTGAGAATGTAAGAAATGTCAGGCTCCTTCGTCTTGCTGAGTGGTGTGGGAACACAGATGAATATTGCGTCGCATTCACTGAGCCGTTCAAAAGTGCTGGCTGCATAAATTTGTCCGAGAGCTGTCAGTTGGCTGATGGTTTCGGTTTTGACAGCTTCAAGATATGAGGTTCCGTTGTTGATTTCAGCCGTTCGACTGTCATCAGTGTCAAAGCCGATCGTCTTGAAACCTCGACTGGCAAAAGCAACCAGAAGGGGCAGACCGGCATAACCCAAGCCAATCACACCGATAATAGCTTTCCTATCGCCAATCAGGCTGTTAAGTTGCTTTTTGAGCATATGCGCCTCTCTTCGTTCGTGGCGGTCCAGTAGTTCAGATGGGCTCAAGTCGAACGCTAACAACACTTTGACGACCGACCAGTTCTCTGGTACACACACGCGTGTAACGCTCGTCGGTTCTAAATAGTGGGCGAGCTCGGAAGTGCTTAAATCGGAAGGAGGTGAAAAAGCAAAATGTACGTAGCCAAGTCTATCAGCGATCTCGACGACTTGGCTACACGAATGATGGCGTTGGAGGAAGAGGCCTACAATCAATTCGCGCACATCTTCGGGCTGCGTCTTCGGGCTTTCTTCGTTCGGCGTGGGTTGAGTGAGTCAGATGCAGAAGATTTGGCCGGATCCTGTATCACAGATATCGCGCTGAAGGTGAGGCACTACAGACATGTGACCGGTGGCGGTTTCAATGCCTGGGTCTTCACCTTGGCGCGGCATGCATTGGTTGACTGGCTGCGAACCAGGTTACCCACTCAGGAACTCCCAGACGACCTGCCCAGTGAAGCGGCGAATGAAAGAACGGAAGAAGACTTGAGCGTAGTTTTAGCAGTTGAAGAAGCGCTTGCCAAACTTCCGGATTTAGACCGGTCACTGATTTTGCTGCGCAACCTCAAAGAACAGGACACTTACTTGTCCTTTCTCAGGAAGAACAAAATCAGTGTCGGCGCGGCTCGAGTTCGACATTTCAGGGCCTTGAAAAAGTTAAAAGAAATTCTTCAAGTGGACCCGCGAATCACAACATACTTAAAGGACAAAGAGTCTTTGGAATAATTTATGAGTGAAGAGAACAATAACATGCAGCAATTAGATAACTACGATACACCTGACTGGCTCGAGAATGCACTTCGATCATCGGCGGAGCTGGAACGCTTCGGCGCGGATGCAGGCGAAGTCGAGAACATGTCGGCGGCTTTCCACGAACGGTGTCAGGAAGCTGCCGATACTGCGTTAAGTCTCATTAAATTACGACAGGAACGACAGCGCGTTGGCTTCGTTCCTTTGTCGTTTGCGGACTATGTTCAAGGGCTGGTGAGAGTCGCCAATGTTCGGCTCTCGGCTGTGCTTCAATGGCTGGGGATCGACGATCTAAAGCGGCCCACTCCTGAGGCGGCTAAAGCTTTTGCCAGATTGGCCAAAGAGATCGGTCTCGGCGTGCGCGAGACCCTGATTCACATACGTATCGGGTTCGCGAGTCTTGAAGACTCTGCACCCGTTCCGTTATTAGTTGCGCGACACCGCTCACCAATGTCACGCGGCAATCAGTTAGAAGAATGTGAAGTGGTATTGGGCCAGCTGGAGTCGAAGTATGCCCTGGATAGTCTGCGGGAACTAAGACGAACTGAATTTGAGATCCGTGCCGCCTTTCACGAGACCAAAGATAAAAGTTGAGTGCCAGTAAATGAATAGCAGCGAGGCCTCGGGCAAAAACTTCAGACCCATTGCTGGTTTCGGACGTGACGAATCTGAAAGCGCGCGCTCGGCCAATTCCTACCTTACCACCTATACAACCGGCAGTTCTCTCGACAAGGGCAAGACATCCCCGGTTGCCACGATAAAGGGGGGCCCCCAGCCGGCACACTTTCTTAAGGAGATTAAGAAGCAGACCCACCAATTGGTGGGTCTGAGTTTTTTTGAATCACGGGTTGCAACTTAAAACGGAGGACTTTTAGTTTCACGCGAGAGTCGGGAGATTTAGGGAACACTTCGAGGGGTAAAGCAGAAGTGCTGGCGGTCAGCCTCCCCGCCGCCTGGCGAACGCGTAGTACAAGTGACTAAAGGAAAGGGACCGTCGAATCCCAGGCGAACTGGTCTTCATTTCGACGGCACAACTATCCTGACCCAATAAGCACTTGCTCCGACAATGCGGCACACCTCTCCGGTATCACCAGAGTAGAGAGTGGTGTTCGTAAAAAAACCATCCAACTGTCGACGTTGGAACTGGTATCATCCTGGCATTCCGGCAATCTCACAATTCTAGTCAGTAACTGGTACTCATCATGATTCTGACTCCCTTCAATTACCACCTGGTGGGCCAGCCCCTGATCGATGAACTGCAACATCAGGTCGAACGAGGAAACAGTCTCTTACTGATAGCCCCTCGGTTTGGAGGTAAGCGACATGTTCTTAATCGACTGCGTGAACGCCTCGAGAAGGCGAATAGCGTCCCTATCGTTGAAGCCAGACTGCTTTCCGAGAAGCCTCTATCCACAGTGGCCGACCTGAGAAAAAAGATTCTCGACGCGGTTCGGCCATTCACTATTAACTCTGATTTCTCCCTGCCAAATCTCGACTCGTTACAGATCGCGAACGAGGCCGAAGAATCGAACGAGCCTGAGAACCCGGAAGACTTGCTGAAACCGTTAAGACTCCTGGCTGAGCACGTGGAAAAGCCTATTTATTTCTTTGCCGCAAACGTGGATGGCATGAGCCACTATCTAGCGCGCGGCTTTTTGCAGTGTGTTCGCAATCTTGCCGCCCAGCGGAAAGTGGTTGCCGTACTTACGGGAGAGGATGATTTTCAGAAGTTGATCCATGGGGACACTCCTGTCTGCGACGGCGCCAGACAATATGTTCTACAGGGTTACGATCAGGACGAGTTTAATCGATTTATCGATGACTACTTACGTTACCTGCGATTGACGTTTGAGCCCCCGGACAAACTCTACAAGCACATTTGGGAACTCACCGGTGGGAACATCTACCTCTTACGTATGGTGTTGTGGACCATCATTCAGAATCGCTCGCGGGTGGATCGGGACCCAACCGAACCGGTTACAGTTAACGAGCTGCCGGACGAAGTAAAAATGGTCGCCGTCCCGGGTGTATATGGCGCCTACATTTTCCGTCATGCGACGCACATCATCGAAAACGATGCCAATTGTTGGACCCAGCTCAGCGAGTTTATTGCCAATCGGACCGTTAATGTTGGTCCAGGTTTGGGACCCACAACCCTGGAGCTCGCCGGTGTTGCGGTAAGGCAAGTAGGCGAACGGAATGTTTTGAAGCCGGCCTCAGCGCTGATGTCAAGGTTCGTAAGCGAATACTTCGACGACCGCCGTCTCGGTGACCTCTACGGCTTGAAGCATTCCTGGGACGAAGCTTTTAGTTATTACGATAGTTATTACGAAAATTTGGAAGACGAAGCGCGGATGCGCCCCCTCGGACCTGAAGACAAACGCGCGACTGAAAATTTGATAAGCGCGCTCGACTCCACGCTACACTTCAAGGCAACGAAAATTGCAGAACACGAGGCCCCTACTGAAGTTGCGATTGAACTTCAGAAACTGTTTGTAAAGGGCTGTTACCATTTGTTGGGATATAAAGAGGTTTCGTTCTGGACTCGTAGTTCAAGTGATCCCCGCCGGTGGCAACATCGCGAGTTGTCAGATATCGTCAAACGGATCCCGAAAATAGGAATCAGTACAAATGCGGGAAGAAAGATTCAAGCTTCCCTGCAGATGACTTCGTTCTCTGGCCTGGTCTCTGAATCTTCGATATTTCCACTTCAGGGAGAGGCCTCGAATTTTGCCATTGCCACCTACCTCCCTTCCATAGATCACTCAGAACAAGTCGTGGTGGTGGTAAGTGATTTTGATAGCGTGACGGGCATTGAAGAAGAGCCCGAACGAGCCAAACATGTTCGATCGCTGATGAATAGTTTCAGCAAGGCATATAGCCACGCTCTATACATTGCACAACAGCAACACAGAGAGCGAACCCGGCGGGTCCATCGTGAGATTTTTCAAAGAGTTCTAACTGAGATATTTTTTTGGCGTCAATTAGCAGTTAATGAACTTCTCCTGGTTGCGGCGCACGACCTCCAAAGCAAACTTGCATATAAGAGAGTCCTTTTTTCCCTCGTCGACCGCGAGAAAACCCGAATCGAGGGAATTGCAGAAGTCATTGAACCCGGCATGGTCGAGTTAAAAAAAGAGACCAATTGGCCTCTTAACGACCCGGGGTCACATCTGCAGTCATTGGTTATCCAAACGAAAAAGTTCGAGATTGTGAGTAACGCTGCCACAATCCATATTGGCAATCCAAAAAACTTTACAAGCGCCCACGTTCGAGCTTTTGGACTGCTTCCTCTTTTGGATGACGAGAAAACAGCCATCGGAACCCTGATGATCGAACCGGCTGACGACGCGCCGCCGTCGAAGACGGAGATGGAAGATCTTCAGCATTTTTCAGGACAACTGGCAATCGCCATTGAATACGCTAAACGCGTAAAGATTCTGGAGTCTTGCTTGAATGGTATCCCCGAGCCATTGTTCATTTTTGACAAAGACGGAAAGGAACAATATCAGAATCGGGCTGCGGCTCAATTGTCGGAGGGCGAGATCGGTTGGCTCCGCAACAAAACAAATCCACGAACGACCGCCATCGAGACTGTCAGGCAATTCGCTTCGGAAACATTGCACCTGGGCCACCGGCTGGCCAGGGTATTGGAAGTGAGCGACGGGGCAGGTAGCATGGCCCAATACAAAGGAGGAGCGGTTGCAGATGTCGTCAAGGATTCGCGAGAAGAAGCGGTTGGGGCATTGGTAAGGATCCAGGACCAAACATACCTTGACAAGTACTTCAGGGCTGAACGTCTGGTTAATAAAGGCGACGATCCGGATACCGCCATAAGCCAAATCCTTGAAGCCATGACGCAAATCGGTCACAAGTGGGCGCGCTTATATCGTCTTAGATTCGAGGGTGAGACAGAGAGGTTTGTGAGTGAGTTATCGCGGGGACACGCCAAACGAGAATTCGAGATCGAGTTTAACGAACATCGGGTAAAACTGTACCCGTTCGATATTGCCCCATACGAGTGGGAATGCATGAAAGGGGATCCGGTCGTGTTTTGCTGGAAACCCGGATATAAGAGGGGCGAAATTTATTATACTCCGTTCGGTTTACCGGCCATCAACTGGCCACATCCGGAACAACCTCCGCAGATCGCCAAAAAGGAGGGTGACTTCTGGGTCGATTTTCCATTGATCAGCGAAGGTGAACAGCTAGGTAAGATATGTCTTCAGTGCAACGAGAATTTTCAACCCGAGCACTTCCTGCTGCTAAAGAACCTTTCTTCGAGCTTTGCTGATATCCTTAGTACGTCAATTCGTCGCCAGCAGGCGGGAAAAGAATATGAAGACACGATCAAACTGTCGGTAGCGATTAAGGTGATTGGAACAGTGGCTCATAGTTTGGGTACAAAGCATGGTAGTCTTTCACACTTATTGGGACTCTATCGGGACCTTGAGGGCACTTACCCGGATCTCATTGAGCTAAATGACGAGTTCCAGATCATACAGAAGCAGATAGCCCAGATTGTGTCACGCGCCCGCGATCTCTTTAGATCTGTTCCTGTTAACTTTAAGCCCGGTAATCTGGTTTTGGAGATTCAACGCGGACTCGCTTCCGCAGCTCAGGAAAACTTTTTGCACTTCGAGTTCAAGGGGAGTTACGATCAGTTTGTGATACCACTCGATTCGCCTTTGCTGGTGATGGCGCTCAACGAGTTGGTTGCTAATTCACGAGAGGCGATAAAAGACGAAAAGCAATTAGCAATACGAATCAATGTTGAGGTTTCTTCGCCAAGTGAAAACTACGTGACGTTGATTTATGAGGACAATGGACCAGGAATTCCGCCGGAATTTGTGCGCAGGGTTTTTGATGTTGAAGATGCATTCAGCCATAAACCTTATCGCAGTGAGCGAGGCACTGGCCTGGGAATGAGTTTCGTTATACGGACCATTAAAGGTCATGGTGGTAGTATTGAATATGTGGGGGAGCAAGGCAGCGGCGCTAAGTTCATGATTAAGCTTCCCGGTACGAAAGGAGTGAGCTGATGTACAAGATTCTCATCGTCGAGGACGATACACTCACCGTCAGCACTTTAAAAAAGCGGATCATTAACAACATACCGCAAGTTCAGGTCGACACTGCTCAGACAGTTTTAGCGGCACACACCTGCTTGCAGGAAAGTGTCAATGATCCCTACCACGCAATCATTATCGATTTCAAACTTCCCTACGAGAATGTTGGCGATCATGATGAGGTGGACGAAAGCGTCTGCGGTCTGGCTATGCGCCTGATGCCGAACGCCTTGATCATTCACATTACCGCGTGGAAAGATGACCCTCACATAGTTCGGCATCTCGAGGAAGTTCACGAGGTTCAGTTTGGAAACAAGGCGATTCGCTTATGGAAACTTGATGTAGATGATCCTGGTACACCGACAGTTTCGGACAAGATCATATCTACACTCAGGGCAGAGTTGTATGGCCAGCGTGTGATGGACCAATTGCGTTCCTTATTCAATCTTGAAGGAAGGGCTCGTTTTTCATCATCATCCGGAAACCGGGGAAGATTCGTTCGCTCCGTGCGCACCGGTCACAGTCGTACTCACGAGCTGGGCTCTGTTACTCGAGAAATTGCTGCGTGCTGGCCTCATCTGAATCAGGATGTGAAACATCAGGTCAGGATGATTTTTTCGGTCCGGGAGATAGAGAATAAAGTGATTGTAAGTTTGTTTCGCTCACCACAGGCTCAACGCTCGGCGGCGTCTACCGAACACATCTCCGAAACGAGCAGTCCAGACAAGAGCTTCGGTGAATTGAGAGGAGAATAAATCCTCATTGCTCTTATTAGCTCTCACCAATCTCACGTCGAGGAATAGAACATGATCTCACCCGATGTCTGGGATGTTATCTCTACTCTGCCAAACCAGATTCAATCCGAACACTTTATTATTCACTTCGGTGATCGAAATCCCCCGAGGGGCCGCGGATTGGGTGTAAACGGCGTGCGCGATCGGGTCCTGATTCTTACGTATCTAAAGGCCCTGGAAGGATTGTATCGCGCCATGACGGCGCCTCCCTGGAATTGGCCGCTGCCACTGACAGACGAAAGTAAGAAAACAAGAGTGTATGTTTGCGATGAAGACCCGGCAACGAACTACGACGAGAACAACATTCCGTGCGTTCTCCTACCAAGCAGAAGCGACGAGCCTACCAGTCATGGCGAGCTGTTGCGCGCCGCTGCCGAGGCCGTACACGAAGCAACCCACGTCTTTACTTTCACGCACCGTCCCCACCAGGAGACGAGCTCGAAACCCTGGATCTGGTTCGACGAGGGCCTGGCAGTGTTAATGGAGACCATGGTTTCAGCAGGAAATCCCGACTATTTTCGATTCCTGCAAAACTGGATTGATATGCCCGAATGTTCTCTCGATGATCCGGACGAACGATACCAGGCGGGAATTTTTCTGAACTATCTTCACCAGCGCCTTGGCCCGGAGTTTATCAAGCAGGTTTGGACGCAATCAGATCTCGGCGAAGGACCAATCGAGGCCCTCGAACGTTTCTCCGCGCTTCGCAATCTGACATTTCTTTCGGCTAATCCAACTGTGCAGGACCTCTTCGGTTCGGGCTACTGTGTGGATCCCTTTTTCATGTGGGACCATCGTAGCGTTGCTATGGCGCCGGATATCTTCTTTAGATTTGGAGAACGCGCGATCTCGCAAAGTTTCTTCTTGGCGAGCAACACCAAATCCGAGGTTAACGAAGATATGCTGGACCACCTCTCTTGTCGCTATTACAGATTCAATCTGGCGTCAGACGTGTCCAGCGTCAAAATAGATATGCTCGTCGAAGGTCCCTGCGAAGAAACAAAACTTAAGGCTGAAGTCGCGATCGTGGATCTCGAGAGGCAACGCGAAAGGATCGTAGCCCTGAAGCGCGCCCAAAACTCACCCGACGGGACCGCAGGACTACTCTCTGAAAACATTACAGTGAGTAACGGTATCCATCATCTGGTTCTCGTTGTTAGCAATTGCGGGAAGAAAGCCCGTGGTGATGGCGAAATGCATGATGATGGTAAATCATTCCATATTTCCGCTGTGGCCCAGTAATCACTCACTAGCTCTCGACTTCAGGAAGCCTGAGCAAAACCTCGGTTCCGTGACTCTTGTCGGTCGCTACCACTTCCAGGTAGCCGGCATGATACTCGGCGATTTTGGCTGCGGTAAATGACGCGTATCGAAGTCCATCTCCCTGCTCTACCGGTCGTTTGAACAGATTCTTTTCAGCTTCTTTGGAGAGTCCATCGCCAGAATCTTCAATGGTGGTGAGAATGTACTTGCCGCGGGCGAAACAAACTACTTTAAGAGTGCCGGGTTTTCCGGACCGGTTTATAGCCGCAATCGCATTGTCAAAAAGGATCCTGAGCATGAGCTCGAGATACAACTGACTACCTTTCACAAAAAGTGCGGGTTCGATTCTCTTCTCTACAGTAGTGGTCTTACTCAGATCGAGATTTTTCACTAACCTTTCCATCAGGCTACTGAAATTGAGCGTCTGTGCAGCAATGGGAGTCTCCTCCATTTCTCCAAGATAACCAGGAGAATTGAATTCACTCAGTAAGTTGCTAATCGTGTTCACATATACCTGATTCTTGCTTCCCAACAGTCTTCTCCGCAACTCGTCGAATTCCTCCGACACCTTCAGTCCAACAGTTCTTAAGTTGCGGGCGAAGCGAGCAAACAATACATACGCCATTTCGATGTTGTCGCGGTCATGACTAGAGTCCGGATTTTGGATCTTGATGCCGAGGGCTGCCGGTGCTGCCAGGTGTTTCAAGCTAACGACATCCTCGCTATCGAAGTCAGGCGCTTCGCGTTTGTTGGCAACGTAGAGAATACCAATGGGCTTTTTCTTATAAGTTATAGGCACGCCGAGGAAGGTCCGCATGTGCCGGTGCTCGAGCGGCAAACTGGAAGCTTCTTCCCGGTACGCGCGCACTTCATCGCTGGAGTGAAAAACGTCTGCGAGCAGTCCTTCCTGGTTCAGAACGACCCGCTTCGAATCATTGTTTGGTCCAACCGTCAAAAAGAGATCGAACTTTTCGCCTTCCTTCCACACTCCTAACCCGCTAAACTCGGCATTCGTAGTTTCCAGAGACCTTACGAGGATACTCCGCAAAGATGACTCAGAATCCAATGAGGCCAACACATTGACGGCACTCTGAAGCGCATAAAATTGCCCGCCCTTACGTTGGGCCATGTGCGAACTGTGGGCCATGTGAATCGCACTGGCCGCCTCCGACGCAAATCGTTTGATTGAGTCGATTTCTTCTTTGCCAAAGGTATGCGGTTCGCGGAAATTTATGAACAAGAAGCCAACGACGCGCTTTTCTTTTTTGCCGATCAATAACGGCAATGCCGCTGTGGCGCGGATCTTTTCACGCTCCACAAATTCACTTTTGAGCAACGGCTCACTTCTGGTGTCCGCCGAGAATATCTCAAACTCCTTCAGGCTGGGCTTCTGCTGCGCCTCTTGAGCTTGCTTGATTAGCCTGCGAACCAGCCAATCCTTCCCGTCACCAGCGCTCATAGCATCTTGATCCAGCAATACGCGTCGTATGCGCGGGTGGAGGACGACGTCGAGCTCATCGTCATAGTAGAACAAACAGACCGGGTCGGCCCCAAACTGCTCCCGGGCCATTTCCACTGTAGTGTTGAGCGCTTCGTTCAAGTCCTTTGATTGCGCAACGGCTCCGCTGTCAAACTGTCGCTGAATGTTTTGGATGTATTCACTCGCCCGCTCGATCTGACTTTGATCGCGAAAGAAGACGACGATTCCGTCTTCGAATAAAGCAGCCGACAATCTAACGGAAACGCCTTCTCCTTTTTTCTTCTTCAAGTCTGTTTTGAAATCAATGAGCCGGCCTCCACTATCCTTCCTCATTAACTCACGACAAATCTTCCAGAGGTCCTGCGGGCGGACAAAGAGGTCCTGGGTGTGCGCTACAAAGTTTCTGATGTCGTCGTCTGTTTCGTAGCCAAGCACATTTCTGGCGCTGTTATTGAACTCTTTGATCTTTCCATTTCGATCGACTGAGAAGATCGCGTCGAAGGCTTTGGACACAAGACTTTGCTGGTAAGAATAAAGCCAGAAATTTGCCATTGCGATGGCCGCCTGGCTGGCAAAGGTTCGGAGAATCTGTCCATCTCGTTCAGTGAATTCGCGATCTTGAGTGGTGCTGACATACAGCACCCCGAGAACTTTGTCTACGTCTTCCTGGTCCAGTTTGAAATAAAGCGGTACTCCGATTAAGGCCTTCACTTTGCGGTCTTTGAGTGACTGCTTTACGAGCGGATTTGTGAGGGCATCATTGATGATCACGGGAGAGTGGTCCGGTTTACTGAAGATCATCTGGGTCAAACCTCTCCTACGGACTATGGGAGACAAACATTCTCCGCTGGGAGGAAAGACCGCCATCCGTTTAAGCTTTCGAGTACCTTCCGGTTGGATAAACAGGGCACTCAAGTCTGCATTCGTTAAATACAATGCGTTTTCGACTATTTTTGCGTAAAGGTCCCTGGAACCAAGCGTGGAGAGAGAGGAAACAGAATCTCGCAGACGTTGAGACTCAATCGCAAATGCCACTTGATCGGCGAGTTTCAGCAGTAACTCAACGTCGCCCTTCTTAAAGAAATGGTCCTCCGCATTGTCGGCGTTTAAGATGCACAACAAACTCTTGTTTGAAATTATCGGAATACTAAGAATAGAGCGCGGATTTCTTCCACTGGGCGATTTGACGAACAGTGGGTCCGTCGTGCTATCCGCACATATGTACGGCTTACGTGACGCGGCAACGTTGCCGGCAATACCCTCTTTCAACTTAAACTGCCGCTCGATCTTTATTTCCACTGGCTTTCCGCCTACCACCCACGCCTTAACCTCGAGTTGATTGGTGGTTGGGTTCAATACCATTACCGAACCCTCGTCAGTGCCAATAGCTTTGAGCGCTGCAGTTAAAACATTTTCGAGAAGTTCGCGAAGAGTGAGTGCAGAGCTAATTTCGTTAGAGATCTGTGTTAGGAGTTCGAGTTGCGCAAACTTTTTCGCCCGGTCCAGGATGAGCCCGGTCTGGTTGGCAAAGAGGGTGAGAATGACCTCGTGATGCTCGGAATACACACCTTTCTCGTTATCCGTAACATACAGAGCACCGAGAATGTCGTTCTCCTTCGCAGATAAAGGTGCTGCGACTACAGAGTGATAGTCATTCGGATCATGGTCTGGGGACTGTACTCTTCCCGCAAACTTGCTGTAGTCGGTTACCCTGCGTGGCTTTTTATTCTGAGCAACCCAACCGCATAGTCCTTCGCCGGCTTTGAGCCTGTGCCCTTTTATGCTCTTGTGAGCCGCCCACTGCGCCACAATGGTCAGGACCTCTTCTTTTGCGTCAAACAAGTAGATCCCGCCGGAGTTTCCGCTAAGCAATCCGACGGCACGCGCTATGATTTCCTTCAGCAACTGGTCCTGGCTCAGGTCGGCCGGTATTTCTTTGGCCAGGAGATTGAGCTTGTCAATCTTGCTCTCGGTGACTCGGCTGGAACGCAGAGAGGCAGGCCCGCTTACCAATCTCTTCAATTTTTTTCCAATGCTCATGGCTTTCGGTGAACGCAACGGCGCCAGGGAGACGGCTCGCAATTGCGACGAGCAACCTCAAACACAGTCTGAAGCCAACGAGGAGAAGAAAGGTGCTACGGCTTCATGAAGCGCTTAAGATTAAGTGATAGGTCGCAAGGATTCGAATGTGAGCCCAAGCCTTATGAGAAAATCGCTGACACTTTAGAGGGCAAATCTCCGGAAAGTCAAGCAATCGTCTTGCATAATCTCTTCGAGTCTTCTCTGCGATCTCTGCGTATCACAGCGTCCTCTGCGTTGAAATAGCCCTTTAACGCAGAGATCGCAGAGATACGCAGGCCGCAGAGAAGACTTTAAACACTTGAGATTAATCTATAGCGCTACGGATAACGAGCCGTTTTTTCTGCCTTCGGGGAAGACGACCTCGTAACCGTAACGTTCTTTGAATGTCTTCGAATCCCAGACCCGGGTTAGATTGTTTCTATAGTTGAAGTAAATGGTGGAGTTTTTGCCACCGAACTTTACGATCCGGGCCATCGCAGTAGTTCGCGGATGTTTGAAATATGCGCCGTTGGTGGAAATAAGGTAACGACGGCAATCCAGCAATTCCAAAAGCTCCCTGGAAACATTACCCTCGCTACCATGATGCGCGATTTTGAAAGCGTCCAGCTTGAAGCGTTTCGAGTTCTTCGCCAGAACCTTTATCGATGCGATTAACCGATTGGGATGTGCATCAGCAGCCAACAAAGCTCTCTTCTGCTGAAACTCGAGTAAGACAGCAATACTGCTGCCGTTTGGTTCCGCCGCATCCGATTTGAATTCTGATTCAGCGAGCGTCTCGACGTTGATGGCACCGAACGATTCGATCCCCGGCGTTTCTGTCCTCGAAGGTTTTGAGCCGGGAGTCAGTCCCGCGCGTTCGCATTCTTTCCGCCACACGGGTTCGAGCTTGCTAAGCTTGTCACGATCGGGTGAAAGAAGCGTCAGGGTCATCTCTCCATCGAGCTTAAATCTCTTCAAGCCTTTTGACGGAAGACACACAGCCTTGCCCCGAAACTTCAGATTCCAGGGTAAATTTTGTTTGAGTAAAGCGGTTGACAGGAGCTCCCCCTGAAATGCTCCGAAGCGCTCGACATCGCGCAGATGGTGATAAGCATTGAACCAGATATCCTTAAACTTTACCGTGTTGTCTTCTAGTAGTTTCAGAATACCTTCAATATGATCGCGATCGATATGAGTCACAATCAACAGTTCAAATACTCTTTGTCTCGCCGGCAGTGACTTAAAGCGAGTAAGCAGCTCTTTAGCGGTGGCATGGCGACCGCCGTCGATCAGAATCTGTTTCGGCGCCCTGGAATCGCCATACCTGACCCACAAACAATCGCCTTCACGCGCGGGTAACATCTCAATCTCAAACATCCGTGGCACCGCCAACGCGCAGAATGGTGAAGGGCTGCCGGTAGTTGACCCGGTATGCGATGGCGCGAACCTCATCGGCGGCATCCTTAGCCGCGGGAACATCCTGCGCAACCCATTCGAGACCTTCGAGGAGCCAGCGCACTCCCAACGAATAGAACGGAATTCCGCGAGCGTAGGCTTGCATGAAGGCTTCCTGCGCTTCGGCAACGTCGGCTGAATTACGACGCATGCGCATCTTCAATTGCCCCCATTGAATGGCGCCATCGGGAACGTGGGGAAATTTGTGCATCAAGTTACTCACCCACTCATGCCATGATTCATCAGCAGTCTGCTGTGCCGTACCGATAAGTGAATAGGCGCCGGCTACGGCCGCGAATGGATTTTCGATTTTGTAATAGAGCAGTTCCTTCGCTGTTTCAGCTAGTTGCCGGACAGCAGGCAAGGAACCCGATGATAGATAGCCGACCAACACTCCGAATGCATTGTCACGTACGATCACGGAGCTGCAGAAACTTGTTGGTTCTTGAGGGTCCTGAACAGCGACCTCGATTTCAGCCCAATGTCCGTCTCGGACCATGAACCACGGTACTGGCAGACGCAGCAGTTCAATACTAGATCGTCGCTCCACAGCCAGATACACAGGCTCCCGGCCGGGATCGTCGGCGCCTGCTGCATCGTGGCCAATCAGTATTCGATAGACAGCGTGTTGGCTGTCAAAAACAGATGCCGGGAGTTGTTTAGGTGAATTGCCCGAGTTTAGCTCTGCAATCAACTTCCGCGGATTTGTACTGTTGCGTTCCGCAAGCAGTCGCCAGGACATTGGCCCAGTTATGTTCGTTGTCGTTAACCATCGGACCGTATTCTCAACTTCCGGTTCCTTCGAGACGGGCAAATGAAGAGTTTTTTCGGTAGTACGTCTGGGGCGAGATCGCCGGAACCTTCCATCAACAACGGTGGCTCCGCGCAGCGCTTCGAGTTCTGGACCACGCTTGACCGATGGTTCCGGCGTTTGTACATTTCCCGCGAACTGTTGCCACGACAACCATTCATGTGGCGACTCGGTGGGCCGCAGTACTATGTCTCTGGTCTCCCCCAACTTTATTGAGAAATCGTCTGAAAGGAACTCTCCTGAAGGAAGAACTGTCTCCACGTAGTAATGCCCAGCCGCAACCTCGATTGTTTTGACAGTCTCCGGTCGATTGGAAACCGGAATTAGTTCCTGCCGTGTGTTTTTTCGTGCACCGGTTTCATCAACGGCATAGATCGTTGCATAAACCTCCGGCGGGTCTCGCAAGTCGTCGATGTATTGGTCTATGCGAAGGCGAAGTGTGCTCATGACTTCACCTCCAAACTGACACGTCGGAACGCAGGTCTCACCAGGAGTTCGCGACTAACACTTTGGTTCTCAGCCAGCTCCGCATGAAACGCATAAGTATTGGTAGCCAGGCGCAATCGCCAGGGATCCTTGTTTGGTTTTCTCGAACTCTGATAGCCCGGACCTTCGCAACGCAGGGTGGCCTTTTCATTGGCGTCGACGGGTTGACAGCTAACAATAACCGGCACTTGAGGAGTGGAAATCACATTCAAGTCAATTGAGCTCAAATCGTCGGAAGGCGGAATCTGAAGTTGCGATAAACCGAGTCTTTGGCTCGCGTCCTTCACTAAAAAGCCGATCGCATCGTGCATCAGATTGGTCCGCACTCGCCACGGACCGTCTTCGTCTCCAGCACCTGCCCCTGACAGTGCTTCCAGCAATGCCAGCGTGTATAGACTGGGATTGTTCGCTTCAGCATAAGCTTCAGCACCAGCCAGGGTTGAATAGAAAACCGGAGCCTGACGAAACCTTCCAGTGGTGTTCGTTAGGCCCTGGCGCTGAATGATGGGATTACCAGAGTAGCCGTCGTTGCTAATCAGCAGCTCCGAGCCCACTCTACAAGCATCGACGAAGTAGCACTGTTCACGGGCGGCGCATTCGTCCATGTTTTGGCGCAATCGTCGAAAGTCGAAAGCGCCGTCAAGCGGAGCGTTGTCGACAGCGCCAAAATCAGAAAGTAAGAGTGCTAGTTCCGGCCCCTTGGCGATGCCATGTCCGCAGAAGAAAAACAACAACAGATGTTCTGAGTTCTGATTGCCAAGCGCGTGCCAGTCTCTGATTGAAGTTTCTACTTCACGGTAGATCGCTTGACTGGTCTCAACGCTCGTTTCTTTTGCTCCGTTGTTAAAAGTGAACCCCGGCTTTCCCGAACCAGATATGAGCAGTGACAAAGAGGCCAACGGTTTCTGTGGGTGTTTGTATTCCTCGATTAGCCAGCGCGCAATTGCCTTGGCTGATTGCGGAGGTGATCTCAACTGTGTCATGCCCCCTGCATTCAGGAATTTCTTTTTCGACTTGCCACCAGGCAAATGAGCGTAATGGCCAACTCCAATAACTATAGCGTGAGTAGCCGGTCCATTTATTCGTTTCCTAAAAACTTGTGAGTTCATTTGCGAATCTAAGGAAGTAACCGATCGTTAGGAATTGGATGAGTTCAAAGGTAAAGAAATGGCGGGCGCGAAACAGAGATCCGTGAGAAAACCAGACATTTGTGATGATCGCGGCCCGCACAATGAAACGGCTTTATCCGTACAAAAATCTATCATATTGTATAGGGAATCTCTAACGACACTGTGGCTTGAACCGCTATAGCAATGTGGTTGATTCAGGCCGTTTCTGCAGACACACCCCTGAATCCGTTTGGTAATCCCACCCGCTATCGAAGCTAATGGCAGCGCATACGGGACTCGAACCCGTGATCTCTGCCTTGAGAGGGCAGCGTGTTAACCAACTACACCAATGCGCCGCAAGAGGTCTGGGATTATAGGTGTCCCGGGGCGGCGATCGCAAGTTTTGGACGCGGATCTGTCCCGATTTGCTATACTGCTCCCGCTTGAGCTCTAGCTAATCCTCGAATTACTTTTGCCTATGAACATCGTTGTGTTGCGGGAGACACAAGAGGGTGAGGCTCGCGTCGCGCTCATGCCCGAATCCGTTAAGAAACTCGCCGGACTCGGAACCTCCATCCAAATTGAAACCAACGCCGGTCTCAACGCCGCTCGCACTGACGACGACTATCGCGAAGCCGGCGCCGAAGTAAACTCCGATCG
>Ga0134121_10001371_pt1 | contig 23045 bp, 15 predicted proteins | sample KB301_FD_96463 | JGI IMG/M metagenome (GOLD analysis project Ga0134121, IMG submission 96463) | Terrestrial soil microbial communities without Nitrogen fertilizer from Kellogg Biological Station, Michigan, USA - KB3-0-1 | ecosystem: Environmental > Terrestrial > Soil > Unclassified ... | reverse complement strand
GGTTGGGATTACATTGAAAGGTCCGACCGTCGTCGAACCACCCGCCGCCAGGTTGACCGTCACGTCGCCAGCGCCGCAGTTATACGTGATCGCGAACGTCCCCGCAAAACCAGAGGTCAAGGGATTGAAGACCTTGGAGATCTTCAGGTAGCCCTGCGTCTCATCGGTGTTTTCCGAATCCGTGAAAGTGCATATGGTTTCGAGTCCCGATCTAATCTCGAGGTTGTCCACACCGAGCGCAGTATCCGTTCCCGTGGCCTCGGGAGTCGCTGTTTGGATTTTGCATCGCGGCACTGAAGGTTCCAGCTTCCAGTGAGTTGGCAACACTTCGTTCAAATCTAATGTAGTCGTCGGCCCGTAGGAGACCGACTGCACCACTGTTTTAGTGCCAATCGCAGTGAAAGATGGGGACGTCCAGCTGCTGACATTGGTTTGAGATGCAGCCGATGCGTTGAACGTGAACGCCTGAGGCAACAAGGTAGGAGCATCTGCGACCGTTTTCACGATCGTGAGGAATCCGTTGTTCGGGGTGATGATACATTCCGAGGGATTAGAGTTTGGTGGGATCGAGGGATAGCTGCAGACGTTTATCAGTTTCGCGTTTGACCCGCCTATATCGGACAGCATCACCGTCAGGTTCGCCACGGTGTCGGCCGTCACGCAATTCGTACCGACGCAGTTGCCCGCCGTGTGGGCGGGGTTTGCGCCGAAAGGATCCGACCCTGGTACAACACTCGCGTTTCCGGTACTGGAAAAAGTTGTAATCTCAGTCAAGTTTTGGGTGCAACGGTCTGACTTATCGTCGCCGCACGTGTACAGGCGCGTCGATGTGAAAGTCGCCGGACTTCCGCCAACGGTTACACACATCGAGGCATTAACCTTTCCATCTCCATCCGTGTCGAAAAGAGCGCAAGCATCACCGCTATTGCCTCCCGTCCACGCCGTATCGTCCCAGGACCAGGTTACTGCCAAACTCGTCGGCAGATTTTGGCTATCCACTTGGAGGAAATTCAGATCCAACTGATTGGAATTGATATCGTCGGGCCCGCCATCGTCGATTATTGAAACGGGTGGGTCGGTAAAAGTGCTGGTCGCCGTTAGACCGGACGCCCTCTGCGTGGCTGTCAGGCGGAAAATGCTACCCACGGAACCAGCGTCCACTAGCCAAGTCGCGCTGATTTTGCCATCTGCGTCTGCAACCGCATTGAAGGGCGCATCACCTGCGCCTGCCAACCCGTTCGAGTGCTGGACGCGAATCGTGACTGACTCGGCGGGGCGGAAGCCCTCTCCGGTAATAACCGCCGTCTGACCCGGCTGATAGTCGTATTTGTCCGCTCGGACGGTAGCGATTCGACTGATGGGCGTCGATACCTTCGCTCCAGACGATGCTCCGGCGGCTTGGACGAGCAAGTCATTGCTGCCTGTGTCCCAGGGATATTGAGATAATTGCCAACTGGCGGTGAAGGTGCCGTCGGATGCGGCTGAAACGTAAGCCGGACCGTGCCCCACTCCGGAGGCGGGGTCGCCGCTTGCGTGGGTCACCTGAACGCTGACGACCTCGCCTGCCTGAAAACCGCTGCCGCTAATCTGGACTGTCGATCCGGCAAGGTATCCGGTCCTGTCCGTTGATACCGCCGGCGGATCTACCAATCCGTACATCGGATGGATCGCGAATACCGCAAGGAGCGGAATTGCGACCAACGCGAGAATCAAAAAGGCTTTCAGACGTCGGGCCACAAAGCCGCGATGTGCTTCAGTCACCACCTGTGCGAATTTCATAGTCGTCCCTCCCTAGGCGAATTCGGTCCAAATCAAAACATCCAGCTAATGCAGCCTTCACAACAGGACAGCAAAAAAAGGAGCGTAGAACGCCGCGGCGTATTGCCACCGACGCAAACCCCTTATCCGAGAAACATGTCGTTTAGTTAAAATCGAAACAGAAGGCGTACTGTAGGGCCGCCCGATAGGTTTTCGCAATGAGCCAAAAGTCATTTTCTTCTGTGATTTTTGTCATAGCGGAACCGGGCGTACGAGTTCGAATGCCGACATTCTCGGCCGCCCATGCAAGAAACGCAGCCATGACGCCCACTAGGGCCGAATGCCGTCGGAATGGAGACTTCTCGAGAAAGTACTCTCGCAATGACTCAAGAGTTCTGTAGCGTGCGAACTTTTGCCTCCAGGCATAGGATCCCGTGCCGGCAGCACTTCTACGATGACCATAGGGTTGAGTACCGTATCGCCGTGATCATCCTCAAGGAGTCGAGCAGCAAGCCTTCTTTCACCGGTGGCGTAGCTTCCCGTCTCTCCGACCCAAGGGTCTGCGCTTGAACGTGGATGAAAATCCTCCATCGGATGGTTGATTTTAGACTCCCCAGGGGTTAGTCTTCAGGCATGTTCCAGCGAAACTTGCGCTCCCAAGTGATGGCGGCCCTGGCGGACACGCCGGTGGTACTGGTGAATGGGGTACGGCAGGCGGGGAAAAGCACGCTTGTGCAAGCCCTGGCGGAGAGGGAATATCCGGCGAGGTATGTCACCTTCGATGATGCGACGGTGCTGAGCGCAGCGCGCCAGGATCCAGCAGGCTTTATCGGGGGGCTATCCGGGCCGGCAATCATTGACGAAGTTCAGCTTGCACCGGAGGTTTTTGCCGCCATCAAACTATCGGTGGACCGCGACCGTAGACCGGGGCGATTCCTGCTGACAGGATCGGCGAATATTCTGCTCCTGCCGCGATTATCGGAATCGTTGGCGGGCCGGATGGAGATGTTGACCCTTTGGCCGATGTCGCAGGGAGAGATTGAGGGCGTCGAAGAGACCTTCATCGATCGTCTTTTCGCAACGGACTTCAGTCTTTCAGCCGTTCGCGGCGCAGCGCGCCATTCGGGGACGCGCGCGGAGTTGGCGTCCAGACTGGTGCGCGGCGGGTATCCAGAGGCTCTTGGCCGCGATACTGAAGACCGCCGCCGGAGTTGGTTCGGCAGCTACATTACAACGATCCTGCAGCGCGACGTGCGCGACATGGCAAACATCGAGGGGCTGACGGATCTCCCCCGTTTGCTGAAGCTGCTGGCTTCCCGTACGGCATCGCTGCACAATCTGGCGGACATTTCTCGTGGCATGGATATGCCGCAAACAACCCTCCGGCGCTATATGACCTTGCTTGAAGCGGCGTTCCTGCTTGCGCCACTGCCGGCCTGGTCGGCCAATCTGGGTAAACGGCTGGTCAAGGCGCCCAAGCTTGCTTTCAGCGATACAGGGTTGTTGGCATACCTGCTGGGCGCGAACGAAGAGCGGATTGCGGCGGATGCTTCATTGATAGGCCATATCCTGGAGAATTTCGTAGGCATGGAATTGCGCAAACACGCGTCATGGAGCCGCACGAAACCGCAGCTTTTCCATTTCCGCACTCAGGCCGGACAAGAAGTGGACGTCGTGCTTGAAGACGCCGCGGGACATCTGGCCGGCGTCGAGGTGAAAGCCGGCGCCTCGGTGTCCGGCAGCGATTTCAAGGGCCTGCGCGCTCTGAGGGAAATCACGGGGGATCGCTTCCGGCGCGGTGTGATTCTTTATGCGGGCGCCGAAGCCGTCGCCTTTGGCAAAGACCTCTTCGCGCTTCCGATCGCCCATTTGTGGCAGTCACGCAACGCTTTCAGCGTGCGACCCCGCACGACGCATTGAGCCAGGCACCCTTTCGGGGTGAGTTTGGTCGATCGGGAGGCGTGGTTAGGCTTTAGCTCGCTCTCCGGCCGCGCCGTCGGGCGCATTGCAGAGGCGTTGGTTGATGGCGAAGAGAACCAGTTCGACGCGGTTATACACACCCAGCTTGTCGAAGACTTTGGTGAGGTAGTGCTTGATCGTGTACTCCGTGAGCCCGAGCGACGCCGCGACATCCTTGTTCGTTTGCCCCTGAACAACCGACTCGACGATTTGCAACTCCCGCTTCGTGAGTCCAAAGTTCTGCCGGTCATTGAACGCTATTGAAGTCTTGAAGGACGTGATCTGTTCGGAGTTCGGCTGATCGGTATTGCCGTCACCGCTGCGCCACCTGGGTGATGGCCCCGACGTTCGAGGTTTTGGCGCCCGCAGAGCGTCGATCAATTGGGCGGCCAGTGTCCGGCTGACCCAGAATTCGCCTGCCGCCACGGCTCGAACGCTGCGGCAAATGAGATCGGACGTGGATTTCCTGCCGATTATGCCGTGCGCGCCTTGAATCAGTGCCTGGAGGATTTGCGCATTGTTCAGGGCGCCGCCAATAAGAAGGACTTTGGAGCCGGCCTCGGTAATGCCGGCGATCACTGTCGTGAGCAATTCCTCAAGAAAAGAAACGTGCAAAAGGACGACATCCGGCGTCAGGTCTCGAACCCGCGGCAGGATGCTCTCCGGCTGCTCTACCGACCCCGCGAATTGCAAATCCGGCGCGGCGTTGAAGGTTCCCTGCAAAGCGCCGAGGAGCAACGGAGAGTCCGCCGCGACGAGGATGGAAATCGGCTGGCTCGGACCCGGTGTCATGTTCGAAGCCTTGGTTTGCCCATGCCTTGCCCATCGGCCCAGCGTGATTAAAAGTTTAGAGGCGGGAGTGAGAAATTTGGCCGAAGAGAGCGGGGACGCCTTCCAATCGACGCGAAAAATGAAAAAGGGCCCGGCAGAAGCCGGGCCCCTGGGAGAAGGATTCGTTTTACGGGAACACGTAGTCCACTTGAACGAATCCGTTGGCCTTAAGCGTGACTGCCGCGGGGTTCGCCGTTAACGGCGGCGCCGCGGCCTGGTTGGGCTTGCTCGTCACCTTGACCGTATACGGCGCTTCCTTGCCCGTATGCTTGTAGCCAAGGGTGTACCATCCGTCCGCATCCGTGATCGCTGTAGCTACAGGGGTTCCGCTTGCACTGGTTCCCATGTAGAGGCTGACGGTTTGTCCAGCCAAGCCGTCGCCTGTGGCGTTGGTCGTCACCCGACCCGCGACGCCGGTGTTCTTCTTGAACTCGTTATCGTTATAGATCGAGTCTTCGCCGCCGCCCGTGGCGCCGCCGGACCAGAGCACGCCGAACACGTGTTTGAAAAGTTCGGGAACGAGGATCTTGCCGAGGTTGGCGCCCGATGACGTCGGATAGAGGGCGTTGTCGTTGTTCATCGCGTAGACGAGCGTGTCTGCCACGCCGTCGCCGGTCAGATCAACTTTGGCTCCTTTCAGACCATCATCGAGATGCTGGTTGATGTACGCGAAGCCGGTGGCGGGAATCGTCACGTCGAACTCCGTCGTCACGGTTCCCGGATATCCGGTTCCCGGAACGGTAAGGCTCGGGTAATAAGGTTTGGTGTTGGCCGCAGGATTCGTCGACGTCAACACCACGTACTTATCGATCGACTTCGTTTCGTTGCCAGGAACGAAGCAGAAGTCCATAGGAGTAGCAGCGCCGCCGGTGGAGGACTTGAGGCCAACGCCGTCGTAAACGTGAATCGGTTGCGCGCCCTGGGTGACGAAAGGCCACGGCAGAGTTAACGCGACGTGAACGGTAGCGCCCGGCGTTCCGGAAAGACTGAGGTTGTAGTAGAACTGGCCCGGATTGGTGGCCGTCAACCGGTAGTACGGCATGTTCTGGGCATCCTGTGTGAACAAGCGCTTGAACTGACGTCCGCCGATAGCGGCGTTGGTATCAAAGGAACACAGCGACGAATTGGTCACCGCGATCGGCGGCGACTGCACAACGAAGGCGTCATCGCTGGCGGTGGCTGTACTCGAAGGGCCTGCGTTGTCATCGTCAACAGCCGTCGCGGTAACAATGTCACGTTCGGAATAGGTCGTGTTGTTCGGAATCGCCGCAAAGGACGCCGTGAACGTGCAGGTGTAACTGGCGCCGCTGGGGATTACTTGAGGCAGGGAACAGGTTGTCGACAGCTGATCCTTCTTTCCAGCCTCGACGAGAACGGTCAGGTTGCCGTAAACGTTGTCCTGGAGAGAATTCAGCGTGACGGTGTCGAAAGAGCCGCTGGTGTTCGTCACCTTGACGGTAAACGTGACCACTCCGCCGGACTGGGGCAGGTTGCCCGGGCTGGCGGACTTGTCCACCGTAATCGTCGGCGAAATATTCACCGCGTTGTTGGTGATGGTGCAGGTAGCGACGTCGGCCAGCGCGAGCGAAATCGTCGCTCCTCCGGTCGGCCCAACATTGTTCTTCACGCAGCTCCATCCCGCAGTCGCGTAGCCTGGGAACGACGCTTCGCTCAAGGCGTATGAGCCAGCCTTGAACGTCGCGTTACTTACTGCGCCGCCGGCGCCACTGAGCGTCGACGGTCCGACGGCGGACAGCGTAAAGTCAGACGACTGCCTGGAGCCGCCGTCGTTGATGCCGTTATTGTTGACAAGCTTGACCAGGGTCAGGCTCGGCGCAATGTCGTTGTTGGTAATCGTGCAGGTCTTTTCTTCGCCGATGCCGAGAACGATGGCAGAGCAATCGGAGTAGCTCGTGGCGTAGCCCGTCACGGACGGTTCCGTAATGGAGTAGGTTCCGGCATTGCGGAGAACGGTGTTCTTCCCGTGCAGGGCGTCGGTGTCCTGCAGAAACGCAACCGCGGCGCCGCCGTCAACCTGGAAGGTGAAGTCCGTCGCTATCTTTGCGCCATTGTTATCGTTCACCACGGTTTTCTTGACGATCAGTTTGCCCTGTTGATCGTCATTCGTGATAGTGCATGTTTTCGTTTCGCCAACGGCAAGCTGAACATTCGCGCAGTTGCTGTAGGTCGTCGTATAGCCGGCGACCGCGGGCTCGGTGACGTTGTAAGTACCCGCATTCACGAGCACATTATTGCTGCCGTGCAGGTCGTCGAAGTCCTGCAGGAACGCGACTGGATTGCCGGCGCCCACCTGGAAGGTGAAGTCGGTTGCCTTCCTGGTTCCGCCGTTATTGTTGACGACGACTTTCTTCACCACAAGAGTCGCCTGCTGGTCGTCGTTCGTGATGGTGCAAGTCTGGGTTTGGCCGTTCGCTACGGCAACGTTGGAACAGTTGTCGTAGGTGGTGGTGTAACCTGCGACGGGCACTTCGACGATGCTGTAGGAGGCGGCATCGACGGCAAGTTCCTTCTTTCCATGGAGGACGTCGCTGTCCTGGAGGAACGCGACCGCACTGCCGCCGTTAACCTTGAAGCTGAAGTCGGTAGCTTGCTTCGACCCGCCGTTGTCGTTGATGACGACCTTCTTCACAATGAGGGTTCCCTGCTGGTCGTCGTTGGTAATCGAGCACGAGGCGGACTGGCCGACGGCCAGGGTGATGTTGCTTCCGTTCTGCGAACCGCCGCCGGTGCAGCTCCATTGTCCGGCTGTATAGCCCGAAGGACCGCCAGACTCGGACAACGCGTAGGTTCCGGCTTTGAACGCCGAGTTGGACGAAGCGCCGCCGGCGCCGGAGATCAGGTCGGTGTTGCAGGTCGAGGGCGTGGTGCAGGTAGCCGTCAACGTCCACGCACTGGGCTGAGCCGAGCCGCCGTTGTCGATGGTGACAATCTTTGAAAGGCTGAGCGACGGCGCAATGTCGTCGTTCGTAATCGTGCAAGCGTACGTTTGGCCAGGAGCCATATGAAGGCCGCCATTCGCCGCGCAATCGCCGCCGATGGTCCCCTGGTAGCCGGATGGCCCGCCTGCTTCGCTGATCGTATAGTCGCCGGACGCAAAGTCGTTTTGTTGACCGGAGACCACCGTCTGGCTCCCGACATTCAGCGTGAAGTTACCGACAACTGCCGTGCCGCCATTGTCGTTGGGCAGCAGTTTCGTGACAGTCAGCTTTGACGGCTGGAGGGTGTTGCTGAAGGTGCAGGTCGTAACCTTGCCTGAGGCGATGGATATACCGAAGATCATCTTGCTATTGGGATCGAACGATCCCGTGGTGCTTTGCGAACCTTCGACTTGACAGGACGCCGTTGAAAGCGTCCATCCCGTGGGCACCACTTCCGTCACAGACTCGGTGACGTTTGTTTCCGCTCCGATCGTGACGTTCCCGACGCCTCCGTTCGTGGCAATCACATAGGACTTGCAAGTGGCCGGGGCTCCGCCACCGCAGGCCGTGCCTCCCTGACCGGTGGCAACCGGATCAACATTGAAGGTGAAGCTGCCGTCTCCGCCGGTCGCGTTCTTCACGATGTTGAGGAAGCCGCCGCCGACATTGCTGATGCAGTCGCTGTAGGCTGAAGTATCGATCTGACCTGAGGGATAAGTGCAGACATTCGTCAAAACGGCGCCAGGGAAGAAGCTCTTCTTGATTTTTAAGCGCAGTGTTACGTCGTTCGGATACTCACCTCCCGTCGGAAACGGGTCGGTGTCTGTGGTCAGGTCCCCGGTTGGATTCAGGCCAATCAATGTGCCCGCGGCAAGGTCACCGGCAGCCGGAGACATCGCAAGGGGAGAATGGCAGTGGAACTTGTCGGTGTCGTCACAGGAGAATACTGTCGGCGAACCCGCAGTGAGTTTGTCGTCTGATCCCACCGATCCGCAAGCGGCGTAGTTGATGTTCCCGTCGCCGTCGCTGTCGAAGAGAGCGCACGCGTCCAGCGTGTTGCCGCCGTTCGAGGATTCGTCCCAGCTCCAAAAGATATCGAGATAACCGGGAGCTGTTGGATCGTCGTACCGACCCATCTGGCTCAGGTCCTTTTGCCCGGGTACATCATTTGCGCCGTCGAGGTCATGCACCACAAAATACTGTGGCGGAATGGTAACGGCCATCAGGTGCGAACCGGCGCCAATCCAACCCAGAAGGGCCAGACTGACGAGCGCCAATCCCATTAATAATCGCGATCGAAACTGCCTAGCCTGCATATGAACTCCTTGTTCTTGCGTCAGCGATGAATTTGCCAGGGGCTATCAGGATCGCGGATGACATCCGAAGTGAAGTTGTCGAACAAAACGACAATGACTGCGCCGAGTTTTCTGACTCCTGTCATCAAGCGGCTTCCTGCCCCTCGCAGCGTCCGGCTTTGCGCCGACAACGCATTACTTGCTGAGGTGCATTGAACGCCCTGAATAGACATGCCGCAATTGCTCAAAGGTGTGCGGCACTAAGGTGTGATGCGTTTAACACCAGGGGTTTGAATCCCTGGGATTTCGTCCACTCGACCAGGCTCGTGAATCTTCGCGAACCCCTATGGAGCCCCGCGCCCAAAGTCCGATACACTTTCTGGCGTCAGCAGGAAAGCCGGCAAATAGGCTCGCCGGATGCCCTCTCGACCTTCGCCCCAGTCGCGGTCCATCGATAGAACGAATTTGGGGTGGTTGTCGTCGATTGCCTGAAGAGTAGAGAACTCCCGGGCCTCAACCCTGGCATCGGATAGCAGGTAGCAGACCTGGATGTAGAGCTTCTCATTGCCCCTTTCGGCGATAAAATCGACCTCTTTGGTCTGCAACTTCCCGATGGACACAGAATAGCCACGGTGCAAGAGCTCCAGGTAGACGACATTCTCCAGCAGCCCCGCGATGTCCGCGTCCCTGTAGCCGATGAATCCATGCCGCAGGCCGACATCCCCCAGATAGTACTTGTCGTTCACTTCCAGATGCCTTTTGCCTTTGATGTCATAGCGGCGGGCCCGGCGCAACAAGAATGCCGATGTGAGATATCCCAGGTAATTGAGGACGGTGTCAGTCGTGACACGCAAGCGCTGCGACTTCATGTATTCCGAGATCCTCTGGGCTGAGGTCACGCTGCCGCAGTTGTCGAAGGCGAAGCGTACGATTCGATCCAGCATGGCGGTGTCGCGGATCTTGTGCCGGGTTACGATGTCCTTGTAAAGAATGGTATTGAAGATGGAATAGAGGTATTGAAAAACCACATCGTCGGCGAGCTCGAATTCATGAATGCCCGGAAGGCCGCCGTATTTCAGGAACAGGCTGAAGTTCTCCTCGATCGAAGCCTCGGCGCCTTTGGCGCTCCGGAATTGGACGAACTCTTTGAAGGTCAGGGACAACACCGGAATTTCAACATACCGCCCTGAAAGCAAAGTGGCCAGATCGGAAGCGAGCAGGTGCGCATTGGATCCGGAAATATAGATGTCGGCCAGGCGTTGGCCGGACAGCGAAGCGATGGCCTTTTCCCAGGATTCGATTTCCTGGATCTCATCCACGAAAAGATACTTCCAGCCTTCCACGCTTTTCCATCGGGATGTCACGAACCTTTGCAAATCGCGGTAGGTGCGAATCGCATCGAACTCCAGGGATTCCTTATCGATATAAAGAACGTTGGAGGACGAAACGCCATCCCGTTTAAGCCGCTCCATCATGAGCTTGAGCAGTGTGCTTTTGCCGGATCGCCGCAAACCACTCAACACTTTGATTACGGGCTTGTCCTGGAACTTCGCCAGAAGGTTCAAGTAGCTTTTGCGGGGAATCATCTTATCGAGTATAGTCGATGAGATTATAGAATAGTTGAAGTTTATCGACTATGTTTTAGCTAACACGGCTCTGACACAGAGCGAAGCGTCGCAAACGAGCTAACGAAAAAAGGGCGCCCCAGGAATTGGAGCGCCCTTCATCACTATCGCGCCGGGCTGACCGGCGCTCAAGGTCAGGAGCTATTTGGCGTTCACGTACACCGTGAACGTTTTCGTGTCCGTGTTAGGACCGAAGGCCCCGTAGTTGTCCGTGACGGTGACCGTGACGGTATATTGTCCGGTTCCCGTGTAGACGCGACTGACCGGAATGGATCCCGGATCGATTACGGTTGTCGGACCGGTGGACGTGCCGTCTCCGTAGTTCACGGTAATGGTCCACTGTTCAGACGTAACACCCGATCCAGCGTCGGTGAACGATGCAGGCCGACTAAAGCCGTCGCCGAGATTAAGCGTAATCGTCCCGATCGACATATCAATTACCGGAGCCACGTCTTTGATAGTGAGCGTGCCGTCGTGTAACGAGAAGGTGTAGTTGGTAGCCGTCAGCGACCCCATCGCAGTCGTAATCGTATATGACGTACCAGGTGCGCTCGAGTTGGTAGCGGTTGTAGTCAGGGTCGGCGAAGTACCGCCCAGCACCGCAACCGTTTCGGAATTCCCATTTACGGTCACGAAGCCGGTGACAGTAAAATCGGTTAGCGCCGGGATGGCGCTTCCTTCGTCGACGTCAACATGGTTGGCCGTGACGCTCAACTGCGCCTTTGTGATGTTCAGGCTACCGTCGACGAACGAGATTAAGTAGTTATTCGACGTCTGGCCGCCTGGCGTAACGACATAGCCATTGCCCGCGTTCACTGCTGTAGAGCCAGTGCCGCTGAAGCTCAACGTCCCTCCCAGTACGGAGGACGTCTCCCCATTCACAAAGCCGCTGTAGCGCACCGTGAACGGCGAGAAGACCAAACCGTCGTAGACCTTGCTGAAAACGTCGTTCGCGCCCGTGCCTGGCAACGCGTCGGCCGTGATCGTCAACGGAGCCTTGGTGATGTTCAGGGTTCCGTTCACCGGTGTGATGTTGTAATTGCCGGAGGTCTGACCGCCGGGCGTAACGATGTAGCCATTGCCCACGTTCGTCGCGGTCGTGCCCGTACCGCTAAAGGTGGGCGTGCCCGTCAGCACTGCCGAGGTTTCGCCGTTGACAAAGCCGTCATAACGGACCGTGAAGCCCGTATATACCAACCCGTCGTAAACCTTGCTGAAAACGTCGTTCGCGCCCGTGCCTGGCAACGCGTCGGCTGTGATACTCAACGGAGCTTTGGTGATGTTCAGGGTTCCGCTGACGTAGTTGAGGACATACTTGCTCGACGTCTGGCCGCTCGGCGTGACGGGATACGACCCGAAGGCTGTCGCTGTCGTGCCAGTGCCACCAAAGCTGAGCGTACCGCCTAAAACTGCCGGGGTATCGCCGCCGATGAAGCCTTCATAACGGACGGTGAAGCCCGCGCTGTAAGGCAGCCCGTTGTAAACCTTGCTGAAAGCGTCGTCCGCGAGCGTGGCCGGGTTCGCGTCGGCCGTGATTGTCAGTACCGGTTTAGGGTTGACGGTGATCGTCGCAGAATCCTGATTGTTTCCCAGGAACGCGGAATCCTCGTTGCTGGCGCTTACAGTGGCTGTGTTGACCAGGCTGCCGGCATTATTCGGTGTACCGATGATATGGGCCACAATCGGCTGCGAGTTGTTTGCCAGGAGAAGACCAGGCGTTAGGGTTAGGGTTTGACCACCCGGCCCTGCGCCCGTGAGTATAAAGTTTCCGCTAGGGTTGCCGTTAGGTGCAAAGCTCCAGGCGACCGCGCCGGGCAACGAATCCGTGAGCGCTGCGTTCAGGACATCTCCCACACCGCTGTTGGAAACCGTGACGGTATAGCCCGCCTGGCTTCCAGCGTCGATAGTGGAACTATCCGCCACCTTGGTCACTTTAATGTCCGGAGCGGTCGAGACATGGCCGACGATGAAGTCTGAAAGAGTTGAGGTCGGTGAGGTCGATGCCCGCGTCTCAGCTATGAACGAGCTGAAGTTGAAATTTGTCTGGCCCGGGAAGAGCAAGTTCAGATCCACGCCCGCTTCGAAAAATTCGCCGGGCTGAACAAAATTGGCAGCCGCTCCTGCGGCGGAAGACTTGAAGGGCCAGCTGACGGCTGGCGGATGCCCAGCAGCTCCATCAAGGGCCACAGTATTTACAACCGCGTTGCCAATGGATGAGGACAGTGTAGTACCTGTTGCCGGGATCGCCCCGTTGTTCCAGGTGAAGGACGTGATCGTCGCAACACCACTACCGAAATTAGCCACAAGCAGGAGATCGCCATTCACATGGTGAGCAGGCAAACTGAGATTGGCTGAACCGTTCGCGTTCGCGGTATAGAACTTTCCGCCCGATGTGGCAATCGGGGTTTGAAGGAACCAGACGCCGAGAGCGATGGAGCCGCTGTTGTCGGCACGGTCCGCGGCGACATACAAGTATGTGTGATTGTTGGCGGGATCGATATATGCGGCGGCGATAGCGTTTTCGAGGTCCGCCTTGTTCTGCGGAGCGCCGCTTCCATACGCCCATTGATTCATATCGTTGGTGTCCTTGGAAAGGCCACCTGAGAACGTATCTTCAGTAGGTGTAGGTGACACACCGGCAACGGCGGTGCCGATGGAATCGTTGAAGAAGTTGATCGCACCTGTGGCGCTGACGCCAGTCGTGGTTTTTTTGAAATCGGTATAAACCTGGTTCCAGTCGTGACTGCCCGCCGGGGGAGCAGGCGACGTGGGATACCCGGCGTTGGCGTCGCCGTCAATCTGGAACAATGTAGCCAAGCTGGCAGCGAAGACGGTCGGCGCCTCGCCAACCAGGAGGCTATTGGAAACGAGGCCAGTTTCGGGCGCTATCGCCTGAAGAGTGTAGGAAACGGCTTGCGATCCCTTTGGCACTCTCAGGCTGGCAGTCACGTAACCGCTTGCGTCGCTGTTGGTGGTCAGGACGTCCTGGTTATTGAGCTGTATCGTCACGCGCTCATTGGGATTGAATCCCGAGCCTTCTACCTGGATTTCGCTTCCGGGAGACAGGAAGGGGCTGTCGGCGCTGATTCTGGCAGTGCGTTCGAAGGAAGCTGCAGCGGATCGCGAAGATCCCGTAGCAGTAATGCCGAAATTCACGCCGGCATTGTCGTCGGAACCGATCGTCCATGTGCTGGTGAACGAGCCATCCTTGTCGACGTCGACGAACCAGGGTTCGTGGCCCTCTCGGTTTTCCGACGTGCCGTCGCCATGTCGCACTTGAAGCGTGACTCTCTCGAATGGGGCAAAGCCCGAACCGAGAATATTGACAGGCTCGCCGGCAACATAAGCCGTCTTATCCGTCTGGATGCCGCCGCTGCCCTGAAGGCTCTGCGCAGGTTTCGCGGGCGCAACTGCCCGCGAAGAAATACCTACCCCTGCTGCCCCGAACATCGCGGCTCCAGCCAACATTACGATGGCAGCCCCCGATAAAATTAAGCGTGGTCGTACCGCCGAATTAACAAATCGCCGTAGCATCCTCTTCATTTGGACCTCCCTGGTCTTGACGTTATCCTTCCAAAAGCACCGGTTTCGCGAGCCGCAGGCCCGTGCCCGACGCAGCAATGCGCTCCGGTGAGTTCGCAGTAATTTGCAGGGTGGACTGAAGATATCCGTCGACAGCGGGACTCAGACGCAAGGACGAGCACGTGATTCCTTCGCGTTAGCTCGCATCAAACGACGGTGCACTCATCACGAGACACCTGTTCTGCGGAGTGGAGTCTACAAGGCGCATGGCAGTCTCGCATGCGCACAAAATCACATTTCTTATAGGACAAATGTCATGGGAAGGTCATGCAGCTCTGCACATATCTCGCTTCCTGCCTCCGTGCGGTACGTCGAAAGACGCGCCGGTTCTCCCATCGGGAGGTGGGCTGTCAATACCTGATTGACAATAAAGTGCTCGAAAAGGAACCCGCTGCGGTCCTCACAAAGCGTGAAGTTTTTGAGAAGTCCATTCAGAACACCATTATTGAAAAAATAGAACCTGGGATGCCGGACCAGCCTTCTGGTCTCATTGACGGCATACGCGGGGATAGGGTTCACAATCAAAGTGTCTTCAAGTATCTCGAAGAAGCGCGCGCTGGTCTTTTGGCTGATCCCTGCTTGGCGAAGTCGATACATTCGCCCGATTTTGAAGCGGCCACAGGAAGGCATCGATATCTTCATGTCCAAATCTACACGTAACTTGGACATGAAGGTTTTGCCGGCAATTTCCTACGCGGCGACGAGCCTCAGCGATCTCTCGTAGGTTTGTCCAATCCGTGCTGCTGCGCATAGAGGACCAAAGCCAGCTGATTGGGCACTCCAAGCTTTCCAAAGATGGAGGTTAGATGATTGCGAACTGTGCTTTCGGAGAGATGCAAAGTCCTCGCCATTTTCCGGCGATCGCATCCACTAGCCGCCAACGCCACAATCTCACGTTCACGTGCCGTGAGCCCTGCGATCTTGCTTGCCTCGGGATCGGACTCGCCCTCCGAAGAATTTTCCGAGCGCAATCTGGACAGCGTGGACATCATGAGCGAACGAGAAAACCAGGCCTCTCCGCCGTGAACCTTTCGGATCGCACGAACCAGCACTTCCGGATCTTCTTCTTTGTACACCAGACCTACGGCGCCCGCCCGAATCGCGCGATGCATTTCATTTTCGTCTGAGCTGCCGGTAACGATGATCGCTCGAGCTTTGCAAATGCCCAACAGTTCTTCCAGAAAATCCGCTGCGTGTTCCTCTCCGAGATGGAGATCCACGACGAGGATATCGGGTTGTTCGCGCCGGACGACCTCAAAGGCATCCTCGCGGTTCGCTGCTTCACCGACGACCTTGAGATCCGCTTGCGCTGACAACAGGAGCGTCAATCCGGCGCGCATCATTTTGTGGTCCTCAAGAATGCATACCCGTAGGAGTGGTTTGTTCGTCATGCGGGAATATCGCTGCGTCGGGCCGATCGATGGGTAGAGGTTTGCGCGCCTGTGGCTACACTATGCGTCTGTGATTCACAGCGTGCGGGCATTCCGATGGAAATTGCTTTCGGAAGTCTGTGAGGCATGACCTTTGTTCGATCAGGATTATGTCCCACCGAACTGGAAGAAGGGAAGGGGCATTCAGAACAGGAGTAAAGTGCCTAGAGTTCGCGTTTTTCGCAACTGCTATCGCATCGAGGGCCGTCGGACCGCCCTTAAATTCCCTGAAAACCGCCCCTATCTAAAACTTGACATATTCCCACTAATCGCCCACCATCGTCCCTCACTATACGATCTGCCTGTCTGTTTCTGGAGCGAGTGGTTTCGATCGCTGGACGTTCGGGCACTGAGGACAAATGGATTACCGTTCCAGGCCCGGACAGGAAGTTCTAGGCGCGATCACAGACCGGCAGGTCGCGGGACTCCGACTGTTTCTTTCCGTTGCCACTCTTCTCGCTATCTATATCGATCCTGCAGATTCGGACCGTTTTGTCCAACTGACACGCAGCGCTCTGATTGCGTACACGCTGTACAGCGCCTCCATCTACTACCTGGCGTGTTGCGTGGACTCCTTCTCCAGACCGATGAATGCTTTCCTGGTCTGGACTGATGTCGCGATCTATTCTGCGCTGATTTCCTTCAGCGGCGGCACGGGCAGCATTTTCTTCTTCTTCTATTTCTTCGTCATCATTGTCGCATGCAGCCGCTTGGGCCCAAATTCCGGGATTGCAGTAACCTTTGCCGCAACTGCGGCTTTCCTGTCAATGGCGTACCTGGCGAGCCCGGAGATGCCGGAGTGGAATAGAATGCTCCTGCGGCCGTCAAGTCTCGTGGTGCTGGGCTACGTCCTCACATACTGGGCGAGGGCAGAAGTCGGTCTGCGCCAAAATCTGGATCTTCTTCGAGAGGTTTCCCAAACCTCGAACCCGCGTTTCGGCGTGGAGCGAACCTGCGATCAATTGATGAGACGCCTCCTGGGTTTCTTCAAGGCGGATACCTGCGCGCTGCTGGAATACTCACCGGAGTCCGATTCCTATCATTTGCGTTACGCCACGGTCTGGGATTCGAAAGAAGGCGCTCATGTTCTCTCTCCACCCTCCGAGCTGAGCAACATCCTGAAAGGCGTTTCGCAGACAGGAGCATCCCTCTATTCCGATTTGAGGCGCGTTTTCAGTCGGCGGCCTTCCTACAAAGTATGGAATCCGGACTCGCACGAGGTCGCCAACGAGCCGCTCGACCGGGCCGTGCCCATCGCCCAATGGGTTGGCGCCCGGACGTTCATCGCCGTGCCATTGCGACACCACGAATGGTTCAAAGGCTATCTCTTGCTCGCCAGCGGTCGCCCTGCCGCTTTCCGCGTCGATGACGCGAAATTCCTGCTCCAGCTGGCGAACCAGGTCACCGCAGTTCTGGAACACATCCGGCTGGTGGATCGAATGGCCTCCGATTCCGCCGAAGAAGAGCGGCGGCGCGTGGCGCGCAGTGTGCATGACCGCGTCGTTCAGCCCTACATCGGCCTTCACATGGGTTTGATCGGCGTCCGTAGTCTCGTCGAGTCCGTCGTGCAGCCCTGCGATCTTCCCGAGTTGGCTATCGAAAAGCAGCAGGCTTTGGGCGCGCTCGATCATCTCGTCACCATGGCTCGCGAAGGTGTTGACGAATTGAGAGAGTATGTTTACGGACTTCGCAATGGGAAAGCCCGCGCGAATTCTCTTATAGACGCCCTGCTCCGGTATGCGTCCCGCTTCGAAAGCGTCACGGGTATACGGGTCCGCGTCATTAATCGCCTTGAAGCCGGCGCTATCAACGATCGCCTCGCCGCGGAGATCTTTCAGATGACGACCGAGGCGCTCAGCAACGTACAGCGCCACACGAGTGCTATTTCCGTAAGCCTCAATCTCGAATCGAACGCGAGTGGAAGCGTCACCATCTATATCGAGAACGAAACGACCGGGGAATTGGCCGCCCGCAGCTTCATTCCCAAATCGATTACCGAGAGGAGCCGTTCTCTCGGCGGACAGACGCGGGTGTCCAACGAAAAGGGCCGCACGGTCGTTCGAATTGAAATCCCCTTATGACGAATTCGCTTATCCGGATTTGTCTGCTTGAAGATCACACCATTGTACGCGCCGGATTGAAAATTCTAATCGACGCTCAGAGCGATATGAGCGTCGTGGGCGAGGCCACGGATCGCAAAACCTCGCTGGACGTCGTCTCCAGGCTGCGGCCGAATATTCTTGTCGTCGACCTTCAACTGAAGAATGAATCTGCTGTCGATTTTCTGGAGGAACTCCTCGCCGTTAATAACGCCCGCGCCATCGTGCTGACGGGAAGTACCGACCGGGACGTCGTCCAGCGGGCAATACTGACTGGCGCCACCGGCCTCGTTTACAAGGATGAAGATCCTGAGGTGCTGATCCGCGCGATTCGAACGGTTCATAAGGGCGAAGCCTGGTTCACGCGCTCCATGATGACTGCAGCCCTCTCGCAGTTGCGCGACGACCGAAGCTCCACGCCGAAGTCCAACTCCGAAAATGCGAAGATCACGAGTTTAACCTTTCGCGAGCGCGAAGTGATCTGCCTGGTGGCGAACGGATTCACCCGGCACGAAATTGCCGAGAAACTTTTTCTTTCAGAAGGCACGGTGCGGAATCATCTCAGTTCGATTTTCGCCAAGGTGGAAGTGCCTAACCAGCTGGCGCTGGTGTTCTTCGCGCAGCGGAATGGTTTGGATAAATCCGCAGACAAGAGGCCGGGACTAAGCCGGAACAAGCAGGAAACCAAGTAGGGGGAACGGGGAATTTAGCCATGGACCGCGCGGACAGGAAATTCGTTTCGCGTTCCCGTCCGCGCAGTCCGTGGCTAAATTCCCCGCCCGAATGCGATTCTCGACTTAAATCGTCTTTGCCTTGGAATGCGCACTCGTAAGTTTGGAGTGACACGTCGTGTGGTACGTCTTGTCACGAACCGCAACCCGTTCCTCGTTTGGCGCGATGCGAATACTGCAGCGTTCGCACCAAATCTTGAAGGGGATCTCGGGATTTTCGCTGACTTTAGCTACTTTCACGGATATTGCCTCCTGGTTCCAGTTGGATTCAGTTATTTTTGGAAGCGGGAAAACGTCGCCTGACTGTAGTCCGCCTGGTGACGGCAGCTGATTTGCGAACAGGTCAGAACCAGTTTTGCAACCGGCACGAACTCTTGATCGCTTTCGCTGCGATCCAGCGCGAAGAGAATCGGCGAGTTACATTTCCCACAATGGACGCCTAGATACCAGGCGGCTTCAGTCTTGGACCAGCCGGAAATGCGCACCGATCACCTCAATATCTGGGAGAGGTCGTCTTGGGGCGAGCTTCGTTGACCGTCAAGGCCCGTCCACCAACTTCCTTGCCGTTGAATTGTGCTATCGCCTTCGCCGCGTCTTCGTCCGACATCTCGGCAAATCCGAAGCCCTTCATCCGTCCCGTTTCGCGATCTCGGACAAAATCTACGGAATCGACGGGGCCGACCTGGCCGAACAGCGCCTTGATTTCATCTTCGGTAGTGTTGAATGACAGGTTGCCTATGTACAGTCTCTTGCTCATGAATTCTCCTTCTATCTTATTGATGGCTGCGCCCTATCGGGCTTGCATTCGCAGCCGCTCATGCTTATTGATGGCTGCGCCCTATTTATTAGGGTTTCGCGCTACCGCGCTCACGCTTCGCGCGGGCTTGCATTCGCAGCCGCTCATGCTCTTGATGGCTGCGCCCCAGTGTCTGAGGTTTCGCGCTATCGCGCTCACGCTCCGCCCGGGTTTGAATTCGCAGCCGTTCATGTGAATGTGCTCGTACTGGAATCAGGGTTTCTCGCTTGGGAAGGTATGTGACCGCCGAAACAAATCGCGGAACCGAACCAGGTAAGAAGTCGAGACGACAGAGTCGTATTGTATCCCGGATGTGCCGAATATCCTACGCCGAAAGTGGTGAGCGTGGTCGAAGCTCCCGTATACTGACGCAGGAAGTAGCAGGGAGTAGATGATGAAACCAGAAGATTGTGTCTTGTTTAGCGGCGCTGCGAATGGCGCTGAAGCTGCGTTTGGCGCTGCGGCGGAACGGCATGGTATCGACGAGGTCAACTTTACATTCAGCGGACACAACGATTCTCGCACACGGGGCACGCGGGTATTGACGCATGAAGAATTGCAACAGGGCGATGTCAGCCTCGAATACGTCAGCCGCCTGATGCATCGCAAATACCACGACACCGCTTTGATGCGGAAGATCCTCCAAAGCATCTGGCACCAGGTCAATAACGGCCAGGAAGTCTATGTTGTCGGAGAGATCCTCGAGGACGGCACGGTCAAGGGCGGCACCGGCTGGGGCGCCGAGTTCGCCAAACTTTGCAACAAGCCGCTATTCGTGTTCGCGCAGGGCCAGAACCAGTGGTTCCGATGGACCGGCGAAGGCTGGGCTGCCGAACAGGACCCGCGTATCAGCCACATCCATTTCACGGGCACCGGAACCCGCTCCCTCAGAGAGAACGGCCTGAAAGCTATCCAAGAGTTGTTTGAGCGCTCCTTCGGATGAGCGGAATCCAGTGCCCCCACTGCAAGTCCACCGTGGCGCTCGACCGCATCGGCGTGCACTTTCAGAAATTCTGTTCCGCCGCGAAAACGGATGCTGCGCGCGAAGCCAGCATGAAGCTATTCAACCGGCTGTATCTTCACATGCAATCCCATACACGCGGAGAGATCACGATTGCGGAATTGCAGGCAGAAGCGGACAAGATATTTTTGGGGGCGGGGCGGGGATGAGGGGTTTCCAAATAACAAATCACAAGACGGAGGGAATTCGGGGCCGTGCTACTCGAACCCCGATCTCTTGCAGTTCAGAGATCGGGGTTCGAGTAGCACGGCCCCGAATTCCCTCCGTCTTGTGATTTGTTATTTGGAAACCCGCAAACCCGCGACCAAACGCTCTACGCCTTGCGTCGGCGCTCGGGACCGTCCCAGGACGCGAAAACCGGCATCTCGGATAGCGTCCGGCGAACTTCGTCGAGCAGGTTCTTGAAGGTCATGGGCTTGTCGAGCAGACGGTCGGTCTGACGGAAACGCGTGCCGCCGAACCCGCCACTCATGAAAAGCACGCGGACGTTGTCGTTGCGCAACTTGAGCGCTCGGCGAACCACTTCCGGTCCAGTGGTTGTCGGCATCATGACGTCGGACAGAACAAGCTTGATGGAGGGGTTCGTTTCCACAAGCCGGACAGCCTCATCGGGATCGGTTGTGCCGAATGCAGTGAACCCTCCCTGCTGCAGCGCTGCTGTCATCAGCTCCACGATCATCGGTTCATCATCGATCACCAGGATGGCCGATTCCGTCGTATCTATTTTTTCTGCGTTCTCTGCCAAAGCGTCCTCTTCCACCAAAGTCATACAAGCTATCATGACGGCGTTGTCCGTCCAATCCGATTCAGCATCCGTGGTCCAGTATTTCGCGAACCATTTTGAGAAGTGCAGCCGGTGAAAACGGCTTTTGGATGAATGGCATCGTTTCATCCAGGAATTGCTGCTTCACGACAGCCTTGTCGGTATATCCGGACATGAACAGAACTTTCATCTTCGGACGCATCTTAATGACGCGGTCCGCCAAATCAGGTCCGTTCATTTCCGGCATCACCATATCCGTAATCAGAAGGTGGATGTCTTCCGCAACTCGATCGCAAAGTAAGAGCGCCTCGCGGGCATTTGCGGCTTCGAGCACCTGGTAGCCGTTCATCGCAAGCACCCGCAGGGCGAGACTCCGGACCATATCGTCGTCTTCGGTCAACAGGATCGTTTCGGTTCCGAGCGACGCGGCTGCGGATCGCGGAGTTTGAACATCGTGCTGAGGCGCATCGGCAACCAGAGGCAGGTAAACCTTGAAAATGGTTCCCCGGCCCGCCTCGCTGTGGACGGAAATGCTACCTTCGGACTGCTGGATAATTCCATATACCGTGGACAGTCCCAGGCCCGTGCCTTTACCCAACTCTTTGGTGGTGAAAAACGGCTCGAAGATGTGCGCTTTCGTCGTCGCGTCCATGCCAATGCCGGTGTCGGCGATAGACAGCAGGACGTAGGGGCCTGGACGAAGGGGAAGTTCCCTCAGGGAATCCATGTCGCTGACAGTGGTCTGTTCCGTTGCGATGGTGAGCTGGCCGCCTTGCGGCATGGCGTCGCGCGCGTTGACAACCAGGTTCATGATGACCTGTTCGACCTGTCCCCGATCGGCTTTGATGCGTCCCAGGCCGGGATGCAGAGACGTCGTGAGAGAGATGTCCTCGCCGATAAGGCGCCGGAACATCTTTTCCAACTCGGACACGATCGCATTGAGATCGAGGACCGTCGGCAGCAGGACCTGTTTGCGGCTGAATGCCAGAAGCTGGCGCGTGAGTCCTGCTGCGCGGTCCGCAGCCTTTATGATCTGCTCCATGTCGCGCTTCAACGGATCGTTGGCGGACACTCGGCTGATAGCCAGATCGCTGAATCCACCGATGACGGTCAGAAGGTTGTTGAAGTCATGCGCAATGCCGCCGGCCAACTGTCCGATGGCTTCCATTTTCTGCGCCTGGCGGAACCGCTCTTCCAGCCTGCTTCGCTCCGTCACGTCGTGCGCGAGAACGACGTAGGCGGGGTTTCCATCGAGAATCAGGATGTGGCTGGTCAGTTCCACGTCGATCGGTGTCCCGTCCTGCCTTCGGTGTTTACACGTTATCCGCTGCCGGGAGTCTTCCGCTAACGCGGACAAAGGGGGCAGCCAGATATCGGCGAGCGCCATCGAAAGAAGCTCGCCGTGGGAGTAACCATAGGTCTGTACTGCGGCTTCGTTGACGGCGAGAAACCTGAAATTCTCGCGATCGACTACAAAAATCGGATCCGGATTGTTTTCGAAAAGAAGGCGGTAACGTTCTTCAGAATCGCGCGACGCCGCTTCCGCGCGACGCCGCTCACTGATGTCGATTGTGACACCACGCATGCCAATGGGATTGCCCTTATCATCGACAGTCGTGATGGAGCTCGCCTCCACCAGCAGAATGCTGCCGTCTTTGGCCACCCAGCGGAATTCATTCGTTGTCCTTTTCCCTTCGGTAAAGGCTTCGACCGCCCGCCGGACCGCACCTGCCTTGTCGTCGGGATGAACGATGGAAAGCCAGAAATTGGGGGTCGACAGCCATTCCTCGAGGCTGTATCCCAGCATGGTCTCCACATAGTCGCTGACGAAATCGATCCGTTGCGTGGCGTCATCCGGTTTCCCGCAGGCCTCCCAGACGACACCGGGAACGGTCGCAATAATCGTATTCAGGCGGTCGCGCTGCTGTTCGACTTCCTTCTCTGCCTGCCTGCGCAAGCGGCGGTTGGAGGCCTCTTCCATCTCGCGTTCAATAGCGGGCCCCAGGCGCGCGAGCTTATCTTTCATCAGGTAGTCGTGGGCGCCCGCCCGCATGGCTTCGACAGCCACTTCTTCGCCAATGGTTCCGGACACGATGATGACCGGGATGTCCAGGCCGGAGTTCTGAAGAAGAGCGAGCGCCTGGAGCGCGCTGAAGTGCGGCATCGAATAGTCCGTCAGCACCACATCCCAGGTCTGCGTTTTCAGGGCATCGCGC
>Ga0134121_10001368_pt1 | contig 23075 bp, 19 predicted proteins | sample KB301_FD_96463 | JGI IMG/M metagenome (GOLD analysis project Ga0134121, IMG submission 96463) | Terrestrial soil microbial communities without Nitrogen fertilizer from Kellogg Biological Station, Michigan, USA - KB3-0-1 | ecosystem: Environmental > Terrestrial > Soil > Unclassified ... | reverse complement strand
GGGAGAACTGACGCGCGTTTTGTCTCTGCTCGACGGTCGGGACGTGCACGTTCACGGATCGGGCCGAACTGACGCGGGCGTTCATGCCGAAGGCCAGGTCGCGAATGTTCAGCTTGCTCGCGACATTGCCCCAGAGAAGCTGCGCAATGCGATCAACGGTAATTTGGCAGCGGATGTGCGCGTGCTGGCTGTGGACAGCGTTCCGGACGATTTCCACGCGCGCTATTCGGCCAAGGCCAAGACGTATCGCTATCGACTGGTGTCTGGCCGCGTACTGTCGCCGTTCTGGGCCAGGCACGCGCATCAGGAATCTCGCCCGCTGGATCTTGAGCGCATGCGTTCGGTCGCGAGAATGTTTATGGGTGAGCACGATTGGACTGCTTTCTCGGCGGCGGACTCTGATTCTGAATCGCGCGTACGAAATGTGAGTCAGTTGGAAATCTCCAGTCGATATGACGAACGCGGGCATTGTGATCTAATTGAATTCACTGTCTCGGCGAACGGCTTTTTGCGTTACATGGTGCGCTCGATTGTCGGAACGCTGCTCGCGGTGGGTCGTGGCGAAATTGATGAATCAACTATCCAAAGGGCCATTGCCGAAGGTGAGCGCTCACTCGCCGGCGCCACCGCGCCACCGCACGGATTGACGCTCATTAGCGTCGAGTACTGATTCTAAACCACGCTCGAATGACCCTTTTGCACAACTTGGTTGCTTCTGATCGCATCGCCGATTAAGATGCAGGTGCCTTCGTCTCCATTCGATGCTCAACGATTTTTCCAGCGTAGTTAAGCCCGGTTCAGCCGACCAGAAGTTGCTCGCCGCTATCGATTGGGAGCGACTGCCCAGGCACGTAGCAATCATCATGGACGGCAACGGCCGGTGGGCCGCGCGTCGCGGTCAGCCGCGGATTGCTGGGCACCGCGCGGGCGTCGAAGCGGTGCGCGCGTCGGTCGATACGGGCGCGCGTTTGGGATTGGGAGCCCTCACGCTCTACGCTTTCTCGACTGAGAATTGGAAGCGGCCGCGATATGAAGTCGATGCGCTGATGCGCATGCTCAGAAAGTATCTCCGCATAGAGTTGGATGAGATTCACCGGCAGAACATTCGCTTCCAAACGATTGGGCGCACAGAAGTGCTCACGCCGCGCGTCCGCGAGGAAATCGCCAGAGCGTCCGAACAGACCGCATCAAATACCGGCATGGTGCTGAGCGTCGCCTTGAATTACGGCGGGCGGGCTGAAATTGTCGATGCGTGTCGTGCCGCGATGCGGAAGTTGGAGGCGGCAGGGAAATCAGTCGATGACCTCGATGAAGTCGCCATTGCTCAGGAACTCTATACAAGCAATTTGCCCGAGCTTGATTTGTTGGTTCGCACCAGCGGCGAGATGAGAATCTCGAACTTTCTTCTCTGGCAGGTGGCCTACGCGGAAATCCATGTGACCGATACCCTGTGGCCTGATTTTCGTCGCCTGCATCTGTTGCAGGCAATCGCCGATTATCAACAACGCAGTCGTCGCTTTGGCGGATTGAAACTTGTTACGGAACCGCGAGCGGTAGCGAGCGGATGAATTAGACTCGTTCGATTGAACACGTCGTCAAGAGTTTGAAAGCTCAAACACCAAAACCGAAAGCCAACTCAATTCTCGCGAAGATTCCACCGTCAGTCGCCCGGCTGCTTACGGCCGTTGTCTTGTTGCCGATTCTGATTGCCTCGATCATCGTCGCGAAACTCGCGCTCCTGTTTGTGGTCCTGGCAGCGTTGGCAATGCTACTCGGTGTCATCGAATTTTGGGTGCTCGCGCGCAAGCAACAGATTCGGCCCGACATCGCCGCTGGGTTACTAAGCGCGGTTGCCTTGCTTACGATCTTCTACTTCACTCAACCCCGTCGATTGCCCGACTTGCTGATGATTCAAATCATCCTGTTGCTGTTGACGGGCGGAGCGCTGACAGCCGCAATGTTGCGCGGCGCGCCATTCGACCGAATCATTTCCTCTGTCGGCGCGACGGTTTTAAGCGTGATGTACGTAGTGTTGCTCGGCGGTCATCTGATCGCCGTGCGCACCGGATTTTCGGCGCCGCTGTCAAAACACCTCCTTTCATTTTTCTTCCTCGTGCTGATGGGATCGGATTCGGCCGCATACTACGGTGGCCGATTGTTCGGCCGGCATAAACTCGCGTCGAGTGTCAGTCCGGGCAAAACCTGGGAGGGCGCGGTCGCCGGTATGCTGGCCAGCCTGCTGCTCGCGGCCGCGGCGCACTACTGGTTCTTCCCTGAGTTGCCTTTGAAGTTTGCTTTGCCGCTGGCTGCGGTCATGAATGTTGTCGGGGTTCTCGGCGACCTCACGGAAAGTGCGCTGAAGCGTAGCGCCGGTGCTAAGGACACGGCACAGATTCTCCCCGGGCATGGCGGCATTCTCGATCGGATCGATAGCTTGCTGTTCAATGCACCGCTCATCTACTATTTTGCCTGGGCCTACTTCAACCGCTAAATGAGCACTAAAAAGATCATTTTGATCATCGTCGGCATCGTTGCGGTGCTGGGATTAATCGTAGCTTTGTTTGTCGGTGGCATAGCCTTTTTTGTGTTTCGCACGATTGGCCACAGCGAAGCCGCGGACACGGCGCGCGCCTATCTGCGCCATAATGAAAGGCTGAAGCAGGACATTGGGGAAGTAAACGATTTCGGTTCGATCGTGAGCGGCAACATCAACGTCCGCAACGGAGATGGCGTCGCGACGCTTTATCTGAAAGTCTATGGGGCGAAGAAGACCGTCAACGCACGCGTGGATTTACAATACCGTAACAATCGGAGCTGGCGCGTCACCGATGCTTCCTATGAAAGCGACGGAAAGACCATCGAACTAATGCAAGCTTACGAACCGGCACCTTTACCGTCGCCTTAGATTTTATGTCATCTCGCGCAATCTCCATTCTCGGATCCACCGGCTCGATCGGATGCAACACGCTGCGTGTGATTGAAGCGCTGGGCAGCGATCGCTTTCGAGTTGTAGCGCTGGCCGCCGGACGAAATATCTCGAAGCTCGCGGATCAGATCGCGCGGCACGAACCTGAACTAGTCTCAGTCGAGACTGAAGAACTTTCGGCGGCACTCAAGTCAGAACTCTTGCGCCGAAGCGTAAAGCTTCCGTCGATTTCCGTCGGTGAATCAGGTTTGGTCGAAGTTGCCACCCACGCGAAAGCCGATTGCGTGGTTTCCGCAACCGTAGGCGCCGTAGGTTTTGTGCCGACGCTGCGCGCTTTGGAAGCCGGCAAGCGCGTCGCTCTGGCGAACAAGGAAACGTTGGTCATGGCCGGTGAGCTAATGACTCAAGCTGCGCAAAAGTCGGGCGCCGAGTTGTTGCCGGTCGATTCGGAACATAACGCCTTGCATCAGTGCCTGCGAGGCGAGCAGAGAAGTGAAGTGCGGCGAATCATTCTCACCGCTTCCGGCGGTCCTTTCCGCACTCGCTCTAAGTCAGAGATGAGTTGCGCGACTGTGGCCGAGGCGATGAAGCACCCGACGTGGAACATGGGCGCGAAGATCACCATCGATTCCGCCACGCTCATGAACAAAGGGTTGGAAGTGATCGAGGCGCACTGGCTCTTTGGTTTTGCCGCCGATCAGATTGAAGTGGTGGTTCATCCGGAGTCGATTGTCCACTCGATGATTGAATTGGTTGACGGATCTGTAATTGCACAGATGGGCGTGACCGACATGCGTCACGCCATTCAATACGCGCTGACATTTCCTGAACGTTGTGAATCACAGTTGCCACCGCTGAACCTCACCAAGCTTTCATCGCTTCATTTTGAAGAGCCCGATCTTGATCGTTTCCCGTGTATCTCGCTCGCCTATCGCGCGCTCCGCACCGGCGGGACTCTGCCGGCGGCGATGAATGCAGCTAACGAGGAAGCGGTACACGCTTTCATCGACGAGCGAATTGCGTTTTCCGATATCCCTGCGGTCATCGAAACCGTCATGGATCAGCACCGCACAACCGATGCTCGCGATCTGGAAGCAGTCCTTGCCGCCGATCAATCGGCCCGCGCGGCGGCGCGCTCGGCAATTGCAGCTCTTTTGGCTCCAGTCAGGACGAGCAACGTTGCCTAACACGAATGCGGGCGCTAAATCATGATTTTCGGAGCTGCGTTTGACCCCTCACTTTTGCCCACGTAAACTCGTTCTTTGTGAGCGGCTTTCGATCTCACACATAATCTGACGCAGCAAAGGGTCTCTGGAAGGACACAACGTGGGTTTCTTATTTAGCTTGCCGGAAAATCTGATCTATCCAATCGCATTCATTTTTGTGCTTTGCACCGCGGTCGTCCTTCATGAATTCGGCCACTTCATCGTAGCCAAGCTGTTCAAGATTCGCGTGGAAACATTTTCAGTCGGATTTGGTCCCAGACTGTTTGGCAAGAAGTGGGGCGACACCGACTATCGCGTTTCCGCGATTCCGCTTGGTGGTTATGTGAAGCTGGGCGGCGACGAATCAAACGCTCCTATCGAAGGTGAAAGCGCTCCCGACATTCCGCCGGAACAACGCTTCGATTTGCGTCCGCGTTGGCAGAGAATTCTGGTTGCGATTGCCGGTCCGGTCATGAACATCATCACCGCGCTGGCGATCCCGTTTACCGGGGCGCTGATGTACGGCGTTCAGGTGGCGCCCCCGCCAGTTGTACGGCAGGTGATTCCGGGCGGAGCGGCAGATGTTGCGGGATTGAAGCCGGGCGATCGAATCGTCTCGTTTGACGGCAAACCAAATCCGCGTTGGAAGACGATTGCTGACGATGCGCTGCTCTCGCCTAGCGTGGCGATTCCAATCGAGGTTGATCGGAACGGTCAGCGGCTGAGTCTCACAATCAAACCGACGCCCCACACTGAGCAAGGTGAGACGGCCGGCTTCCTGGATTTCCTTCCGGACTATGGCAACGTCCCGATCGTTGTGCGAGAGATTGTTCCTAATTCGCCTGCGGCGGATGCCGGTTTACAAGTCGGCGACCGCATCGTTGCTGTCAATGCAGAGCCGGTAAAAAGCGCCGAGCAGGTGACCCAGTTTATTCGCGAGCACAAAGGACAGCCCATAACGCTTGGCGCTGAGCGTAACGCGAAGCAATTCAACATCACTGCCACGCCGCGATTGCTGAATCCACAAGAGGGCAGAGAGAGATTGGGATTCACGCCTGACGAACAGATTCCGTTTCAACGGGTGGGCATCGCCGGCGCTTTCGTCGAAGCGGTTGACAGCAACGTCGAAATCATTCGGGTTACCGGTAAGGCAATCGGACAGCTCTTTGCCGGCAAGCGTTCCGTGCGCAACACGATTTCCGGTCCGATTGGAATTTATTCAGCGGTATCCAGTTCGGTTTCGAGATTGGGTTGGGAAGGCGTCTTCAGCATTCTCGGCTTCCTCAGCTTGAATCTTGGTATATTTAATTTGCTGCCGATTCCCGTGCTCGATGGTGGCGCGATTTTTCTGCTGCTGATCGAAGCGGCGCTGGCGCTGATCGGGATGACGATATCGGCCGCTGTGCGCGAGCGAATACAGCAGGTCGGCTTCGTGGTCGTCCTCCTGCTGATGGTTTTTGTGATCACGAATGACGTGCTCAAGCGCTGGTCAATGCGCCAGGCGCCGGACAACAACACGCCGGCAGCATCGCCTGCGCCGGCAACGCCCGCTCCCGCAACGCCAGGAAAATAGTTAACTAATTCATGCGTAAATCAAGACCAGTTCAAGTCAGGCACGTGCAAATCGGCGGCGGCGCCCCGGTCGTTATTCAGTCGATGACCAAGACCGACACCGCGAATGTCGACGAGACCGTCGCGCAAATCGAACAGATGGTGAGCGCCGGCTGCGAGATCGTCCGGCTCGCTGTGCCCGATAACAACGCCGCGATCGCTCTCAAAGAGATTCGCAAACGCGTGCCCGAAGTCCCGCTCGTCGCCGACATTCACTTTCATTACAAACTGGCGCTGATGGCGCTCGAAGCCGGCATCGACAAGCTACGCCTCAACCCTGGGAACATCGGCAAGCACGAGCGCATTGTCGAAGTTGTGCGCGCCGCGCAAGCCCAGAAGGTGCCGATTCGTATCGGCGTCAACGGCGGTTCGCTCGAAAAAGATTTGCTGAAGAAGTACGGCACGGCGACCCCTGAAGCGATGGTCGAGTCGGCGATGCGCCATATTCAAATTCTCGAGGATCTTGATTTCACTGACATCATCATTTCTTTGAAGGCCTCTGACGTTCATCGCACAGTGGCTGCTTATCGCTTGCTGGCCGCGAAGGTTGACTATCCATTTCATCTTGGCGTAACCGAAGCGGGCACGGCGTTTGTAGGCACAGTGAAATCGTCAATTGGGCTCGGCATCCTCCTTCACGAAGGGATCGGCGATACGATTCGCGTGTCTCTGGCCGCTGAACCTCAGGAAGAAGTTCGCGTTGCGTGGGAAATTGTGAAGTCGCTCGGCTTGCGCACGCGGGGCGTTACGGTAGTGGCTTGCCCAACCTGCGGACGTCTGGATGTAGATAACTTTGTGGAGATCGTCACGGAGATCGAACGTCGCCTTGCGCACGTTGAAGAGCCGCTGCACCTTTCAATCATGGGTTGCGCAGTGAACGGTCCCGGCGAAGCTCACGATTCGCAACTGGGCATCACTTTCGGTCGCGGCGTGGGCATGATCTTCAAAGACGGCGTGCCGATGCGGAAAGTCGCCGGCGAAGACATCGTTGAAGCTTTCGTGAAAGAAACCGAGAAGTTGTTGGCGGAAGGTCCTACCGCAAAACCGGAAGCTCGTCACGAGCTCGTTACTATTACCTAGTCCGGCCGTAGTCGCACTCTCAAGCCGCGGCCATCGACATCAGCAATCCATCACTCGCAATCTTGCGGTTTAGATTCACTTCGAGCGCGCCGCGTAGTTCTTCGATTTGGACCAGCCAGCGTTCCGCTCGGTTGCTCCCCAGTTCGCTGGCAATTGCTTCCAGTTCGTTGACCAGATCGTAATTGGTGATCGACTCTGGTGGTCGTCCGAGCGACAGCGCCCACGCATCACGAATCAAAGTTTCCAGCACGTCAAGCGACTGCTCGTAATCCCCGCGGTCTTTCGCCGTGGCCAATTCCTCGGCTGAACGTAGCAGCTGCACGCGATTGCCGGTGATCGTCAACGCCCGCAGAATGTTCAGCATCGATTGCCGGCGCTCGCGATAGTCATCGACATCCACGCTCAGAGCGTTCCCGAGACTGCCGCGAGAAGTTCGCGCGAGGAGCGCCGCATCGTCTGGCTTCATCCCGGTCTGCTTCATCAGGAATGGTTCTATCTCAGAGAAGGGAATCGGCGCCAGGCGAATCATCTGACAGCGGGAGCGAATTGTTTGCAGCAACGCCATTGGGTTCGTCGTCGTGAGAATCAGATGAGTCGTCACCGCCGGCTCCTCCAGCGTCTTGAGCAGAGCGTTGGCTGCCTGATCGTTCATGTACTCGGCATCCTCTACGATAAAGACGCGAGCCGCGCCTTCGAACGGGCGAAAGTTCGCCTCGCGTTCGAGCTCGCGCATCGGCTTCACGCGAATGATGTGGTTGTAGGGCCTGACCATCGCCACGTCGGCGTGCTCGCTCCAAATCATCCGTTCTTTGTTGTCATCGGCGCTACCGAACGGTGGAAAGGTCGATTTCGAAATCCGCTTGCATGACGAGCATTCGTCGCATGCTTCGATGCCGACACGGTTGCGACAGTTGAGCGCCTTGGCCAACTCGAGCGCGAAGAGTTTCTTGCCGATGCCGGCTTCGCCCGTGAACAAGAGCGACCCCGGCACACGTCCGCCAGTGAGCAGCTGACGCAAGCCCTGCTTTACTTCTTCATTTCCGATGAGAGTGGAAAACATGGGTCTTACGCTACGACGCCGCGCGCTTCCAGAAAAGGCATCACGATCCGCATCACTTCGTCATGAGTCTCCTGAATTGAGCCGCGTGCGTCAATGAGCCGGACCCGATCAGGATTCGCTTTGGCAATGTCTAGATAAGCCTCGCGGACACGCATATGAAATTCCTCGTGCTCTCGGTCCAGTCGATCGCTGTGCTTCGCTTTGTTTCTTCGCCGCGTCCGCACGGCTGACTCAGGCACTGTCAAATCAAACAACAACGTCAAGTCAGGCGTTAATCCTTCGGTCGCGAGCTGCACGATCTCGTTAATCAGCTCGGGCGCGAACCCACGTCCGGACCCTTGATAAGCAACCGTCGCGTCAGCATATCGATCCGACATGACGACTTTTCCGGCGGCCAGAGACGGGCGTAAGAGCGTCCGCACATGCTGCGCGCGATCTGCCGCGAACACCAGCAACTCAGTCAAAGGATCCACCTGCTCTTTCACGTCGAGCAGCGCAGCCCGCAGCTTCAGCCCGAGAGTCGTGCCTCCGGGCTCGCGCGTCGTGACCACATCAATTCCGCGCACGCGCAACTCGCTGGCGAGCAGTCGAAGCTGCGTAGATTTTCCGCAGCCGTCTATTCCTTCGAAAGTAATGAAAACCCCAGCCATGCAGAATTCTAGACGGCGGGCGGTTCGGTCGGCTGATCCGGCGGAGTGTCCGGCGCAGGAACGGAATGACGCAGTTCGCCGGTGCTACGGCGCGACTGCGAAATCGTTGAAATAGCGTGCTTGAAAATGAGTTGGTCCTGGGCGCCGGTCTCGAGCAGCAGCGAGAATTTGTCAAAGCTCTTGATGCGTCCCAACAACTTCGCGCCGTTCACGAGGTAAATTGTCACGGTGGTTTTCTCTCGGCGGGCGAGGTTCAGAAAACCATCCTGAATGTTTTGTGGTACTACCTTTGAGTCCACTAACTTTTCCTTGTTAGATGTTGGCTTGAGCGACGCTCAGAGTATACCAGCCTTGCGGAGCTTACAAGGATTTTTCTCGCTCGCTGTTCTTATTCGTTTGAGAGCCGGTCAACAGTCTCAGAACGTTTCGTTGCACCAGGGGGTCGTCGCCAAAACCCTCCACCCATTCAACACCAGGCTCGCGCCGAAACCAGCTGAGCTGTCGCTTGGCGTAATGGCGCACGTCGAGTTTCGTTTGCTCGACTGCGCTGGCCAGGTCGCGCTCACCCCGCAGGTACTCGACGACACGCCGATACCCATGTGCGCCCAGAGCGCTGGAGTTCGCCGGCACGCCGGCGGCAAGCAACTCGCTCACCTCTTCCACCAATCCATCAGCAAAGTGTTTCTCGGTGCGCGCGTTGATGCGCGCGTACAACTCGTCACGGGGCGGATTCAGAACCAGGACGCGAATGCGCTTGGCGAGTTCGGGCGGGTCCGGCCGGATGGGCTTCTGATCAGAAATGCGTTCGCCTGTCTGCAAATAGAATTCAATCGCTCGCTGCACCCGTGGCCAATCGCCAGGATTGAGCTTGTCGGCTTCGGCTTTATCGAATCTTTGGAGGATGTTGTGGAGATGCTCGGAGCCGCGACGCTCCCGCGTGTCTGACAAGCGCCGGCGCAGGTCTTCGTCAGTCGAAGGGCTGGAAAAGAAAGGATGCCGCAGGGCGCGCAGATAAAAACCGGTTCCGCCTACGAGAATCGCTGTGCGTCCCCGCGCTTCAATCTGGCGAATGGTTTCGATCGCCACGCGCGTCCAATCAACTGCGGTGAAAGGTTGTGAGGGTGAAACGAAATCGATTAAGTGATGTGGAATTCCGCGACGTTCCGCTAATGGAACCTTTGCGGTTGCGATTTGAATTCCCTGATAGACCTGAACGGAATCACAGTTGATGATTTCGCCGTTAAGGTGCAGCGCGACTTCAATTCCCAGTTCAGATTTTCCGGACGCCGTGGGGCCGGCAATCGCGATGATGTGGCGCAAACTGTCAGTTTGCGTTTCGTCGTTGGATGAGTGTCGATCTGAAATGTTTGGCGATTGTTCGGTCACGGCGAAGACAACGCAAATTAACAATTTGCATTACCGGCCGATGATAAGCCGAATCACGATCACGAGCCAGACCACCGCCAGTAACACTATCGCGCCGATGATTTGATTGCGTGAGAAACGCATCGCCCCGGCAGGTTATCGCAGCACGATTCTTAAGACGAGTCCAAGCGCCCACAGAACGATGTCGATGATCGCCAGCACCTTAGCGGTCATCAACATGCCCCGCTTTTCGTGAGCAACGTTATACGTCTCGATCATTTGCAGCCCGCTATTCGCTTTGCGAAAGGCGATGAAACCAAAAATGAATCCGAAGCAGAACACGCCCAGGATGCTCAGGAGTAGAGCGGTCTTCGCTTCAGAGGCGATGACGTTCGCTTGTTGCGCCAGCATGTCCGGCGGATACAGGCCGCTTCCGATCGGCGGTGGTGGTGGTGGAATGAAAGGTTGGTTCGGCGGTGTTGACGACACGGCGCGAGCCTCCTCAGGTCAGGGGATGATGGAGCTTTACCGCAAACAACCGCGATATCTTAATACAACTTCGTCAGTTCGATGCCGGTGTAATAAGTTTTGAGAATCTGTTCGACATTGAGTCCCTGCTTCGCCAGGCCGTAGGCGCCGAATTGGCACATGCCCACGCCGTGGCCCCAGCCGCGTCCGGTGAAGATGAATGCGGTAACTCGATTATCTTCGTTATAGACGCGATCGATGACGAAGAGCTGTTCCTTGAGGCCCAATGCTGAACGAATGCGTCCGCCGCGAATGTGCGCAGTGCCTTGCGTGCCGACTACTTCGAGATCAGTTACGCGCCGCGACGAGCCCTGCTTTACGATGCGCAAGTCTGTGATCGAGCCGATGCCCCGGACGGAACGACCGAGTCGCGCCTGGACCACGCCCACGCCCATCTGAGCGGTCCAGTTGCTGAGAGAAGAGAAGCGATCGGCGGCAGCGCCATTATTCGCAGGTCGTACTTCAAGATAATCAACTTCGCCGCGCGCGCTGACATGGAAGGTGACGGGTTCGCCGCCGACCAGGGCCAGCGATTTCATCTGGTAAAGATTCTCGCCGAACTCGCGAAACAGAAAAGCCTCGTTATTGACGGTAATCGGCAGGTCCTTTCCTTTGTTCGAACGCAGCATCATGATCCCGTTCGTCGCCGGCCGGGAAGTGCCTTTTTGCACCGTCAGAAGGTTCCGCGCCTCCAGCATTTTTACGATTGCGTGCAGAGCGCGGGCCCGCGGCATCGCCTCTTTCGGATGAAGAGTTGCGTCGGCGTTGAGCGACAGAGCGCCTTCACGAATCAGCATGGCTACGTCGGCGCGATTCGCGGCGGGAACATCTTCGCCGTCGCGGAAGCTCAACAGGTAGTCAGCATCCGCTTGATTGAAAAGGGTGTCGGCACGCGAATCGCCGTAAACGGCTGCCAGCAAGGCTGTCCCGAATGGGCCGACGCGGGTTCCGTCATCGGGGACCTTGAATGATGCAGCCCGCGCGAGGCGCGCCACCATGCTGAGCCAATCCCGAGCTTCTGATTCTGCGATATGGGAATTCAACCACGAGCTCGAAATCTTTTCCGTCGGAAGACTGAATCCATGCACGGCGAGCAACGCCGCATCGCGCGCGTAAACCAGATCGCGTTCGTCTTTGATTTCAAACAGGTCGCGGGAACTCTTGATCATGAACGGCGCGAACTCAGCTTTACCTTCAGCGGCACATTCGCGGCCGCGCAGATATGGAACGGCGTCGTTGAAAATGTTCTCGGCATCTTCGGTTCGTCCGCCGCACGTTGAGGTGTAGAGAGCATTGATTGGCTCGCCTTTGTAGGTCGCGATGACGCCGCGAGTTTCTTCGACCGCACGCGATGTCAGTGAAGTCTCGCTTGAGAGGCCGCGATAAACCTGCGAGCGCGTCGTAGGAAGCAAGTCGAAACCTTCCGAAGAAAACTGCCCGCGATTCTTTACGGCATAAGTCCGAGCCGCGATCGCCTGTGCCTTCAAAGCCTCGAGGGCCGGATAAGACAGCTCGTTCGGCACGACACCACGCACGTAATCTTCCAGCCCAATCACATTTACGACTGTGACGCTGCCGTGCGTGTTCGCAAATACTTCGATCTTGCCGCGGAAAGGTTTGTCGTTAAAGCGAACCGGTGCGTTCTTTTCGTCTGATGAAGCAAAGATGAGCGGCGCACTCGATCGCAGCATCGACGCCGTGCCGCGGGCGAAAGCGACCAACTCTCTCGAAGGGGCCGTCGGGCGAGCTGTTAGTTTCACCCTGTTGGCGGCTGCAGACTGCGCGCTGGAGCCCGGCAGGGTCTTCGCAACTGTGTTAGTGGAGGCCGTGTTTGACGTCTCACGCACGGACAGCACTTCAAACCCCGCATCATCGAGTTTCGCCGCGGTTTCGTCGGCCTCGGCCCTGGTTGATTGCGAGACTGAGACTCTCCATTTGTCACCCGAATCATTGACGACGCGCACCTGATCGTTTGTGGCCTGGCGCACGGCCTCACTCAATCGATCGGCTTCTTCGCGGGACACTCCTCGGGCGATCTCGATTTCATAAGCGCGATCGTTTGGCACTCGCGTGGGCGACAACATCCGCGATTCAACTCTCACGCGAGCGGCTTCAACCGGCTGACTTTCAGAACTGAATTCAGAGACGCTCAGCAACTGGGCTGCCGTCGAGATCGTCGCGGCGCTTGTTCCGGTCGAGAGCGCAATGCGCATCACCGGCTCGTTTGCCAGAGTCGTCGTCCCGGTTTCGGTCGTGGTACTGACGATGGAGGTTTTGTCAGAAGGCCAGCGGGTCGATTTGTCATCCGATGAACGAGCGCCCGGCTGCTGCGCGAGCACCAATGGCGCAATCGGCGAACAGCCAAACGCCGCTAGCAACAATACAGCGGCAAATCTTCTGAGAAGGCAAATCATTCCTAGAGCTTTCGCGTGCAGGGGAGGCAGGCCCGGGCGGGCGGACACATCTTACTACAAACCCGGACGCTCGTTTTGAAAAATCCTGCATACAAAATCGTGATCCACAAGTAGTGCGGCAGATTGCCGAAGAGTCGGAAGTATTCATTGACACACCGGGGAATGCGGAGTATTGTCACGTCGCTTGCTGTTGGATTTCTGAGCGTGCTGTCATCCTTGCATACTCGCGAAATTTCGGCGTGAGTAGCCAACCACATTTTGAATTGCGAAAAGTTAGAGCGGTTGCTATTGGCCGCTTGGCAATGAACTTTTTCGCGATCCCCCTCGGAAAACTGCCAGGAGGTGAGTCATGGACGTTGATGTGATCATTATTGGCACCGGTTTTGGCGCTTCAGTTGCGGTTACGAAGCTGCTCGAAAAGAAGCCGAATGCGCGCATTCACATGCTTGAGCGGGGCCTCTGGTGGTTCACGTCCGAACGCGCGCTACCGAAATACCTGACCGATCAAAACCAGGCCGATCCCAAGAAGCAGCCAATACAGTATTGGCCTCGCCCGAATCACAGCGCCGGCGTTCTCGATATGCTTTCAGTGGTGAAAACTAACAACGCCGTGATTGAAAACATGCGCCACTTTTTCGAGGGCATCGGATCAATTTTCACGGGCCAAAAGCGACCGCAACCTCTCTATCGCTACAACCTATTTAAGGACATCGATATTGTCACGGCGAGCGGCGTGGGTGGTGGGTCGCTAATCTACGCTAATGTTTCAATCGAGCCGCACTTTGACGACGCGACGCACAGCTATCCGGTGATGAACAATTGGCCGCTCAAGCTCACCCGCGAGGACTATACAAGCACGACTGCCGGAAAGCAGGGCGCGACTGACTGGATGATGCAAAAGCGCGGCAAGCCGCATCAAGTCGTCACGCGATTTCCGCTGCCGAAGGAATTAGGTCTCGATCCAAAAAGTCTGGATGCGAACCACGAGTTTCTCTATTTGGGAAAGAGCCGAGCTTTACGCGATGCCGCCAACGTCACCGGCGCAGATTGGAAACGCACTGGTAATTGGGAACCTTTGAACCTGGCAATCAACGATTACGATACGACCACGATGACCGGCGACTTCGCCGCAAAGAATGCGCCCTGCGAGCGGCAAGGTCGTTGTATCCAGGGCTGTCTACCCGGCGCGCGCCATACATTGAACAAGACACTGATTAATCAGGTCCTCAGCGTTAAGCCGAATGTGACCCTTGAGAGTCTGGCAGACGTCAGTCACATCGCATTGAAGAATGATGGCAGGTACGAAGTTACTTACAAGGACGGACGTGATGGCAAAGATAAATCTCACATCGCGAAGATTGTCATCGTATCGGCCGGCACGTTGGGCAGCACGACAATTTTGCTCCGTTCTCACGAGAAGGGGACGCTTAAGCTCAGCAACCAGCGGGGACATCGCTTTTCTACCAACGGCGACTTTGCCGGCTTTGTAGTTGACGCGCAAAAGCATCTGCCGATGGAAAAACGCTACAACATGTTTCCCACGCGCGGACCCATCAACACCTCGCATGTGATGTTCACGACTAATGACGGCAAGGTGCAGGTCAACGTTGAGGACGGCGGGATTCCGCCGATGTTGGCGCCGGCCGTCGGAGCCGCTCTGCGGGTCATCGAAGAGAAGAACCACCACGACAAATTCATGCAGCAGTTGAACGGCGCATGGTTCTCTCAGGCTCTGCCGGACTTCCAGCAATGGTTCCCGCTCACGCCCGATCCCTCGAACCCGACGCGCTTTCAAACGGAAGACGAGATGTTGTCGACGCCTTTCATGGAAGATCAGTACCTGCAGAACGTCTTCTATTTTAACTGCATGGGCACCGACGACTCGACTGGTGTGTTCTCTTTGCAATCCGATCCATTCGACTTTGGCAAGTCAAAGCTCGATTTGAAATTCACCGACCAACCTGCGAACCAGCGGGTGTACAAAGTTACCGAAGAGATCATCAAGGCGATGGCCGAAGCGATGGGTGGCACGTACGTTCCCTGGTTCACCTGGCAGGGCTTTCAGAACCGCAAGTTGGTGACGGTGCATCCTTTGGGTGGCTGCCCCATGGGTAACAGTCCTTCCGAAGGAGTGGTCAATACGAAGGGACAAGTTTTTCGCGTGGATTCGGCCGCTCCCGCCAAGCAGGTTTACGACAATCTCTATGTGATGGACGCGTCGATCATTCCGGGGCCGATTGGGGTTAATCCAACGCTAACGATCGTCGGCCTGGCGCTGAAGATTGTGGATGGGATTCAACTCTAGGGTGATGTCCAAGGAAGGAAAAGATCATGGCAGACAATGTGAATCGCGCGGATGTACTCGTGAATCTGCGGGATGTCTTTGGTGAGACGATAACGGACGAGGTGGAAATCACCTTTTTCAATCAAAAGGTTCAAAGCTTGAACCAAAAGTTTACCGCGCAATTCAATGGCGCGCGGGTGAGGCTCCAAGGTGTGCCCGCGTTTCCTTTGGGATTGGCACAGGTCTTCATCAAGCCGAAGCGATATCGGTCCAAGAGCATTTTTGTTAACGTCATGCCGGGCGAAGAGAACTCCATCAACGAGGACTTTTTTGTCGATCCCGATTTCGCACAACCCAGGTCGATGGAGTTCCAGGATTTGGCTGCAAAAACGTACGGCGGACGGCTGCTTCAGATCCTTCAGGATTCAGGCATCGGCGAAGGCCAATGGAATGCTATTGACCCGCGCAATCGAGCAACGATCCTAAACCTCAGCGCGAAGATGCTGAAAGAAACTACCAGCGCAGGCCGCAGTCTGATCACTCTGGTCAATACGATAAACGAGAGCCTGTTGACCGACCGGCTTCGCGCCAGGATTTATTCAGACGTAGATGACAATCTGCTGAATGAGCTGAAGAACTTTCCGGCAAAGTTTCGTTCCGTATCCGGGGTCTTGCACGATTTTCCCGACGGCGCCACGCCGGTTACTGGCCCGAACAGCTTCAAGAGCAACGACGCGGCCGGTAACATACAGTTTACGTTCGCGAGAAAAGTTGAGGCCGGTTTCGAAGCCGATATCGATTTAGACGACCACAGTGGCGTTCAGCACGCCGCTGATGTTCTCAAGCATAAGATCAGACAGAAGGACACCGACCCTTACGATATCCACGAGATCCTGATCTTCTTCCAACACTTGGATCCTGAATATAGCTTGCTCTGAGCGCAGCCGACATTCATTTCGCAGAGTTCGTCTTATCCAGCGCCGCACGCAATCCGCGCGCAAGCTTCAACGCGTCGTCGTTTGCCCAGAAATGCATGAAGAACAAATGGGGCGAATCGTCGAGCATATGACTGTGGATCGCGGTCACTGAAATTCCATTGGCACGAAGCGTCGCGATTACCGGATTTACTTCGCTGCCAAGTAGGACAAAGTCGCCGGTAATTGCCGCGCGACCCGGACCGGTCGGTTGAAAGTTAATCGCCGTTGCTAATCCCATCGACGCGGGAATCGGTTCAGCACCTCGCGCGATTTCTCCTTCTGCGATCTTCTCGGAGCGCGGAACGGCGAATTGATAGACGCCACCATTCGCTTTGCCGGCATGCCCAAGAATCTGATCCAGTTGTTTGGTGTCGAGGTCGATTTGTTCCGCAGGCGCGGGCGCAGATGCGGCCACCAATGGGGTCTTTGTCAACGCCAGCGCCGTGTGAAGCGCTTGCGCGAGCTTTAATGCGTCGCCGTGACCGCTGATGTGCATGTACATGACCCGTGGAGTTTCGTTTAGCAGGTGATTGTGTAGGGCAGTGATTTCAATCTTGCCATCCTGCAGCGTGCCCATTACGGGTGCGACCTCATCTTCAGTCAGCACCAGATCGCCCATCACCATTGTCTCTGCGACCATCTTGCGAAAGGCGACCCATGAGCCGAGCGCAAGCGTTGGTTTCACCTCAAGGTCGCCGACTTTCACGTGTAAATCTGTGCGCGGCAAACCGATCTTGTAAACGCCGTCAGGTTGTATAGTGCCTGGCTTGCCGATCGCATCGGCCACCGGCTTCCAATCGAATTGGGCGGTCTCTCCGTTCGAATAACATGCGAACTCAAACATCGCTGCGAATACCAGCAGCATGCCTACGCTTCTTCCGAAGATCCTGGGTGAACCGAAAAAACTCGATAAAAGTTTTGTTGTCATGATGCCTCCTTTTAAGAGCTTCTACGCGGGGCTCGTTCGCGGATGGTGGCGATAAAAATGAATGTTCCCGCGATCCCGAACATGCCCGCGATAACAAATGGGGTCTGAGGAGTGACCTTCCAGAGCAGACCGCCAACGGCCGCCGCGGGGGTAATCGCCAAACTGCGCAGAAGATAATAGAGGCCGACGCTGCGCGCGCGCAGTTGCGGTTTGGCAAAATCCACGATCAGGGCCTTGCGGGCGGGCTCGCCGATTTCCCTGAGGCCCCCAATGATAAATGCAATCACCAGTCCGGTGAAGTCATGCGCGCTGACGATCGCGAGGGGATACAACGCGAAGGCGCAGAAGGTCGCTATGATGAATGGTCTCCGCCCGACTCGGTCAGCCGCTTTGGCTGCGGGCAAGTAGATAATTAGAGTTGTGGTGAACAGAATCGCCAACAGCGTTCCGAATCTCGCCACGGAAAGATGCAGGACATTAGTGACGTAGAGAATCACCAGGACGTCCGCCATTCCTTCGCAGGTTCTGATGAATATGTCCGAAACCAGCAGGCGTTTTAGTCCGGTTTCAAACGACCGCCAGACACCAAAGATATTCGCCGCGTGGAGCGGCTGAGTGGTGATTTCTATCATGCGAATCAAGAGTGCCGTCAGAAGTGCGATCGCCAATGTCACAATCAAACCGAGGTGAACGCCTGAGACGATTCCACGCCGAGCAATGATGATTCCGCCAATGACTGGCGCAATCACGATCGGCACACGCTTGAGGATCGATTGAACGGAAAATCCCATCGCGCGTTTTTCGGGCGGAAGAGAGTCGCCGATGACCGCGAACATCGCTGGTGAAGCCATGCTCTGCCACGCCATGACAAAGGCGAGGCCGGCAAATGCAAACGGCCACGATGGACCGAGTAGATAAAACAAATAGCCGATGGAAGCCAGTCCCAGGAAAAAAAGAAACGCTCGTTGCCGTCCAAGTCGATCAGCGATCCATCCACCAGGATACTGATAGATGCCGTCGAGAAAATCTTCCGCTGTCCCGAATAATCCAATTACAGGAACACTGGCGCCGAGCGCTTCCAGATATTTTGGCAGGAACTTTTTCCAGAGTTCTTCGCCGAATCCCAACAGGAACACAGCGCCGGAAGCGAGCATTACGTTCCGTTCGAGGCTGAGAAAACCGGTGATTCTTTGAAGCGTGGTGGCGGACTCTTCGTGATGTTGGGTAGCCATGCCAGTTTAGTGCGCATCGAGAGATGCGACTGCCAGTGTGTGGAATTCGCGGCGCACGCCGTTGATGTTGGCAAACGGCAGAGCTCGCTGATGAGTGCGATTCGTCAACAGGATGAAGACGCGCTGGCGTTCAGCATCAATCCAGCAGCTCGTGCCCGTGAATCCGGTGTGACCAAAAGCATCCGGAGCAAGAGCTAAGCCAGCCGTCGAGTCTTTGGTCGCCGCGAGTTGCCATCCGAAAGACCGCGCTTCATTCAAACCCGGCGTCATATTCTGTCTAAACAACTCGCAAGTGTTTTTTGAGAGCAATTGAGATTGAGCACCGATAAACTGATGCGCGATCTTCAAGGTTTCTTCGGCGTTAGAAAAGAGTCCGGCGTGGCCCGCAGCTCCGCCGAGGAAATGCGCATTGCCGTCGTGAACCTGGGCCCAAATCACTTCGTTTCGCCAGTGACTTCGTTGCTCTGACTGAAAGTCGCGGTCGCACATGTCGCGTTCGTATGCGTTGCCGGTTTCGCACGCCGCAATGCCTGTGCGCGAGGCTTCTGGCGGATTGAAGAAAGTCTGTTGCAACTGAAGCGGACGGAAGATTCTCTGCTGAGCTAAATCAGCAAGTGACTGTCCCGACAATCGCTGTATCAGGAAACCCAAGGTGATGAATCCCAAGTCGCTGTAAACAACTCGTTCACCAGTCTTGTATTCAAGCGGTTCGTTCGAGATCGCCGCGAGCACTCCTTCAACCGAATCGCTCAGAAGATAAAGAGGCCGCCACGCGGGCAGCCCGGAGGTATGAGTTAGCAGTTGGCGAACCGTGATCGCGCTTTTATCGAGTCGATCGAATTCCGACAGATAAGTTGCGACTGGCGCTTCGAGAATCAGCTCTGCTGATTCAACAAACTGTGCGGAGAGCAATCCCGTGACCAGGGGTTTTGTCAGCGATGCTAGATCATAAATGGTCTCGAGTGTAGCGGAATGCTTGGTCGGCTGCACTACTGAGTTTCCCAGAGCATCCCCGTAAACAGCGTGACCGTTTTCAGCGATGATGTAGACGGCGGAAGGGAAGTCGCCTTCCCTTATTCTTGAGCGCAGCAGTTCTGAGATGTGTGGTTCGAGTTGGACAGTGTTAGGCATCGAGTGGGACTACCTAGGCCTTCTGAAGCAATGAATCGCCGCCGACCTTAACGGTGTGTTGGTGAATCTCTTCCAGGGTTCGCAGTGCGAGTGACAGGGCTCGTCGTCCGGCTTCGCCTGACACGATGGGTCTCGAGCCGGTGCCGGCGGCTTCAATAAAAGATTCAATCTCCGCGCGCAGCGGCTCGACGTCCTTAACTTCGAGGACTTGAGTTTGCACTCCGGGCCAGGGACTCTGGGTCGAAGGCGCGAGATTGCTGATCGATGCGTGATTGGTGGCGTAATCGATCACGATGTAGTCGCGCGGTTGAAAAAAGCGCATCTTGCGAATCTTCTCGGTGCCCACGCGCGAGGCTGTGACATTGGCGACCGCACCCGAAGCGAATTCAATCCGGGCGTTGGCTGCGTCGACTCGGTTGGTGAGAATGGGAATGCCGACGGCGTGAACGCTGGTGGCTTCAACATCCGCGCCCACCAACCACTGCACGATATCGAGATCGTGAATCATCAAATCGAGCACGACGTCGATGTCCAGCGATCGAGCGGTGAATTGACCGACGCGATGAATCTCAAAATAGACCGGGTTCTTCACATGCGGTCGCAGCGCGATCATCGCCGGATTAAATCGTTCCGCATGGCCGACCTGAAGCACCGCCGCGCCCGATTTCGCCGCGGCGATCATGCGATCAGCTTCTTCAATCGTGCGGGAAATAGGTTTCTCAACCAGCACATGGATGCCGGCTTGCAGCAGCGCGCAGGCGATTTCGCTATGCGACTCAGTCGGGACGGCGAGACTGACTGCGTCGACTTTGCCAATCAGAGTCCGCCAATCCGTGGTTGATGCGACAGTCCAGCGTTCGCCAATTTCACCCGCACGCCCGGTGTCGAGATCGCAGACGTGCACAAGTTTTATTTTGTTCTCAGCCGTAAGCGCCGCGTGAATGCGTGCGTGCTGTTGTCCGAGATGTCCGACGCCGATGACTGCAGTGCGAAGCATGGATTAGAGGTTCGAGGCTAGAGATTAGAGGCTAGAACGTTCGGAACGGAATGCGTTGTTCGATTGAATGAAGCTCTGCAATACGCAATACTATGTCTTCTGCAAGCTGGTAACTGAATACGTGATGGCTGGATGGCAAGTCTAATTCTGATCTCGCGACTAGCCTCTAGCCTCTGATCTCTGACCTCTTCTTTGGGACTATACTTGCAACCTTCAACCCTTGCCAAGCGACTCTGGTTCTTGCTCTTCATTGTCATCGGCGCTTTTTATCTTTGGGGACTTGGGTCTCTGCCCTTCATTGGTCCCGACGAGCCGCGCTACGCAGAAGTCGCGCGCGAGATGTTCGCGCGTCGCGATTGGATCACGCCAACACTTGGCGGAATGCCATGGTTTGAGAAGCCAGCGCTGCTCTACTGGATGATGATGGCGAGCTATCGCGTATTTGGCGTGAATGAATTCGCCGCGCGGGTTGGCCCGGCGGTGTGCGGACTACTGACAGCAGCGTTTGTGTATTGGATTGGCAGCTCGATACGTGGTCCGGGAGCCGTCGAAGGCTCGCCTGCGGCGACGGATGAACACCATGCGAAGGCGATCGCGCGTTGGAGCACGTTCGTTTACCTATCGAGCCTCGGCGCGATTACCTTTTCACGTGGTGTCGACTTCGATGTTGTCCTCGCCATGACGGTAACCGGTGCGCTCGCTTGTTTCTTCCAGGCGAACGCAAGAGTGGCCACGGCGGAGCCAACTGATTCGAACTTTTCCAGCGCAGCTCAAAAAACAAAATCAACTCTGCTCGCACTCGCTGGGTTCCATTTCTTCACTGGTCTGTCGCTCCTCGCCAAAGGCCTCGCCGGCTACGTGATAATTTTCGGCGCGCTGCTTCTTTATTACTTGCTAAGGCGGGAACGACCGGGCCGCCAATTCATTGTGAGCTTTTTCTGGGGGCTGCCGCTTTCACTTGCTGTCGCCGCGATTTGGTATGGCCCGATGATCGCGCGGCATGGCTATACGTTCATCGATCAGTTCATCGTTCAGCATCACTTCGCGCGCTTTACCACGAACAAGTATCACCACCCGCAGCCGTTCTTTTTTTATCCAATTGTTTTGCTCTTGCTGATTTTGCCGTGGGCGATTGCCTGGGTTGCCTCACTGTTTTCGACCCGTCGTTGGAATTGGCGCGGCCGTACGTCAATCGATCGTGCACGAGTCCTGGCGCTGGCCTGGCTGATCGTGCCCCTCGTCTTTTTTTCAATTTCGCGATCGAAATTGCCCGGGTACATTCTGCCGGTCCTGCCGGCGTGCGCGCTGCTGATTGGTGAACGCATCGCGTGCTTCTGTCGCGAGCAGCGCGGAGAGAAAGTGATTCGCGCGACTGGTGTGCTCTTAATAGTCCTGGCAGTGGTAGGGGCGTGGTATACGAGCAGTAACTATGACGTGCAGAGGGTCTGGATCGCGATCGCGGGGCTTCCCGTGTTAGTGGGTCTGATTGCCGTTGTTCGGCCAAAGTTACGCGCGACGATCTTTGTGCTTATCGGAATTGCCATTATTGTCTCATCAGCATTATCCCTGCGGCTTGTCGTGCCGGCTGTAGCGGCTCGCGACTCTGTGCGGGACTTAGTGGTCGCGGCTGACAAAAGGGGCTACGGCAGCTTGCCAATCGTGCAACTCCACACCGTCGAGCGCACCGCGGAGTTCTATGCGGCAAATCGGATCACGTATGGGAGCGATGGCGAGCCGGTGAAGTTCGAAGGCGCGAATCAGGTGATTGATGCCGCGCGGAGGAATGGTGGGCGAGTGTTGTGCATCGTGCCGCGCGAGTACGTAACACAATTAACTGGTTGGCCGACCGCACACACGGAAATAATCGGGGATAACAAGCGAGTCAATTTGGTGGCTGTTACGATCCCATAAGCAGGGGTGAAGTGTTTCAGCGTCCCTGTGTTCTTTCCCACTCTCTTAAAGCCCGCACACCTTTATCGAAGTCCGCAGAGTTGTTGTAGAAGTTGTGCGCGCCGTCAGCGCGATCGGGATTGCGGACATAGTAAAGATAATCAGTCTGCGCAGGATTAAGGGCCGCATCGATCGAGCTCTCGCCGGGATTACCCACCGGACCGGGAGGCAGTCCGGAATAGATGCGCGTGTTGTAAGGCGAGCGGCGATTCACATCGCTCAGGTAGACTTTGCCGTCGTCACGCCACTTACCTGCGAGCTTTGAAGCGTAGATGATCGTCGAGTCGATCCCCAACGCGACGTTTTTCTTCAATCGATTGTAAATCACTGACGCAATCATCGGCCGTTCGTCCTTCAGTTTCGCTTCGGTTTCAATCAAAGACGCGATTATCACAATCTGCCGCGGCGTCATTCCTAAGGCGCGAGCCTTCTCGGCGCGTTCAGGCGTCCATTCCTGTTTGAATCTCTTGACCATCCCGGCGACAACCGCGGCGGGTTTCGTCTCGAGCGGATAGCTGTACGTTGCCGGGAAGAGATAACCCTCCAAATTTCCGGCTTCGGGATCGAGGTCGTGAATGCCGCTCGTATCATCCATTAGCGATAGAGCCTCTTTGTTGTCGGCCAGTTTGAGTTCAGGCATGTGCGCGAGTTCGTCCGCAATGTCCCAATGAGTCCAGCCTTCAATCACAGTGAAGCGGCTGAGGCGCTGCTCGCCTTCTTCGAGTTTCTGCAAAACG
>Ga0134121_10001367_pt1 | contig 23081 bp, 16 predicted proteins | sample KB301_FD_96463 | JGI IMG/M metagenome (GOLD analysis project Ga0134121, IMG submission 96463) | Terrestrial soil microbial communities without Nitrogen fertilizer from Kellogg Biological Station, Michigan, USA - KB3-0-1 | ecosystem: Environmental > Terrestrial > Soil > Unclassified ... | reverse complement strand
ATCCAGAGGCTGCGAAAATCGCGCTTCTTCAACTTGCGTCCGGTGTAAGCGAAATTCAAACCTCGCTCAACTGACTCTTTCGCGGACCGGTAAAGTTTCGACTTCGTACCGCGATAACCCTTTGCCAGTTTCAATATCTTCTTGCGTCTCTCGAGACGTTTATTGCCACGCTTTGCTCTAGGCATAGATGATTACCTCCTTATGTAATGCAGTTAAAAATTATTAGTCTCTTCCGTAAGGCAACATCGACATCACACGATCGTGATCTGCCTTCGAGACAAGCACATCGATATCGAGATGGCGCTTTCGCTTATTGGTCTTCTTCGTCAATATATGTCGCGCATGCGAATGGCCACGCTTGATTTTCCCGGTGGCCGTCAGCCGCACACGTTTGGCTGCCCCTTTATGGGTTTTAAGTTTTGGCATGATTGATCCCCTTCTATTAATTAACTACTGATTGGTGACGGGCGCCTCTGGCTTCGGGCCACCACCAGTCTTATGTCTCTTTGGCCCAAGGATGATGAACATCTGGTTCCCTTCCATCCTTGGCCGTGCTTCAACTTCACCTACATCCGCGAGGTCCTTCTCCAGTTTCTCCAGTATTCGCGCACCAAGTTCACGGTGCGTCATCTCGCGGCCGCGAAACCAGATGGTGGCTTTGACTTTGTCGCCCTCCTGGAGCCACTCGCGCGCATGCTTCATGCGATACTCATAGTCATGATCGTCCGTTCCCGGTCGGAACTTCACTTCCTTGACCGTGATCGTTACCTGCTTCTTCTTTGCTTCGTTTGCCTTCTTCTTCGCTTCGTACTGGTACTTTCCGAAATCGATGATGCGACAAACTGGAGGATCGGCGTTGGGAGCGACCTCGACCAGGTCCAGGCCCTTTTCCCGGGCGGCACGAACGGCATCGCGCACGTCCATCACACCCAGTTGTTCTCCCTCGTCACCAATCACGCGCACCTCAGGCACGCGAATTCTCTCGTTGATACGAACCGGCGGCACGCGCCGGTTATCAGGACGCTGACCGCGACCTCGAAAGCCTGTAGCTATTCTGCACCTCCTAAGATTGAGCTTCGAATCATAGGTCCAATATGACTATAGGTCCTATAATCCTGAGCTAGTTGTTCGTTAACGCGCGGGTTTTAACCAAACGCTGCGCCATCTCTTTGAACTCAGCAATGGACATCACACCGATGTCGCCCTTTGCACGTTCTCTTACCGCCACCGTCCTTTGCTCCATCTCGCGATCACCCAGCACGAGCATAAACGGCACTTTCTGTAACTGTGCGTCACGTATCTTCGCACCAATTTTTTCGCTTCGCAGGTTTGCCTCAACACGAAAACCCGCCGTGCGAAGCTCGCGTGCTAATTCGTCCGCGTAATCATTGACTCGATCCGTGATCGGCAACACTGCCACTTGGACCGGCGCCAGCCACATCGGGAACGCTCCGGCGTAGTGTTCGATTAACACACCGAAGAAGCGTTCCATCGATCCAAACAGCGCCCGGTGAATCATGATCGGCCGGTGCGGTTTGTTGTCTTCACCGATGTACTCGAGTTGAAAACGTTCCGGCAGATTGAAATCAAACTGGACCGTCGTCAACTGCCACGCGCGACCAATCGCATCCTCGACACGAATGTCGATCTTCGGCCCGTAAAACGCCGCTTCGCCTTCAACACGCTGATATGGAATACCGCGACTATTCAAGGCGTCCCTGAGCGCCGCTTCGGCACTTTCCCAGTCCTCGTCCGCGCCAAAAAACAGGCTGTGGTCGTCACCTCTGACTGAAAGATCAACCTTGTAGTCTTTGAAGCCAAACACCTCGTAGAGGTCGAAGGCAAACTCGATGCAATTGACAATCTCCGAGCGAACCGTTTCCGGCGTGCAGAAGATGTGTGCGTCATCCTGCGTAAACCCGCGCGCACGAATGAGTCCGTGCAGAGCGCCGGAAAGCTCAGCTCGATAGCACGTACCAAGCTCAGCGTAACGCAACGGCAGATCGCGATACGAATGCTGCGCCGACTTATAGATCCCGATGTGAAACGGGCAGTTCATCGGCTTGATGCGAAACTCCTGACCCTCGAACTCCACTGGGGAGAACATCGAGTCGGCGTAATTGATTTCGTGTCCGCTCGTAAACCACAACTCGCGCTTGGCAATGTGCGGCGTGAAGACCAGACCATAACCGCGAAGCAATAGTTGCTCGCGTAGGTAGTCTTCCATCTCCTTGCGGATCGCACCGCCTTTCGGATGCCAGAAGATCAAACCCTGGCCGTAGTCTTCCTGAATCGAAAACAGGTCAAGCTCGCGGCCCAGACGACGATGATCGCGCTTCTCAGCTTCCTCACGTTGCTTGAGCCACGCATCGAGCTCTTCCTGCGTGAAAAAGGCCGTGCCGTAGATCCGCTGCATTTGCTGCTGCGCCGCATCGCCTTTCCAGTAAGCGCCGGCGAGCGACAGCAGTTTGAACGCCTTCAACTTATTCGTATTTGGGACGTGTGGACCAAGACAGAAGTCGATGAATGGTGAGCCGTCGATGTAATAGACGCTCACGAAGTCGCCGGCTTTCTCATCGATCAGTTCACACTTCAAAGGCTCGTCGCGTTCACCAAACACGCGCAGTGCTTCGTGCTTCGGAATCTCCTCGCGTCGATAACCAAGATTCTTGCTCGCGATCTGCTTCATCCGCTTTTCGATAGCGGGCAGATCGGCTTCCGTGAGCGGCCGTGGCGTGATCACGTCGTAGAAGAAACCGTAGCGCGGATCGTCAAGCAGCGCTGGTCCGATGCCGAGTTTCGTTCCGGGGAAGAGGTCAAGCACTGCGGCGGCCAGAAGATGGGCCGTCGAGTGACGCAGCACTTCGAGACCGTCGCGCGTTTGCGGAACAATCGGTTCGATCTGAACGGATTCGCCGTTGCTGCCACGAATGGTGTCGAGTCGCGCCGTTAGATCCACTTCACGATCGCCAATCTTCGCTGCCAAAGCCTGTTTCGCCAGATCGCGATCGAGCTTCTTGAGAGCTTCAGCCACCGTAGCCGAATCCGGCACGGGAACTGGTTCACCATTTTTCAGTTGTACATTGATCTCGCTCATTTAAATCACCCCTTACGCGCCAAAAAGACCTGGATTTCAGAACAACCAGGCGCGTGCGGGGACTACAACAAAGACCTGAGTCCCAAGGCCGAAGACGATACCTACGATTTACGATTCACCTAATTTTGGTTACTTCAGTCGATCGGATTCGATAGGAGCGCCTTCGCCGCGCGCCCGCCGGGTGCGGGTCGGCAATTAATAAGTAAAGAATCGAGTAGTTGTTCGATTCATGCGAAGGTCTTCCGGAGCGTCCTATCAAAAGTTAGAAATTACCCAAGTAACGAGCGCCGATTCTAGCAATTCGGCTTTCTCTGCGCAACCTCTGCGTTGCGCAGAGAAGGTGCTAATATACCCCGGTCCAGGACTCCCAACACCTCCTTGGACAATCCAACTCCAAGCGTGAGAATTTATGAGACTTAACTTCCTCCAGATTGCTGCCCTGCTGCTTGTCCTGACAATTTTTTATTCCGTTTCAGCCCAACAACAGCCTTGCACGCAGCCGTTGACGCTCCCGAGCGCAACTGAACCAAACATCTTTTCCGACGAACAGGAAGTCGACCTCGGCGACGCCCTCGCCGAATATATTCAGCACAACTACAGGGTAATCGAAGACCCGGAAGTTACCGAGTATCTGACCAGCATCGGTCAACGCCTCACGAAACATTTGCCCATAAACCGGCTGCGATTTCAGTTTTTTCTCGTCGATTTGCCCGACGCCAACGCGTTCGTCCTTCCCGGTGGACGCATCTTCGTTTCACGGAAACTCGTTGCCGCCGCACTTACTGAGGACGAACTCGCCGGCGTCATAGCGCACGAGCTGGGCCATCTGGTCACACACGAAGGAGCTATCAACACCACGCGTCTCTTTAAGGAGGTCCTGGGCGTTACATCCGTCGGAGACCGGCGCGACATCTTCGAGAAATACAATCAACTAATCGAGAACAGCAACAAAAAGCGCGAGGCTTTCAGGCCCCGGGACCGCGAGAAGGGTCAACTCTTCGCCGACCAGGCCGGCATGTTCGCACTCATCGCTGCCGGCTACGACGCCGGAGCGATCTCGCGCTTCTGGGATCGCATTACTGAAACGCAAGGCAAAAAAGGTAACTGGCTGACAGATTTCTTCGGCACCACGCGCCCCGAACAGAAGCGACTCCGCGAGATGGTTAAGGCCGCGGAGTCTGTGCCCGCAGCGTGCCGCCAGAAAACTGCCGCCAGCCAATCCGAGTTTTTTGCGCTATGGAAGTCGAAAGTTGTTGCCTACAACGGTCTGGGCCGGAAAGAGTCGTTGCACGGAGTTCTCTCGAAACAACAACTGACGCCGCCCTTGCTCAGCGATATCACTCATCTACGCTTCAGTCCGGATGGCGCGTACATCCTGGCCCAGGACGATGCCGGTATCAACGTTCTCTCGCGCGAACCGTTTGCGCCGCTATTTCGCATCGACACAGAATTCGATACTTACTACGCCAACTTCACGCCCGATTCGAAAGAGATCGTTTTCTACTCCGACAATCTTCGCGTGGAGCGCTGGAGCATCGCCGAAGCGCAGCGAACCGACGTGAAGGAAGTGGTGCTGTTGAAAGGCTGCCTGCAAACACAACTGTCGCCTGACGGAAAACTGCTGGCGTGTTTGGATCCGGAATTCACATTGAACCTGATCCGCGTCGAGACTGGTGAGACGGCGTGGAGCAAAAAGGAATTCTACACGCCCCCCAATTATTGGGAAGCTGTCCGAATCTTCAGTCAATTGAGCCTGCGCCGTGACGACAGCAGCGATATTAATCTGGGAATAATCAACCTGAAGTTCTCGCCGGATGGTCGTTACCTCGTTGCCGGTCATCACACACCGCGCGAATTTCATAACGCCTACAGCGGTGACGTTGGCGACGTGATCGATACAAGCACATTGACCAAAGTATCCATTCCTGACTTCCTCAAGAAGTTGATTGCCACTGGCTTTACTTTCCTCGGCAATGATCGAATCGCCGGCATTAATCATGACAGTTTCAAGAAGTCGGCTGTCGTAAAGTTTCCCAGCGGCGAGGTAGTGGCGGAGATGGAGTTGTGGCGCAAAGGCATGAGCGGGGCCACGCGCGGTGACTACCTTTTGATCCGGCCGGTGAAGGATTACGCGGTCGGCGTGATGGACATCAACAGCAAGCAGATCACGAAAGCTAACGAGCGCGCCGCACTCGACATCTACGACCCGTTCTTCGTAGCCGAAATGCGTAACGGTCAAGTCGGGCTGTACAAGCTTGAAAAGAACGAGCTCGTCGCGACAGCGGTTTTGTCGAACGCTTCGCTGGGTCGTTTACGCGTTGCCGAGATCTCGCCTGAGTTGAAATGGCTGGCGCTGTCCGGACGTTCACGCGGTGGAGTTTGGAACCTTGGTAAAGGCGAAGCTGCTTTGTCGCTGCGTAATTTTCAGGGCGGCTATTTGAGTGACGACGGTTATTTCTTTGGCGAGTTTCCGAAGACAGAAGACGTCGAGCGCAACGTGGCGCGATTCAATCTGAACAACGGTGAAGCCGTTGCCGGACCAAAGATCGAAGGCGAAACCTCGCATCAATACGGCCAGTATCTGTTTACGATCAAATCCGCAAAAGCCGCGGAGAAACCGGCTGAAGCGACCGACAAGGCGAAGCTGAATCCAGCCGAGTACCGGCGAAACGTGGTCATCGAGATGTTTGACGCGCGGACGATGAAGAGTCTGTGGTCGCAGTCTTTTCCGAAAGAAGCGCCGCGCGTTTGGATCGCGCCAGGCAATCAGACGATGGCCCTGCTTTGGAGCGTCAACACTGATGCCGCCAAGGCAGAAATCAGCGCCGATCCGCAGCTTACACAGACGCTCGCCAAAATGAAGGAGAAGGTCGGCGACTACTTTCTCAAGATCGTTGACGCGCAAAGCGGAAGCGAAGTCGGCAAGCTGCTCATCGAAACGGGCAAAGGCTCTTTTCGCGTTTCGAGTATCTTTGCGGCCGGCGATTCGGTGATCGTCGCTGACACACGAAACCGCGTGCTCGTCTATTCGCTTAAAACCGGCGAACAGAAGGGTCGGGTGTTTGGTGCGTATGCGGCGGTTTCGAAGGCGTCGAAACTGTTGTGCGTTGAGAACGAGAGCGGTAAGTTAGCTGTCTACGATCTCGCGACGATGGAAAAGCGTGATGAGTTTATCTTCACGAGACCGATTTCGATGTTGCGGTTCAGTCAGGATGGGAAGCGATTGTTTGTCCTGACGGTCGGACAAACAGTTTACATTCTCGACGTGTCGTCGATCGCAAAAACTTAACTCTGCGCAACCTCTGCGTCCTCTGCGTCTCGGCGGTTTCTCTTACCGCAGAGACGCAGAGAACGCAGAGGTTACGCAGAGGCCCAATAACTTCTTAGGAGACATCACGCATGCGCGCTGCATTTCGCGGTTTAGTTGTCGTTTCTCTGCTCTGCTGTTTTCTGATCCAAATCCCTGCACAAACTTCAAACCGAACAAACGGCGGTGGGCGAGCTAAACCAACCGCCACCGCTGCCGATCCAAATGGCGGCAAGGCACCGGTCAGCGAGATGCGTAGCTCGATCGAGCGATACACGGTCGACCGCGGCAGTCTCGCGCGGACGTATCCCGTGCAATACTCTCGCTCGCGCAGCGACCGCTTCAAGAAGTTTTACGAAGAGTGGCTGGCATCGCTGCAGAGTCTCAACTTCGACTCGATGAGCCAGGACGGCAAGATCGACTACATACTTTTCAAAAACCATCTCGAGTATGAACGGCGACAGCTCGACATCCAATCGCGCCAGCTCAGCGAGATCGAGCCGCTCGTTCCATTCGCCGCCAAAATTATCGATCTCGAAGAAACACGACGACGCATGGAGCCGATCGATTCCGCAAAGGTCGCGGCAACTTTGAATGATTTGAGAAAACAGGTCGACGAGCGACGGCGCGCGGTCGAGCTCGGCCTGCGAAGCGAGGCCCGCGGTGGCGATACCAGCAACGATCCGACGCGTGTGAAGAAGACCGTTGCGAATCGTGCGGTCGCTGCGATCAACGGCCTGCGCGGCAACCTGCGCAACTGGTACACGTTTTACAACGGCTACGATCCGATATTTACGTGGTGGAATGAAGAGCCCTACAAAACACTCGACCAGGCGATGACAAACTACGCCGGTTTTCTAAGCGAACGCATCGTCGGCATTCGCTCAGAAGGGACCACTCAAACACAAGCCGGTCCGAATCGTGGACCAGGTGGTTTTCAAGGCGGCGGTCAACGTCCCGGCGGCAACGCTGCGCGCCCCGGCGACTCGAGCGACATCGTCGGTGATCCGATCGGCCGCGAAGCGCTTCTCATCGAGTTGCGCTCGGAGATGATCCCCTACACGCCCGAAGAGATCATCGCGATCGGCGAAAAGGAAATGGCGTGGTGTGAAAACGAAATGAAAAAGGCGTCGCGCGAACTCGGTTACGGCGACGATTGGAAGAAAGCACTCGAACACGTCAAAAATCTTTACGTCGAACCCGGCAAACAGCCGCAGATGATCCGCGACCTCGCGCTCGAAGCGATCAAGTTTGTCGAAGACAACAACCTCGTCACGGTTCCTGAGCTGGCGAAAGAAAGCTGGCGCATGGAGATGATGACTCCCGAGCGACAGCTTGTCAGTCCATTCTTCCTCGGCGGTGAAGTCATTCAGGTTTCTTTTCCTACGAACACGATGGCCCACGAGCAGAAGATGATGAGCATGCGTGGCAACAACATCTATTTCTCACGCGCGACCGTGCATCACGAGCTGATTCCCGGCCATCACCTGCAAGGCTTCATGTCGGCGCGTAACAAGCCTTATCGCGCGATCTTCGGGACGCCGTTCTGGTCGGAAGGCAATGCGCTTTACTGGGAGTTGTTGTTGTGGGACCTGGGCTTTGCCAAAACGCCGGAACAGAAGATCGGCATGCTCTTCTGGCGCATGCACCGCTGCGCGCGCATCATCTTCTCACTCAGCTTTCATCTCGAGAAGATGACGCCGCAGGAATGTATCGACCTGCTGGTCAACAAGGTGGGCCATGAACGCGACAACGCGACCGCCGAAGTGCGACGTTCGTTCGACGGCAGTTACGGACCGCTTTATCAAATCGCGTATCTGATTGGTGGATTGCAGCAGTATTCCATGCACAAAGAGCTGGTCGACTCGGGCAAAATGACGAATCGTGCTTACAACGATGCGCTGTTAAAGGAAAACCGGATCCCGATCGAGATGCTGCGGGCGTCGATAACAAACCAGAAGTTAACGCGCGCCTTCGTGACTAACTGGCGGTTTTATGAAACGCGGATGAACGCAGATAAACGCTGATCTTTATTTCCCATACGCTAATCGTAATTTAACGAACATCGGCTCGGTGGGTTTGACGCTGGGGCGGTAGAAGAGGAGTTGAGGGGGCGGGGCGCTCGCGGTTAACGCGCGGGTGCGCGCGTCCTTTTCTTCTTTGGTCCATGATTGGCCCGCCGTGGCCATCTCCATACGACCGACACTCGAGCCCCACGACTTCTCCCAACTAGCTACCTGCTCGTCCGTCAGCTTCAAGGCCTTGTCAGTGATATTGATATCTTCAAGACGCGTGGGCGTGACGATCACACTCATCACTTCCGCCACATGATCCGCCCTGCTCTTCTTCATCACGAAAAACGGCGGGCTATCGTCCTGCGCGGGAATGTCCAACAACCTTCCGATCGCGACTTCGTTGTCACCACCACCGGTGCGCTTCGTCGGAAAGATCAAATAAGGCTCGCCGAGCGATCCGTCCGCATACTGCTCGCGATCGATGATATACACAAAACCCGCGCGCACCGCTTCCACACTGATCCGCAGCCGATCGCCCTGGCCCAATCGCGTCGTCGCCGAGATCCGCTCGGGCACCCACTCAGTATTGTCATCATGCACAATTAACCGCTCGCCGGAATCAGCTCGACGCGGCGGCCGCAGTCGCCAGAGAGTCATCCCCACAACTGTTTCCGGCGCGACATTATTAACCGGCACATTCGGTGTGGCGTTGCGATAAGCGCGTCGCCGGTTCGTACTCTTCTTTGTCGACGAGCTACTAAACGCGGTGTCCCAAAGCTTGCGCGTCATGTCTTCCGGTCTCTGGGCGGAGATTGACAACCCGAGCAGGACCAACAAAGCAAAAATCAAAATGACTCTCATTTCCACTCTCCTTGCATGACAAACGCAGCCCAGAAGTACGGCGACTGCCATTGCCGCGTACGCAGCATCTCGATCTGCGCTGCACGCAACGCGGCCGCAGGGGTTTTATTGTTGCGTAGCATTTCCGTGTAGAGACGCTGCATCAACGACGCCGTGGCCTTGTCGTTAACATTCCAAAGACTAACAACAACTCGCCGCGCGCCCGCGTACATGAACGCACGCGTCAAACCTTCGAGACCTTCACCAGTCACTTCTTTTCCAAGCCCCGTTTCACACGCACTCAGCACAATAAGCTCAGCCGGCAGCTTGAGGTTGTAAATGTCGTGCGTACGCAGGAAGCCATCCTGCGGCTTCCCATCCTTGTCGAACATCGAAAGCACGATCGCGGAAAACCCTGCACGCGTGGTGTCCACATAACCATGCGTGGCGAAGTGAACGTAACGATACTTGCTTAACTCGCCGTTGCCGGCCACAGCGCGATTGGCGTTGAAACCAACTGCCTTCAGCGTTGAGCCGGCGGGGGAAACGGCGAGTATCTGATCTGCTTCCCAGCGAGTGAAAGGCAAACGCGGGATTGAGAGTTGACCACCTGGACCACCGGGCCCGTGTTCGATGATGCGCGTAGCCGCGGATTCTTTGACGGCAGCGCGGGGATTCAGCCGTGCATCGTTCGTCGAGAACACCGGATCAGCAATCACCGCAACCGTCTCGGGGGCGAATGGGCGGTTTGCGAGATTCTGACGTTGAACCGCAAACGCTGACGCTGACGGCAAACTGACAAGCTCGTGATCGACAATCAACGGACGATTCGGCACAGCCGACAAAGCCGCGAACGGCACGTACTGCAATGCGCCATCAGCCACGACAACCAACCGCTTCTTTCCAAACTCAGCCGACGCCGGCGCGAGGATCATCAGGCTCAACTCGCTCGCTGCCTTCTCAAACTCAGCGTCGGCACGCGCGATTCGTGCTCTGCGTTGCGCGGGCGATTCGAATGCTGTAACAGAGCGCGCGGCGAGCGAACCATTAACACGCCGCACGACATTCTCGATTTCTTCACGTTTCGGCAGCTCGTAAGTCTTCAACGAATCCGGCGTCACGACCCACATGTAACTGCGCTGCTCGCCTAATGAGTATTCGAGCAACACCGTGTTCGGATCTAGCTGCCGCTGAATTCCCTTCACGTCAAGCGGCTGCGGTTGCGTCAACGCCGAATACTGCGGACTGCTCTTGCGGATCGCCGCCTGCACCTGCTGGTACTCATCTTCAAGTACACTGATTTCTCGCTGTAGCGTCGCAATCTCTTCCCCACTGCCTTTGCGTGCTTTGAGCTGCATCTCGCGTTGCGCTTTGGCGTTCAGCACGAGCGTGAGATCGCGCTCTTTCTCGATCAACGCCGGATCGACTCCCTGTCGGATATCGATCCGCGCTTCGCTCAGATGTTCGAGCAAACTGCGCGCACGACCGCGCTCGCTCGCTTGCAGCGCTTCAGCCTGAAGCTTCTGCTGCATCAACACATCGATGTAAAACTCATAAGCCTGCTCGACCGTCGCGCGATACGACGCGCGCAACTGCAAACTGCCCGAACGCGAACGCACCGTCTCTCTTATCGCCAGCGACTGTTCAATGTATTTACGCGCGTCTGCGAGACTGCCGCGTTTCTGCTCAGCGCGCGCGAGGCCTTCGAGCGCAACAGCCGCATAAACCAGGTCGCCCATGCCGCGAAAGATGGTGAGCGCCTTCGAAAATTGTTCCACCGCCTTTTCCGGTTGTCCGAGCAGGTTGTAAACCTCTCCTAAGTTAGTAATTGCTAAAGCTTCGCGTCGCTGATTGCCAACCGTGTGCTGGATTTCGATGGCCTGCTTATGAAGCTCTAAAGCTTTTTCGTAATCGCCCTCGGCAGCAGCCAGCGCGCCCATCTCGTCAAGTGTTTCAGCTTCATGGGCGCGATTACCAGTCTCGCGTTGAATGGCCAGGGCCTGCTTGTAGTAATCGAGCGCCTTCTTGTTTTCATTCAGCCGCTTGCAAACGCGGCCCATGTTCAAAAGCGCGTAAGCCTCTGACTTCCTGTCCGGATTCCTTTCTCTGCCGGCGATAAGTATTGGGAGAGATTGTTCCAGGTAATCCAACGCCTTACGATGTTCGCCTGATTCGGTATAAGCAGTGGCAATGTTGTTGAGAGTGATCGCCGCGTTGCCGTCACTACTCATAGCCTTGAAAACTGTCAGCGCTTGCGTGTAAAACTCCAAAGCCTTCTGCCATTCGGCAACGCCGCTGTAGATTGTTCCGATATTACTGAGCGCGTTTCCTTCCGCCAGTTGCCATCCGCCTTCGCGCGCAAGTTTAAGCGCGCGATGGAAGTGGTCCAACGCTTTGCCAACATCGCCGAGGAAGTCGAGCATGCCGCCGACAAACGTTTCCGTTCCGGCTTGAAGCCTCCGATCTCCCAGCGTCTCGGCGAGAGCAAGTGTTTGATTGAAGTAAGTGAGCGCGGATCGGACTTCATTTAGCTGGTAATAAGCAATCCCGATTCCCAGTAAGGTAAGTGCGCGCCGGTAGGTATCGCCTGCTGCTTCAAAGAGCGGGAGGGCCTGCTGACCTTTTTCAATGGCTGCGCGCCTGGAGGCTGGCGAAGGCTGAATTCTCAGTTTTCTTGCTTCGTCAAAAATCGCCTGGGCCAATGCGTGATCTTTGTCGACGCTGGTGGCGTCGCGCTGGGCAATGATCTTTATCCGGTAACGACCGGGAGGAACCTTGGCGTTTGACGCTCGGATATCAACGCGGAATTCACCCGACGCCGGAGCGATGAACAGAATCGGTTCGGTGCCCCACCTGTCGTTTGGACTGTTGCTTTCGGTAAGTTGTTTTCCGTCAGGAGCAAAAACAGCCGTGGTTACGTCGATGTCAAGCTGCTCGACGAGAGCGTAAAGGAATTGGTTGGAGCTAAGCGAGATGCGGTATGAGTGTGTTTCGCCACCTTTCAACTCGTGCTCACCCTCGGACAGCGGGCGTGGATCGTTCGGCGTTTGCGCCACGGCAACACACGCCAGCATCTGAACCAAAGCGAGAATCAAATACTTTTTGATCTTGTTCATCATGGCGAGGTTATCTCTGCGGCTCTCTGCGTATCTTTGCGTTCTCTGCGTTAAAGGGCCATTTCAACGCAGAGGCCGCAGAGATACGCCGAGGGCCGCAGAGAAATCTCAAACTATTTCACGGCACCGGATGCGGTGGCCTTGAGCTCGGCTTCCATACCTGGTCCAGCCTGGGCCTGGAACGTCCCGGTCTCCGGGTCATTGTTGTCGTCGCAAGACTTGGACAACCAATGTCCGGTCGACTTCTCGTCTTTTTCCGAAATCCAAAACTGAGTTATTGACCAACACAAATCGTTGTAGACAAAATCAAAGTCCTTGCCACTACTGAGCGCGTCGGGTTCAGTGTGGATTTGTTCCTTGCCCTTGAAGAGATGAAACTTATTGTTATCCGAGGAAGTCTCCTGAAAATGGAGCTTCGTCAATTCTTCTCCATTAGGGCCTCCGGTAAAGTGTTTGATCCTTATATGTGGATTTGCCATAACGCCTCCTTTCAGTGGCGGGTGGATTGGCACAACTGTACGACTTACGGGTGTGTCGCACTTAACTTCTCAACTATTAACGCGAGAACTGCCTGGGATAACCACCATGCGAGAGGGATTCGGATTGGCGAATCATATGCCGCCCCATAAACGAAGGTCAATGGCTAAAAACCGCCACAAAGAGGCGCCAAAGTCATTTGAACTTTGGCGCCTGTTCGTGGCTCGATGGCGTTGCAGCCTGATTACGCTGAGGCCGATGCACTGGCACTGAGATCCTCACCGGCGCCCGGTCCGTTTTGAAGCTGAAAAGTTCCACTCTCAGGGTCGTCGTCGCTTATGGAAGGACGGGCCTTGCCAACGGATTTACCATGTTGGGCCGACCACTTTCCGTGCCCATGTTGTTTTTCGTCCGAATAATCCATGGTCAACGCCCAACTCAATTTTCGATAGGTGGTGAAAGTGAACGGGGTGTTGTTTGTTACAGGTGAAGGCTCGGTTTCGATTGGGGAGTTGTCCGCGGCGAATAAGTAAAACTCACCACTACCTGGAGGGATCTCCGCGAAATAGCAGCCTTCTAAATCATCGCGGTCGTGACCTCCCTTGATGTCCTTGAACTTTATGTGGTCCATAACGTCTCCTTTCTGGGCTAACGGATTTGTTTGTGCTCAATTATGAACGCGAGAACTCGGTGAAAAAACCACCACCACGACTAAGCAGGTTAATGATGTTCGAGGTTGATGGTGTAGATGAGGAGCTGACCGGCGGCCTTAACAGTCGTCAGGCTCTCACCTTTTTCAACTTCTGGTTTGCTAGTCTGGGAATCAAGATAGTCCTTGATCGCCTTGTTCCGCAACGGATCCGTGATCAGCCCGCCGGTCTCAACGCTGGCGAATTGCTTGAGTGAATCGAGCTCAGGCAACGCGTTTTCAGAAAACACGAGCCAAAGCTTTTCCACACCCTGCTGCGTGTCAAACCTTAACCACGACTTTTCCGGAATTTGGATCATCTGGCTGGCCGGCAAAAGCGAGGAACCGTTATTCGCTGTTGGCGTAGGAAACACGATGTTGTATTCAGGCTCCCCGGATGCCGGTCCCTCGTTGAGAATGTACAGGTAACCCGGTTGCGGGCTGCGCACGTTCACGCGAATGCGATAGTCGGCTTCGAAGTTGATCTCACCCGCAAGGGTAAATGGATCCCCGTAAGGGTTTCTGTCTTTGAACTTCTGCACCGTGATCCAGTAAGTGAGGGTGCGTTCGACAGGCGCGACTGCCGGTGTTGCGACTGGAGAACTAGTGGTACGACGCGAAGACCGCCAGATGTTGACTGCAAAGATCGCAGCAGTCACTAACAACATTCCAATCAGCGCAAAGGCCAGCACTCGTTTCTTTTGTCGCCCGAGATCATCCTGGGTCCGTGTTATTAGCGGCGAAGTCTGCTTCAACTCAGCGTCCATCTCGACACGCTTCTGAAAACTGCGCAGATCGGACAGCATGTCCTTGGCAGTTTGATAGCGCTCGCTGGGCTTCTTCGCGATCGCCTTCATCACGATGCGCTCGAACTCGGCGGGCGCTTTCACGAGCTTCGTCAGCCGCACGGGATCCTTCTCGAGAATCTGCACGATCGTGTGACTGGTCGTGCTCCCACGGAACGGCATCTTCCCGGTGACCATCTCATACATGATCACACCCGTGCTCCAGATGTCTGTTCGCTCGTCAATCTCATTCCCCTGCGCCTGCTCCGGCGACATGTAGTTGATAGTGCCCATGATGATGCCGGGCGCGGTTCGGAATTCGGTTATGGCTTCAGGATCGGAATCGTGTTCGAGAGTCGAGTATTTTTGCTCGGTAACTTTCGCGAGACCGAAGTCCAGCACTTTCACGACGTGATCGCGCCGGCGCAGCATCACGTTTTCGGGTTTGATATCGCGATGGACGATGCGTGCTTCATGTGCGGCGTCGAGCGCGGCCAGCACCTGGATAGTGATCTCGACTATCTCGCCGATATTCAGGCGTTTGCCGTGCAGGTGATCTCGCAGTGTCTCGCCATCGATGAACTCAGTAGCGATGAAGGTCAATCCATCTACTTCGCCAAACTCGAATATAGTGAGAATGTTCGGCTGGTTCAGCGACGACGCGACTTTCGCTTCCTGGCGAAAACGCTGCATGCGCCGGTTGTCCTGCGTGATGTCGGGCGAGAGTACTTTTAGTGCAACTGTGCGATCGAGCCGGGTGTCGCGTGCGAGGTAAACTTCGCCCATGCCGCCGGATCCGAGCGAGTCGAGAACGACGTAGGAGCCAAACTGCTGTCCTTTATTAAGTATGTCGTGACGCGTTTCATCATCCGTCAATAGCGGCGCGGCGGCTTCAGCGGCCACGCCTGCCATGAAACTGTCAGCATTCGCCTTTCCGTGTGACTCGATCAGTTTCTCGACTTCCACACGCAAAGAATCATCACGACCACACTGGCTGTCGACGTACGCAGCGCGCGCTTCGTTATCGAGCAGGATGGCCGATTTGAAAATGCGACTTATCTGTTGCCAGCGTTCAGGCGTCAATTCGCCCCGCTCCCGGTGAGTTGTTGATACAACCAGGCGCGCGCCATGTTCCAGTCGCGAGTGACGGTGTTTTCAGAGATTTGCAGCACGCCCGCGATCTCTTCGTTGTTCAGGCCGCCGAAGTAACGCAGCTCAACCACCTGACTGCGACGCGGATCCATCTCAGCAAGACTTTTGAGCGCTTCGTCGAGACGCAACAGCTCTCCGCTCTGGTCTGGCATCACTACTGTCAAGGCTTCTTCGAGTGAAACTTGTCGCGCGCCGCCGCCGCGTTTGGCGTATTGATGACGCCGCGCGTGATCGATCAGAATCCGTCGCATGATCTGCGCTGAGATCGCAAAGAAATGCGAGCGATTGGCCCATGGCACGTTCTTCTGATCCACGAGACGAACGTAAGCCTCGTTGATTAAAGCAGTGGTCTGTAAGGTGTGGCCTTTGCGCTCGCGGCTCATGTAGCGACGCGCGAGACGGTGCAGCTCGTCGTAGACCAGCGGGTACAGTTCATCGAGCGCGGACTGATTCCCTTCGCGCCATTGTGCGAGTAGTTGGGTGATCTCGTGCTGGGGAGGTGTTCGTGCCAAGTTAGGTCATGCTTGAAATTGGTTGATGTCGCCAGGTTTTCTAAGCATCTTGTTCACTTCACCGACGTGGAGCTCTTCTTCCGCAATCATGCGACGCGCGTAGTCTTCGAGTAAGACTGAGCGGTCGCGCACCAGCTCGTACAATTCTCGATAGAGCGCGAGTCCTGTTTTTTCCGCTTCGAGAGACTCGATGAGTATGTCGTTGACGCCGTGTTTGTGCGTTTCGAGCAGCGCACCGATCTTCAGCGACGGGTGTTCGCCGAAGTGCGTTACCAGCTCGCCGGCTTCGTTTGCGTGCGTGAGGCAGGTGTTTGCTTCGTTGCGCAGCCAGCTCACGATCGGGATGCGATTGTGACCGAAGATCATGAGCGAGTAGTGCGTGTATCTAACGACTCCGGCGAGCTCCGCCTCCATGATATGGTTCAACAACTCCACCGCTTTCGCCTTGTCAAACGTTTCCTCCGACATATTCTCTCCTTTATGTTACCTGGACCGAGTAGGTTACTTGGACAGGGTCAGTACCACCCGCGGTAGCGGGTGGGTGCGTTAGCCTATAGTCGCGCCGTATCGCTGCGCACCCACCCGCTACCGCAGGTGGTACTGACCGTTTCCAAGCCAGATCCTTTAGAACCTCAACGAAAGACAACTCAATCCGCCGTCCATCTTCTGAAACTCCGACATGTCTAACGAAATAGTCGGATAACCCAAGAGCTCCAACTCACGCTTCACGCCAGGGAATCCACTTGCTATCAGAATTCTGCCGTTCAGTGACAGGCAATTTGCCGCGTACTCTTCGGTTGAGTTCAAGCAGATAAGATCGTAACCGGAAAACTCTGGTACGTTCCGAAGCGCCTCGATCACAACCAGGCGCTTGCCGGAAAGATAAGCCATTCCGCTCTTCAGATGAAGGATATTACTCAGACCGCGAATGTCTATCAAACTCGAACTGTACCCGAACGAATCAAGCCAGCCGGCAAGCTGTTGTGCTCCGTGCTCGTTTGTACGACGCGAGATACCGATAAAGAAATGGTCCCCGGCTTCGCAAACATCCCCTGCGTCGAGTGTCCCGGGTTCTTCGATCGAACAAACTTCACGGAAGTACTTGCGCACGACCGGCGCCATCAACTCCACTTCACCACGCCGGCTATCAGCTCCCGGTCGCGTCAGTACAGCGCCACGAGCAGTCAATAGAGCCGTGTCTTCGACGAAGGTCGAGTCTGGATATTTATCATCAGGCCCTAAGCGAATGAGATCGAGGCCGCACGATTCGAGAGCGTCACAGTATGCCTGATGTTGCCGAAGAACGATTTCCTGATCTGGGTTTCCCAAATCGATCGAAGTCAGTCCGTCAGCGAAGTTTGCGCAAGGTTCTTTGACGATGGCCCGTGTAAACACTCAACTAACCTTGCCCATCAAGCGTTTCACGGTTGGCGTCAGGAGCGCCAGGATCACCGCCGCGACCAACAATCCTGCCGCGATACCGCCGTATAACTTCACGAGCTGCATCGAATTATTCGACACGTAGAACCCTGACAAGTAACCCGCCAACTTACTTCCAAACGACGACGCCAGAAACCAAACGCCCATCATGATCCCGACGAGCTTCACCGGCGCGAGTTTAGTTACCGTACTCAGCCCCACCGGGCTCAAACACATCTCACCGCAAACTTCGAGGAAATAGAGACCAACCAGCCACAACGGACTGATCTTTCCGCTCGCCGTCAAGATACACGCAGGGATCATCAGTAGATAAGCAGCACCGATGAACAACAGTCCGAGCGTAAACTTGACCGGACTCGACGGTTGCCGGTCGCCCAGTTTCACCCACAAAGTTGCGAACACAGGCACAAGGATGATGACAAAGAACGGCGTACACGATTGTAAGTAGCTTGACGGAAATCCGATTCCAAAGACTTCCGTACGCACGAGTTCCTTCGCAAACAGGTTGAGACTCGCGCCCTTCTGCTCGTACGCAGCCCAAAACAGGATCGTAAAAAGAAAGAAGATCACGATCGCCGCGATGCGCTTCCAGTCAGACGCGGTCAACGGTGCGTTTGCCGCGGCGTCGCTCACTTTGTCGACCGTCTTTTTCTTAGTCCGGCTGCCCACGTGCGAGAGCCAGCTCCCGAAAATCAAAAAGATCACGAGACCGAAAATCATTCCGACGCCCGCAGCGCCGAATCCCCAGTGCCAGCTCGTGTTGGGATCGAAGCCGTTGTTGAGGAGGGTTTGTTGGAAGCTTTTACTCTGCGCGAGGTAACCGCAGACGAGCGGCGCCAGCACCGCGCCGATGTTGATACCCATGTAAAAGATCGAGAAGCCGCTGTCGCGACGCGGATCGTTTTCGCCGTAGAGACCGCCAACCATCGCGCTGATGTTTGGTTTCAGAAGACCGGTGCCGACTGCGATGAGCACCATGCCGAGATAGAACGACGTCATCGAGTGAAAGATCATCGAGAAGTGGCCGGCGGCGATGACGAGCCCGCCCAGAAATACGGCGAGACGCGCGCCGAGCAGGTAGTCGGCGGCGAGTCCACCCGGCAAGGCGGTTATATAAACGGACATCGTGTACCAACCGTAGATCGAGGCGGCGCGCTTTACGTCGAACCCCAAACCGCCCTGCGCCGGAGGCGCAACCATATAAAGGACAAGGATGGCGCGCATTCCGTAGTAGCTGAAGCGCTCCCAAAGCTCAGTGAAGAAGAGCGGGCCGAGGCCTTTCGGGTGTCCGATGAAGGCCGTGTCGCGAAGTTTTGGGTCGAGTTCAGTTTGTGCGGTCATAATTGCGCGGCAATATAGCCCGCAAATGTCCAAAGAAGCAAAGAATTTGAATTTCTCTGCGTAACCTCTGCGTCCTCTGCGCCTCTGCGGTTTACATGCCTCTTTTACCGCAGAGGCGCAGAGGACGCAGAGGTTACGCAGAGTTTCCAACCCTTAAGCGGTCAGTCGCATCTATCCGCTACACCACTCTCCCGAACGCAGCTCGCTCCAAACCGGGAATCCGTATGTATAAAACAGGACTCGCGCTGATTCTGCTCTTGAGTGTCTCTTTCGGTCTTTACGCACAGTCAGGCCGGAAGATGGAACCGAAACCAAAGACTGAACCAACCAAATCTGCGGACGACGAATTAAACGAAACCAGGGTCAACCCTGACGGCGAGACTGTCGAAGGTGACGTGATTCGATTCGACACCGCGTTAGTCACCGTGCCGGTAACCGTTCTGGATCGAAACGGCCGCTACGTCCCCCTTCTCCGCAAGGATCAGTTTCGACTAGCAGAGAACGGCGTCGACCAGAAGATCGCTTACTTCGCCACCACCGATTCGCCATTCAGCGTCGTCCTGTTGATCGATACGAGCGGCTCGACACAAATGCGTCTCGACGACATCCAGGACGCCGCCATCAAGTTCGTCGAAAAACTCAAACCAAACGACAGCGTAATGGTGATGTCGTTTGACGACCGCATCCAGGTGCAGTGCAAAGCAACCACTGATCGAGACGTGATCGAGAAAGCAATCCGTCGCACACGCACCGGCGGCGGCACACGACTCTACGACGCAGTCGACGACATTCTGCGGAAACAACTCCAAACGATCACAGGTCGCAAAGCCGTCGTCCTGTTTACTGACGGCGTCGACACCACGAGCCATCGCGCTTCGTACGACAGCACGCTCCGTCTGGCTGAAGAATCAGACGCTCCTATTTATTCAGTTGACTACGATACATCCGGAATGGGCGGTGGCGGCATGGGCCGGGGCACCGGCGGCCGCGGTACAATTTTCGGTATTCCCTTCCCGACTCCGGGCATTCCCGGCTCAACAATCCCAGGCTCGTCGCCCGGCGACTATCGACGCGCCGTCGCGTACCTGCACGCGCTTTCAAACCAGACTGGCGGTCGTTTCTACAGTGGCGACTCGCAGTTCGGAATCGCACAAGCATTTGCGTGGATCGCTGAAGAGCTCGGGCGGCAGTACAGCCTCGGTTATTACCCGTCGACAGCCGGAAAAGAAGGTGAAAGACGGCAGATAAAGGTGAGGGTTACTGAATCGGATCTGGTCGTTAAGGCCCGCGATAGTTACATCTACTCTGACAAGAGTAAAAAGTTCAGTCAGGTAACGCGGCTCGTTAATTAGTGTAAAAAAACTTACCCTGCATTTCCCAGTTGCCCAGATTAAACTGCCGCTGCGCCCCACAGCTCAAGCACTTCCGATACGCGCGCCCCCCGCGCGAAAACGGACGGCTCATCTCCCCGTGCCAGCAACCAAAAACCCTTGTTACAAAATTGCTAATTTTTCCCGCCACAGCCTGCATGATGTTTACCTTTCAAAGTCTCCCAAATTCCTGTTCATCAACTAACGCGCAAACAATCCGCGTTTCGGGTCATTAGCCCTACCGCAAGAGGTTCTTTCGCTTTATACTAATGGGCCTTTAAGTCTTCGATTACGGAGAGTTAACGATTGAGTGAGCACCCCTCAGACAACGTAACCCGTCTACTGATCGAGCTCTCCAACGGCGATCGGGCGGCGGTTGATCTTTTGCTACCTGTCATCTACGATGAACTGCGCAAGCTGGCAGCGAATTATCTGCGACGGGAACGACCCGATCACACACTCCAGCCGACCGCACTCGTCCATGAGGCTTATTTACGACTCATAGACCAGTCGCGGGTGAACTGGCAAAACCGCGCTCATTTTTTCGGAGTTGCTGCACAGATAATGCGTCGCCTGCTGGTCGATCATGCGCGCAAGCACAATGCAGAAAAGCGTGGCCAGGATTTTCAAAAACTCTCTCTGGACGAAAACATCGATCGAGCAGTTGAACGAAGCGCGGAACTGATTGCGCTGGACGACGCGCTCAAAACACTGGCGACTTTCGACGCAAACAAGGCACGCATGGTTGAATTACGTTACTTCGGCGGGCTCTCCATCGAAGAGACAGCAGACGTGATGGGTGTTACCCCTACAACCATCAAACGTCACTGGCGGCTAGCCAAAGCTTGGCTTCATGGAGAAATGCAAAGAAATAGTTGATGCACGCATTAAGTCCAATCCAGCAAGGCAACTAGAACATTCTTTGTGCAATCTGTGTTCTCTGTGTTCCTGTGGTTAAGCCAGACACAGAGCGCACAGCGATTGCACAGTGACGAACCCGAATGACCCCCGAACGCTGGCGACAAGTTGAAGAAATCTTCCAGGCAGCGCTCGATCTTTCTCCCGAGGATCGAAACCGCTACGTGTTAGACGTGTGCAAGGAAGACACCGAGCTCAAGCGCGACGTTGAGTCGCTGCTCTCGCAGTACGACAGTGCCGGAGAACTTTTGGAAGAGCCCGTCTACGGGAACACTGAGATGAGCGTCCTCGAGTCGTTCGTCGAAGAGAAAGACCCGATGCTCGGGCGGCGCCTCGGCTCTTATCGAATCGAGCGTGAAATCGGGCGCGGCGGCATGGGCGCGGTGTATGAAGCATCGCGCGCCGACAACGAGTTCAATAAGCGCGCGGCCATCAAACTCGTCAAACGCGGCATGGACACAGATTTCGTCCTGCGCCGCTTCCGCAAAGAGCGACAGATACTCGCGGCGTTAGACCATCCACACATCGCCGGACTGCTTGACGGGGGTACAACTGAAGACGGTCTGCCCTACTTCGTGATGGAATATATCGAGGGGCAGCCGCTTTACAGTTATTGCGACAACAACAAGCTGAACATCACCGAGCGACTGAAACTTTTTCGCTCCATCTGTGATGCAGTTCATTACGCACACCAGAAACAAGTCGTACACCGCGACATCAAACCGTCGAACGTCCTCGTGACGTCGGAAGGAACCGCGAAACTACTCGACTTCGGTATCGCGAAGTTGCTCAATCCACAGCTCGCCGGCGACATCACTCACGATCCGACGGCGACCGCGATGCGTTTGATGACGCCTGAGTACGCGTCGCCCGAGCAGGTGCAGGGCGCGCCGACGACACCGACCACCGACGTCTATTCACTCGGCGTGTTGCTGTACGAATTGTTAACAGGTCACAGACCTTATCGACTCGTTAATCGAGCGCCGCACGAGATCGCGCGTGTGATCTGTGAAGAAGCACCGGCGCCACCGAGCATCATCATCACGCGCACCGAAGACTTGTTGCCGAGTCTCAATGTCGGCACGAGCGACGATACACTTAACCGTCTCTACACCTCGCGTGGCACCACGCTCGAATCACTACGTCGCGCGCTCTCGGGCGATATCGACAACATCGTGATGCAGGCGTTGCGCAAGGAACCCGAGTGGCGCTATCAAACCGCGGCTGACCTGCGCGACGACATCACACGGTATCTCGAAGGCCGTCCGATTCTCGACTTGCCCGATCCACCGCACGGCAGCGGCTCACTCAGACCTGACACGACGGAAAATTCACTGGCCGTGTTGCCGATGAAGATCCTCGACATCAACCAGCCTGACACTGGTCCGGACTATCTCGGCACTGGACTGGCCGACGCACTCATCACGCGTCTGAGCGCGATTCGAAGTTTTGCAGTTAGACCAACGAGCAGCGTGCTTCGTTACGGTGCTGACGCCGATCCACTGCGCGCCGGACGCGAGCTCGGCGTCGAGTTTGTTTTGGACGGCAGGATCAGACGCACGGCGGAGCGCATTCGCGTCACGATTCAGCTACTCAACGTTCGCGACGAGACGACCGCGTGGGCCGGACAGTTTGACGAGCAGTTTACAGACGTTCTCAATCTCGAAGACGTCATCTCATCACACGTCGCCGAAGCGATCGTGCCGCACCTGACAGTCGATCAGCGCCTGCGACTCGCCAAACGCGGCACCGACAATCCACAGGCGCACGAAGCTTACCTGCGCGGGCGTTTTTACTGGAACACGTTTACTGAAGAAGGTTTCGCGCGCGCGATCGTTTGTTACCAGCAGGCTATCGCACTCGACCCGAAGTATGCGCTCGCGCACGCGGGTGTTGCCAACTATCACAACTGGCTCGGCGTGTTCAGTGTGATGCCGTTCGCTGAGTGTTCGGCAGCGGCTTACGAAGCGGCGTCAACTGCCGTCGACATCGATACGAATCTCGCGGAAGGTCACGTTGCACT
>Ga0134121_10001365_pt1 | contig 23101 bp, 23 predicted proteins | sample KB301_FD_96463 | JGI IMG/M metagenome (GOLD analysis project Ga0134121, IMG submission 96463) | Terrestrial soil microbial communities without Nitrogen fertilizer from Kellogg Biological Station, Michigan, USA - KB3-0-1 | ecosystem: Environmental > Terrestrial > Soil > Unclassified ... | reverse complement strand
GCAGAACGAGTCCGACCTCGTCGGCGGCGTGAATCTGCAGGAAAAGGACGACTACGTTAAGAGGACGATCATCGACCTCTGGCAGACCGGGACCATCGACCACAGCCTGCGCCTGGGCGGCTCGGTGCTGAAGCGTCTCGGCACGGTAAACAGCCTGCACAAGCCGCACGTCGAGCAGGCGAGCTTCGCGGTGCTGACGGCGCCGAACATCCCGTCGATCCTGGTCGAGACCGCGTTCATCTCGAATCCCGAGGAGGAAAAGCGGCTGAACGACGAGGACTACCAGGACAAGCTCGCACAGGCGGTGCTAGACGGCATCCGCGACTACTTCGCGAAGCACCCGCCCCGCCCTGCCTCGCCTCTAGCACTCAACTAGAAGTGGGCCCGCTCCTCATGCGCCTGGAATTCAGCCACGCAATGATTCCAGGAGAGATGGACAGCGCCACGATCGCGAGGATCACGATGGTCAGGTTGTTCCGGACGATCGGGATGTTGCCGAAGAAGTAGCCCGCGGTGCAGAGCGAGCCCACCCAGATGAGCGCGCCTGCGACGCAGAACGCGAGGTAGCGCAGGTAGGGCATGCTGCCCACCCCGGCCACGAACGGCACGTAGGTGCGCACGATCGGCACGAAGCGCGCGAGAATGATGGTCTTGCCGCCGTGGCGCTCGTAGAACTCGTGCGTGCGCTGCAGGTACACCGGGTTCACCCACCTGCCGAAGAGACGCATGCCGGCCCAGCGCCCGATCCAGTAGTTCGAGTTGTCGCCGCAGAGCGCGGCGGCGATCAGTGTCGCGATGACCGCGAAAAGGTTCATCTCCCCGAGCGCCGCCAGCGTCCCGGCGACGAAGAGCAGCGAATCGCCCGGCAGGAAGGGCGTGACCACGAGCCCGGTCTCGCAGAACACGATGACGAAGAGCAGTCCATACACCCACACCCCGTGCTGCTTCACGAACTCGCCCAGATGCACGTCGAGGTGAACCACGAGGTCCCACAGGAAGGCGAGGAGCTCCATCGGCCGATTGTATAATCTGCGCGCCTCTCGCTCCCGCGCCTCCCCCGAATGTCTTCCTCCGCCGTCCTGACCAATCCGAGCGTCGAGCGTGTGCGGGCGGCGCTCGAGCGTGCCGGAATGCCGGCCGAGATCGTCGAGCTTCCGGGAGCGGCGCGCACCGCCAAGGCCGCCGCCGACTTTCTCGGCTGCGAGGTGGCGCAGATCGCCAACTCCCTCGTGTTTCGCGCCACGGCGAGCGACAGCGCGGTGCTCGTCATGTCCTCGGGCGCCTGCCGCGTCGATCTCGCCAGGCTGGCGCGCGTCCTCGGCGAGCCGGTCGCCAAGGCCGACGCCGAATTCGTGCGCCGGCACACCGGCTTCGCGATCGGCGGGGTCGCGCCCGTGGGACACGGCATTTCGAAGGTGTTCGTGGAGAAAGCGCTGGCGGCACAACGCGACCTGTGGGCGGCCGCGGGCCATCCGCACACCGTGTTCCGCCTGAGCTATCTACAGCTCCTCGGCATCACCGGCGGCCGTGAAGCGGAGCTCGCGGCATGAGCGGCATCCGGGTGCTGCCGGAGCTGCTCGTAAGCCAGATCGCGGCAGGCGAGGTGGTGGAGCGCCCGGCCTCGGTCCTGAAAGAGCTGATCGAGAACAGCATCGACGCCGGCGCAAGCGCTGTCACCGTAACCCTCGACGAAGGCGGCATGCGTCGCGTGCAGGTAGAGGATGACGGCGAGGGCATCGCTCGCGAGGAGTTGCCGCTCGCGCTGGCGCGTCACGCCACCAGCAAGATCCGCAGCCTTGGCGATCTGGAAGGCGTCGCCACGATGGGTTTCCGGGGCGAAGCGCTTGCCTCGATTGCGTCGGTCTCGCGCGTGTCGATCGCGAGCCGGACCCGCCAGGCCCCGCATGGCGCCTCGATCACCGCGGAAGGCGCGCAGCTCGGCGAGGTCACCCCTGCGGCGCGCGCGCAGGGAACCACGGTCTCGGTCGCCGATCTCTATTTCAACACCCCGGCGCGCCGCAAGTTCCTGCGCACCGAAGCGACCGAGCTCGGGCATTGCGACGAGGCGCTCCGGCGCGTCGCGCTCGCGCGTTGCGATGTCGCTTTTACGCTGAAGCACAACGGAAGGGTCAACCGCCACTTTCGCGCGCAGGCGCTCGCCGATCGCGCGGCGCTGCTCCTTGGCGAGGAGCTGGTAGCCGCGAGCGTGCCGATCGAGGCGCGCAGCGGCGGCCTCTCGCTGACCGGCCTCGCCGGCCTGCCGCAAGCTGCAAAGCCGCGCGCCGACGCCCAGTACTTCTTCGTCAACGGGCGGTTCGTACGCGACCGGGTGCTCGCGCACGCCGTGCGCGAGGCGTACTCCCAGCTCCTGCACGGCGAGCGGCAGCCTGCCTACGTGCTTTTCCTCGAGCTCGAGCCGCGCGCGGTGGACGTGAACGTTCATCCCGCCAAGACCGAAGTACGCTTCCGCGATTCACGCGCAGTGCACCAGTTCGTGAAGCACGCGCTCGAGCGGGCACTCTCCCCGACCGCGGCGGAAGCACCGGTAGCATATGCATCTGTAAGTCATGGAAACGCAATTCAATCTTCGTTCGGACTCGCTCAGCCCGTCGCGGCGTACCAGGCGTTCATCGGCTCGGCGATGCCGGCTGCGTTACCGCAGGCGGAAAAGGCGCCGCCGCTCGGCTACGCGCTTGCGCAGCTGCACGGCGTGTACATCCTGGCGCAGAACGAGGCCGGGCTGGTGCTCGTGGACATGCACGCGGCGCACGAACGCATCGTGATGGAGAAGCTCAAGCGCAACCTGGATGCCGGTGCAGTGCAGCGCCAGGCGCTGCTCGTGCCGGCAGTGCTCTCCGCCGAGGCGCTCGACATCGCCACCGCCGAGGAGAACCGCGAGGTGCTCGAGCGCCTCGTCCTCGAGCTGGCGGTGTCCGGCCCGAACGAGCTGTCGGTGCGCGCGGCGCCGGCGGCGCTCGCGGCGGGCGACATCCCGGCGCTCACGCGCGACGTGCTGCGCGAGGTCCGCGAGTTCGGCGGCAGCGAGGCGTTGAGCGCACGCCAGAACGAGCTCCTCGCCACGATGGCCTGCCATGCGGCAGTGCGCGCGAACCGCATGCTGAGCGTGGCCGAGATGAACGCGCTGCTCCGCGAGATGGAGGAGACCGAGCGCTCCGGCAGCTGCAACCACGGCCGCCCGACGTGGTACCAGCTCACCCTCGCGGACCTGGACAAGCTCTTCCTGCGGGGACGTTGATGGACAAGGTGATGATCATAACGGGAGGCGGCCGCGGCATCGGCGCCGAGACCGCCAGACTCGCCGCCAAGCAGGGCTACGCGGTATGCGTGAACTATCTGAGCGACGCAAAGGCAGCTGAAAACCTCTTGAGGGAACTTTCTCTCGGAAAGAAAGCAATTGCCGTTGCCGGCGATGTCTCCAAGGAAGAAGACGTGTTGAGGATCTTCGCCGAGACCGACAAGGCGCTCGGCCGCGTCACGGCGCTCGTCAACAACGCCGGCGTCGTCGACCGCTCGCAGCGCGTGGAGACGATCACCGCGGCACGCCTGGCGCGCATGTTCGCAATCAACGTCACGGGCAGCTTCCTGTGCGCGCGCGAGGCGGTGAAGCGCATGTCGACGAAGCACGGCGGCAACGGCGGCGCGATCGTAAACGTCTCCTCGGCGGCGGCGAAGCTCGGCAGCCCGGGCGACTACGTCGACTACGCCGCGTCGAAGGCGGCGATCGAGACTTTCACCGTCGGGCTCGCCAAGGAAGTCGGCGGCGAGCGCATCCGCGTGAACTGCGTGCGGCCCGGCGTGATCCGCACCGACATCCACCTGGTGAGCGGCGACCCCTCGCGCGTCGAGCGCATCGGCGCCGCCGCGCCGCTCGGGCGCCCGGGCGAGCCCGAGGAGGTCGCGCGCGCCATCCTCTTCCTTGCCTCGGACGAGGCGTCCTACACGACCGGCTCGGTCCTCGATGTGACCGGCGGCCGCTAGCGCCTTGCCGACGGCGTTCGCCCTGCTCGGGCCGACCGCGAGCGGCAAGAGCTCCCTGGCCCTGCGTCTCGCCGAGAAGCATCCCGTCGAGATCGTCTCGGTCGATTCGGCCCAGGTCTACCGGGGCATGGACATCGGCACCGCCAAGCCCGGCGCCGCCGAGCGCACGCGCGTGCCGCACCACCTGATCGACCTCGTCGATCCGGACCAGCGCTATTCCGCGGGTCAGTTCCGCGCTGATGCGATCCGAGTGGTGCTCGATATCATGGGACGCAAGAGGATTCCGTTGCTGGTGGGTGGCACGATGCTCTACTACCGAAGCCTGGTGGCTGGGCTGGACGTGCTTCCCCAAGCAAATCAGAAGACCAGGGAGGAGATTACGGAGGAAGCGCAAAGGCGCGGCTGGCCCGCGCTGCACGCGGATCTTGCCACGATCGACCCCCAGGCCGCGGCGCGCATCATGCCGAACGATGCGCAGCGCATTCAGCGCGCGCTGGAGGTCTACCGGATTTCCGGAAGCGCCATTTCGGCGCTCCAGCGCGGCGCCAGCGAGCCGCTGCCTTTCCCCATCCGGGGCTACGCGCTGGTGCCGGAGCGCGCCGAGCTTCACCGCAGGATCGCGCAGCGCTTCGACGCCATGCTGCGCGCCGGACTGACCGATGAAGTCAGGCAACTCAAGAAAAAGCACCTACTCAGTGCCGATCTGCCGAGCATGCGCGCGGTCGGCTACCGGCAAGCCTGGTCGTTCCTCGAGGGCCGAATCGACGAGAAGGCGCTGCGCGAGCAGGGCATCGCGGCCACGCGCCAGCTCGCCAAGCGGCAGGTTACGTGGCTGCGAAGCCTGCCTGGCCTCGAGCCGGCGCAGAATCTGGAAGGCGCGCTTACTCGGGTTTAATCCCGACTTCGGCCACGACGCGCCGAAAGACCTCAGCCTGTTCCTTGACGAAGGCAGCGAGCTCCTCGGGCGTCGACCCGCGCGGCTCGAACGCGAGCTTCTGGAACGCTTCGCGCACGTCAGGCCGCTTGAGCACCACGACGAGCTCGCGCCCAACCCGCCCGACGATCTCCTTTGGCATGTGCGCCGGACCGAACACCCCGCCCCATGGCGTGATCGACAATGGACGCAGGCCCGCCTCCGCCAGCGTCGGCGCCTCCGGCAGGAGCGGACTGCGGCTCGGCAGCAGCGTGGCCAGCACCTTGAGCTTGCCCTCCCTCACCTGCGGCGCGGCGGTCCCGGGGGTCGCGATGGCGAATTGCACCCGACCGCCGAGAAGGTCGACCGACAGCGGCCCGTCTCCCTTGTATGGAATGTGCACCACGTCGAGCTTCTCCTGCTGCACGAGCTGCGCCGTGGCGAGCATGCTGGTGCTGTTGCCGCTGCCGTAGTTCAGCTTGCCGGGATTGGCGCGGATGTACGCCAGCAGCTCCGCGATGTTGCTCGCCGGCACGCTGGGGTGAGTGAAGATGAAGAACCCGAACTGTCCGACGAGCGATACGGGCGTGAAATCCGCAACCGGATCGTAAGGCGGGTTCTTGCGCACCGCCGGCAACCACGAGAAGGCGGTGTTGGTCGCATAGAAGAGCGTGTAGCCGTCCGGCGCGGCCTTCATCGCCGCCTCGGCGGCGATCGCGCCATCGGCGCCCGGCTTGGTCTCGATCACCACCGGCTGGCCGAGCGCCTGGCCGAGCGGCTGGGCATAGATGCGCGCTCCGAGCTCGGCGGCGCCTCCCGGCGGGAAGGGCACGATCAGTCGGATCGGCTTGTTGGGATATTGCGCGCCAGCGACTCCCGCCAGGAGTGCCGCGGCGATAGCGGCAAGGGTTTTCGTCATGGCTTTCACTCCGGCTCGACGCCCGCGGAGCGCAGGGTGCGGCGGTAGTTCTCCATCTGATCTTTCACGAACGCGGCGAGCTGCTCGGGCGACGATGGACTGAGCGCAAAGGCCTGCCGCTCCATCGCGGCCTGCACGTCGCCGCGCCCCATTGCGGTGACGAACTCGCGATTGAGCTGCGCCACCACTTCGCGCGGCATCCTGGCGGGACCGAAAAGCCCAGCCCAGGAGATGATCGAGAACTGCGGCATGCCGGCCTCCGCGATCGTAGGCACCTCGGGCAGCAGCGTGCTCCTCTTCGGCAGCGTGGTCACCAGCGCGCGGAGCTTCCCATCGCGGATGTGCGCAAGCGACGTGCCCGAAGAGCAGAACATGAATTGCACGCGCCCGGCGACGAGGTCGGTGATCGCCTGCGGCTCGCCTTTGTAGGGAACGTGCACCATGTCGATCTTTGCCTGCGAGGCGAAGAACGCGCTCGACACGATGCCGGTTGTGTTGCCCGAGGCGTAGTTGAGCCTGCCCGGGTTGGCGCGCGCGTATCCGATCAGCTCGGCGAGCGTGCGCGCCGGCACGCTCGGATGCAGCAGGATGAAGAAGGTATAGCGACCCACGTCGGTGATCGGGGTGAAGTCGGCTACAGGGTCGTAGGGCGGGACCTTCTTCATCGCCGGCACCGCCGACATCGGGCTGTTCGTCGCCATGAGCAGCGTGTAGCCGTCGGCGGCCGCCTTTGCCACCTCGGAGGCCGCGATCGCGCCGTCGGCGCCGGCCTTGTTCTCGACGATCAGCGGCTGAGCCATCGCCTGCGATACCGAGTTGGCGAGGATGCGCGTGACGGTGTCGGTCGAAGAGCCGGCCGGAAACGGGACTATCACCCGGATCGGCTTTCCCGGAAATTGCGCGGCGACCGACAGCGGCGCGGCCAGGACCGCCGCCAACGCGGCGGCGGCAAGCGTCCTAAGCACGAGTCCTCCTCACTCATTCTTATAGACGCCTCGAATATTAAGCGCCGCGAGGCAAAACTGCAGCCCCACGAGCGCCCAGGCGTGGTCGTGAAATCCCCACAGTACCCAGAGCGCGTTGCCCGAAAGAAAGCACCAGAATCCGACGGCGCGCTTGTGAGCCGAGCGCGAAGCCACCAGGTAGGCCGCCGCCACCGTGACGATCATGGCAGGCCACTGCAGGAGGTCGAGATAGTTCATGACAAGCCTAGGACCTAGAATGCGGTCTCTCGTTCAGGAGGCGGCATGCAGATCGGAATCATCGGCCTGGGCAGGATGGGCGCCGGCATGGCGCGGCGGCTCGCACGCGGCGGCGCCCCGGTCCTCTGCTACGACCAGGCCGAGGCGGCCCGGGCGGGCGTAGCCTCCGAGCCGGGCATCGAGTGCGTGGAGGACCTGGCCGCGCTGTGCACCCGCATGGAAGGCGAGCGGGTGATGCTGCTCTCGCTTCCTGCGGGCGGCGCGGTCGAGGACACGATCCGAAGCCTGATGCCGCTGATCGCCACCGGCGACACGCTGGTCGACGGCGGCAACAGCTACTACCGCGACTCGATGCGGCGCGCGCTCGCGCTTTCGCAGCAGGGGTTGCGCTACATCGACGCGGGCGTCTCCGGCGGCGTGCACGGTCTGGAGCAGGGCTACTGCCTGATGCTCGGCGGCACGCCGAAATCGATCGAGATCTTCGAGCCGTTCGCGCGCCTCTTGGCGCCGGGTCCCGAGCGCGGCTGGCTGCACTGCGGGCCGAGCGGCGCCGGCCACTTCGCCAAGATGATCCACAACGGCATCGAGTACGGGATGATGCAGTCGCTAGCAGAAGGGTTCGCCCTGCTCGCGGCGCGTCCCGAGCTCGACATCGACGTCGCGCGCCTCGCCGAGACCTGGCGCCACGGCAGCGTGGTGCGTTCGTGGCTGCTCGATCTCTGCGCCGAGATCCTCGCGCGGGGTGAGGAGTTCTCGCGCGTCGCGCCGGTGGTGGCGGACTCGGGCGAAGGGCGCTGGACCGCGCTCGAATCGATCGAGCTCGGCGTGCCCGCGCCGGTGATCACGCTCGCGCTCATGAACCGCTTTTCTAGTCAGGGCGGCTCGAACTACGCGCGCCGGCTGCTCGCCATGATGCGCGCCGGCTTCGGGGGACACGCGGTCCAGAAAGCGCCGTGATCGCCGTCGTCATGGGCGTCTCGGGCGCCGGCAAGACGGCCATCGGCGAGGCGCTCGCGCGCGAGCTTGGCTGGCGCTTTATCGACGCGGACGACTTTCACCCCGAGGCAAATGTCGCGAAGATGGCGGCCGGCCAGCCGCTCGACGACGAAGACCGCTGGCCGTGGCTCGATCGCCTCAACAGCCTGTTGAAGGAGGAAAGCCGGGCCGTGCTCGCTTGCTCCGCCCTCAAGGAGCGCTATCGCGCCCGTCTCGCCAGAGGCATCGACGACGTCGAGTGGATCTACCTCAAGGGCGACTTCGAGCTCATCCGCTCGAGGCTCGCGCAAAGGCGGCACCGCTACATGCCCGCGTCGCTCCTCGAGAGCCAGTTTGCCGCGCTCGAGCCTCCGGCGCGCGCGATCACGGTCGACGTGGGCGCGGACGTTTCAACGTGCGTTGGCGAAATTCTCGCCAAATTCACGAGCAAGGTACCTCGCAACTGAAGGCTACCGGCCGCGCGCCATCCCCTCGCGCCGGGGATCGGCGCCGCCGCGCCAGCCGCCCGGAACCCGCTCCACCACGTGCACGCCGCTCGTGAGCGGATTGGCCTCCACCGCGTGGCCGCGCGCCTCGAGAGGTCCTTTCATGGCTTCGTAGAAAGATCCGCTTTCCAGCAAGGTCGGGCCGTTGCGCGAGCCGAAGTTCGGCGCCGCGGCTGCCGCCTGGGCGTCGAAGCTCCAGTCGAGCATCGCGACGAGCGATTTCGCGACGTAGTTGATGATGTTCGGACCGCCGGGCGACCCTACCGCAAGCCGCACCGTACCGTCGGGCGCAAAGACGATCGTCGGCGCCATGCTCGAGCGCGGGCGCTTCCCCGGCGCGACCTGATTGGGGCCGCCGGGCGTGAAGTCGAAGTCGGTGAGCTCGTTGTTGAGAAGGAATCCGCGCACCATGATGCGGCTGCCGAAGGTCGCTTCGATGGTGGTGGTCATCGAAGCGACGTTGCCTTGCGCATCGACGATCGAAATATGGCTCGTGCCGGCGGCCTCGGTATCGCCGGGGATCGCGATCCGCATCGAGCGCTCGCCGATGAGCTTCGCCCTTTTCTCCAGATAGCCCGGATCGAGCAGAGCCTTGGTAGGAATCGAAGCAAACGCGGGGTCGCCAAGATATTTGGCGCGATCGGCGTATGCAAGGCGCCCGGCTTCGGAAAAGAGATGCACGGCATCGGCGGACAGGGGCGGTGCGCGCGCGAACGTGGTCCGCTCGAGAATTCCCAGCATCTGCAGCACCGCGACGCCGCCCGCGCTCGGCGGCGGCATCGAGCAGACACGCCACTCCCGGTACGGGCCGCAGAGCGGCTCGCGCTCGAGCGCGCGGTAGCCGGCCAGGTCCTGCTCGGTCAGATCGCCGGGCTTGGCGTTCGACCTCACCGCGCGGACGATGTCTTGCGCGATCTGTCCCTTGTAGAAGGGCTCGACTCCGTGTGCGGCGATCAGGCGCAGCGTGCTTGCATAGCCCGGGTTCACGATGCGGGCGCCGACCGGCTTCGCCTTGCCATTTTCATAGAAAATGCTTCGCGCTTCGGCATCCTTGGGAAGGAAAGGCTCGCGCTCGAGCTGCGCATGCAGCCGCGGCGACAGAGGAAAGCCCTGCTCCGCTGCGGCGATGGCGGGGGCGAAGAGCTCGTTCCACGCCAGCCGGCCGTGCTGGGCGTGCGCAAGCTCTAGCATCCGAAGCACGCCCGGAACCCCGACCGAGCGCCCGCCTACGACTGCGTCGACGAAGGCCATGGGAGTGTGGTCCTCTTTTTGAAAATGATCGGCGCGTGCCGCAGCCGGGGCGGTTTCGCGGCCGTCGTAGCTGCGCAGTGTCTTGTCCTTTTCCGACCAGTAAAGGAGGAAAGCGCCGCCGCCGATGCCCGAGGACTCGGGCTCGACGAGGCCGAGTACCATCTGAACCGCGATCGCGGCGTCCAGAGCCGAGCCGCCGCGCCGCAGAACATCGTACCCCGCATCGACGGCTAAGGGGTGCGCCGCCGCGACGACGAAGTCCTTGCCGGTTTCCGGTCCGCTGAATTGCGCGCACGACGCGGCAACAACGAACAGTAGCGCCGCAAAGGCCGCACGGAAGCGCAGAACGCTCGGCACGATCTACGGCCTAAGCACGACCTTGCCGAAGACCTCGCGCTCCTCGATCAGGCGGAACGCCTCGTTCACCTCGGAGAGAGGCAACTCCTTGTCGATGACGGGCTTGAATTTCCCCCGACGGATGAGGTCGAGGAGCGCGGCGAGGTCCTCGGGCATGAAGCTGTTCGATCCCAGCACCTGGATCTCGAACGACCAGACGTATCGCAGGTCTTCCTTAGGATCGAAGCCGGCGGTCGCGCCGCAGGTGAGGACCTTGCCGCGGCGATGCACGGACTTGAGCGACGGCACCCAGGTGTCGCCGCCGGTGAAGTTGACCACGACGTCCACGCCGCCTTCGAATCTGCGCCGGTGCGGCTTGCCGTACTTGGCGTAGATCCATTTCACGAAATCTTCCTTCGTATAGTCGATGACGTGGTCGGCGCCGATCTGCTTCAGCCGCTCGAGCTTCGCCGCCGAGCTGGCGCATGCGATCACCTCGGCGCCGGCGAGCTTCGAAAGGAGCACGGCGGCGGTGCCGACGCCGCCGGATGCGCCGAGGACGAGGATGCGGTCCTTCGGCTGGATCTGGCCGATGGTGTACATCATGCGGATCGCCGTGCCGTAGGCCACGGGGAGGCAGGCCGCGTCCTCGAAGCTCACCTCGGCCGGCAGCCGTGCGAGATGGTGCGTGGGCACCGCGCAGAGCTCGGCGAGCCCGCCCGGGCGCACCTCGCCGACGAGCCCGCCGGGGCCGACCCGGTCGACTGGATCGATCATCACGCGCTCGCCGACTTTCCAGCCGGTGACGCCGGCGCCCAGCGCGGCGATCTCGCCGGCGAAGTCGAGGCCCATGATCGCGGGCATCGGCACCTTGATGCCCGGCATGCCGCGCCGCGTGAAGATGTCGTGGTAGTTCAGCGTGCAAGCGCGCACGCGCACCAGCGCCTCCCCGGTGGCGGGCGCCGGGTCCGGGTAGTCGGTCTTGTACTGGATCGAGCCGGGCCCACCGTGCTCGTGGATGACTGCCGCCTTCATTGATACTCCTCGATGGCAATTTTTTCCAAAGCCCTGCGATCGACCTTGTTGGTGCCGGCGAGCGGCAACTCGGGCACGAAGAACACCCGGCGCGGATGCTGGTACGCCGGTGCGTTGGCAAGGACGAAACTCTTGATCGCCTCTTCGTCCGGATGCGCGCCGGCCCGGGGCACGACGAAGGCCACCGGCTTCGTTCCCTTGATCTCGTCGGGCACCGGCACGACGCACGCCTGCGCCACGTCGGGATGGCGCGCCAGCACGAGCTCCACCTCGCTCGGGAAAATGTTCTCGCCGCCGGAGACGAACATGTCGTCGGTTCGCCCCACGAACCAGTAGCAGCCGCTCTCGTCGCGCCGGAAGACGTCACCCGATTTGTACCAGCCGTCGGGCGTCAGGACGGCCGCCGTTCGCTCCGGATCGTTGAGGTAGCCGAGCATTACCGCAGGCGTGCGCTGCCAGAGCTCGCCTTCGACGAGCTTCAGCTCCACGCCGGGTTGCGGCCAGCCAAGCGCAGCGTCGGGCTTCGGCCGACCTCCCGGATCCGGACCGAACACGACCGGCCCGGCTTCGGTCGTGCCGTAAACGTTCAGCACCCTGGCATTGGGGAGCGCATCCTTGATCTGGGCTCGCAGCCGCTCGCTCACGGGCGCTGACCCCATGCGGATCGCCGTGACGCTCGACACGTTGGTCGAACCGAGGAGCGCGCTTTCACGAAACATCATCGCGAGCATAGGCGGCACCGCGGTGAGCCAGGTGCAGCCGAAGCGCTCGATCGCCTCGATGTAGCGGCGCGTCTCGAACTGCGGGAGGAGGACGACGGTGGCGCCCGCGGCCAGGGCGAACTTCAGCGTGCCGAGCCCGTTCATGTGAAAAAGCGGTGCCGCGATCAGGAGCCGATGATGATCGTACGGACCGCCGCGCAGGCGCATCTTCACCGCCCAGAGGTGTCCCTCGTGCGTGAGCACCACGCCTTTCGGCCGGCCGCTCGAGCCGGAGGTGTAGAGAATCATCGCCGGCTCTCGCGGCGCGGGAACGACCGGCTCGAACGCCCCGGGATCCTGCAGCGCATCCCATTCGGCAGTTCCGAATTCGACTCCGGACACGATGCCGCGTCGCTCGGCGTCGCACAGAACCAGCCGCGGCGCGCAATCCTCGAGCACCAGCTCGAGCGTCGCCCTCGGCAGCTTGTGGCTCAGCGGCACTGCGACGAGACCGGCGCGCATGATGCCGAGATAAGCGGCGACGAACTCGCCGCGATTCGCCGAGACGATCGCGACGCGCTCACTGCGCTCGAGACCCCGCGCGAGCAGGCCGCGTGCGACGGCGCTCGCCGATTGCTCGAGCGCGCCGTAGGAGAGCGTGGCCGGATTGTGCCAATCGCGGCAATCGATGAGCGCCGGCTTGGAGGGCTCGGCGGCCCGGGTGAGATCGCCGAGGTTCGCGGCATCCATCGGATGGAAATTGTCGGCAAAGGCCCCTACCATGTCCAGATGATGACCAAGGATGAACTGCAGGCGCGACTGCGCGTAGCGAAACTCCACCAGTGGCTTGGGCTCGAGGTGCTCGAGGCCGGCGAGGAGGGCATCGCCGTCAAAGCCGCCTGGCGCGACGAATGGATCGTGAACCCGGCGCGCGGCTACACGCATGGCGGGATCCTCGCCACGCTGGTCGACGTCGTCGCCGACTACGCGCTCGCCGCGCACCTCGGCGGGCCGGCGCCCACCGTGGATCTGCGCGTGGACTACCACAAGGCCGCGCTCCAGGGCGACCTGACCGTCAAGGGACACGTCGTGCGCCGCGGCGGCAGCTTCGCTTGCTGCGAGGCGCACGTCTACGACAAGGATGGGGAGCTCGTGGCGAGCGGCCGCGGCACCTACGCCCTCCCGCAGAAATAGCTACAGGAAATCGAATGACGAGACTCGGAGCATTGCTGCTGCTCGCCGCCTGCGCAACCAGCGGATTCGGCCAGGGCTTCCCCACCCGGCCGATCACGATGATCGTGCCCTACGCCGCGGGCGGCTCGGCCGACGTGGTGGCACGGCCGGTGGCCGCCGAAATCGGGAAGCTCCTCGGCGAAAACGTCGTCGTGGAGCTGCGCCCGGGAGCGGGTGGAAACATCGGCGCGGAGTACGTGGCGCGCAGCGCGCGCGCCGACGGCTACACGATCCTCATGGCTTCGCTGTCGCTCGCGACCAACGTGAGCCTCATGAAGCTCGGCTTCGATCCTCGCAAGGACCTCACGGCCATCGGAGGCATCACCACCTTCCCGAACGTCCTTCTCGTGTCGAGCCAGGACCCCGCTCGAAACCTGCAGGACATCATTGCCCGCGCGCGCCAGGATCCGGGCAAGCTCTCCTACGGCTCCTCCGGGCCGGGCACCAGCAGCCACCTCGCGGGCGAGCTCCTGGCCGTGGCGGCCAACATCCAGCTCGTGCACGTGCCCTACAAAGGGAGCGGCGCGGTATACCCGGACCTCATCGCACGCCGCGTCACCATGCTTTTCGACCTTGCCGGCTCGGCGTCGGGCCATATCAAGGGTGGCCAGGTGAAACCCCTCGCGATGACCGGCGCGCGCCGCGCGAGCGCCCTCCCCGACGTCCCCACCTTCGCCGAAAGCGGTTTCCACGGCTTCGAGTTCGGCGCCTGGCTCGGCCTGTTCGCGCCGAACGAGACGCCGAAGGAAGCCCTCGCGCGCCTCGAAGACGCGCTGCTGAAGACGATCCAGACGCCCGATATGAAGAACCGCCTCACGCAGTTGGGCGGCGAGCCGATCCCCGCCCGCGCCGCGGAGTTCTTGAAATTCTTCAACGACGACGTCGAGCGCTACGCCCGGCTCGTGCGCGACGGGAAGGTCAAGCCGATCCAGTAGCCGGCCGCTAGCGCCGGCGCTTGCGCGTCGCCTTGCGCGTCGGCGCTTGCGCCTGGGCGATCTCTTCGCCGCTCCGGCCCTCGAGCTTGGGCTCGATGTTGTCCCGGATCCACTTGGCGTCCCACCACTCGACCGGCAGGACTGCGACGCCGTCCAGATAGACGCCGAAGTGCAGATGATCGCCGCCGGCGAGGCCGGTCTCGCCGGTCTTGCCCAGGATCTGCTTCTGCTTGATCGAGTCGCCCTCCTTCACGTCGATGGCGCTCAGGTGGCTGTAGAGCGTGTAGAGGCCAAGACCGTGGTCGAGGATCACCGTGTTTCCGTAGATCCCCAGGTCGCCCGTGAAAGCGACGCGTCCGCTGTTCGCGGCCTCGACCGGGTAGCGCTTGGTGACCGAAAGGTCGTAGCCGACGTGATACGCGGTGTCGACCGGCTGGTTGTTGTACGTGTAGGTGCGCTGGTCGGCGAAGTTCGCCTCGACCTTCGAGTTGCTGAGCTGCGAGAAGGCGCCGCTCCAGAGAATCGGGGCGGTGGACTTGCGCGTGATCTCGGCGATCTTGTCCTCGTTCTCCTTGCGCAGGCGCTTGTTGACGGCGACAAAGACGTCCTTCACAGCGCCTTGCCGCGCGTCGGCGTCCTTCACCAGCGGCACCACCTTGGTTTGGAGAAAATTGTCGGTCAGGGCGATGGTGCTTTTCTTGTAGTTGACGTTTTTCAGCTCGTAGACCAGCGCCATCTCGCGCGTGTTGCCTGCCTTGTCGGTCGCCACCAGTACCGCTTTGGTGCCAGGCGGCACGTTGTAGGGATGGGCAAAGAGAACGAAAAAGCTCTCGGGCTGATCCTTGATTTGCCCCTTCGTCCCGGGGAAGAAGTAGTTCCCGATCTTCACCCCGCTCGTCGCCGTATCGGGCGAGGGCTTGTAGACGATGGCGCCCATGCCGCCGAAGTTGATGTAGCGGTCATCGGCGATGAGCTCGAGGGTCGGCGGCGTGACGTCGATGGTCAGATTCTTCTGCACCACGGTCTCGTTGCCCTTGAAGAACCCCCACAGCGACCCGTCGCGGGCGGTAATCCGCAGAACCGCGGGCCCTTCCTTGAGGCCGGCGATCTTGGATGCAGCCACCGTGAGCTTCTTTTCCTTCACCGGCTCGGCGTACTGCTCGCCGGCCAGGCTGTGCTCCGTGCCGCCCACGGACAGCGTCGCGGTCACCGACTTCAGTCCGGTGCCCTGGTCGGTGACGACAATCTCGAGGGGCGCGACCCCGAGGACATCGCTGTCCGGCGTGAGCGCGATCTGCGGTGCGCTGCGCTCGAAGCGCGGCGCGAGGTAATAGCCGCCCACCGCAAGCGCGGCGACAACGACCAGCAGGAGAACAGTGACGGCCGGAAAGCGGCGCGGTTTTTCGGAGTTGAATGCATTCATGCAGGATTGCTTGCGTTAGAGGTGGTACAGGTCAGCGGATGGTTTGTCCACCTCGCTTTTCAGCGCTCGCGGCGCTCGCCTCACAGATTGTTGTCAACAGCGCCGCGATTGTAAGGCTAATCCCTGATGAACGCAGGACTTTTCGTCTAGAACACGACGAAAATTTGCACCGCGATCGACCTTACCGGACGCGCCGCGGCGGAAGCGGCGTACCGCGGACCGCTGTGTGCCGGGCTGGCCGCCGCACGGTCCAGTTGCAGAAACGACGGGGTCTCGCCTGCCGGCGGCAGGCCAGAGCAGTTCTGCGAGACGATCCGCAAAGAGATCGAAGTGTGACGGAAGGAGTGAGCGAGGCGGGTGTTAAGGCAGAATGAGCGTGGGATTTTCTGCGGCGACTTAGAGGAGGGCGTCCATGGCGAAGCTGAACATCAACGGCAAGGTGCGTGATCTTCAGGTGGAGGCCGACACGCCTCTGCTTTGGGCAATCCGCGAGCAGGCCGGTCTCACCGGCACCAAGTACGGCTGCGGCGTCGCGCAGTGCGGCGCCTGCTCGGTGCATATCAACGGCGAGGTCAAGCGCTCCTGCTCGATCCCTGTCGGCAGCCTCAAGGCGAGCGACCGCATCGTCACCATCGAAGGCCTCTCGGCCGCGAGCTCGCACCCGGTGCAGAAAGCGTGGGTGGCGCTCGACGTGCCGCAGTGCGGCTACTGCCAGTCGGGCCAGATCATGGCCGCGGCGGCGCTGCTCAAGGCGAAGCCGAATCCGACCGACAAGGACATCGACGATGCGATGACCAACATCTGCCGCTGCGGCACGTACCAGCGCATCCGGGCGGCGGTGCACCAGGCCGCGGGCCAGACGAAAAAGGTGAAAGCATGAAAAACCCTTCGCGTCGCAAATTCATGGTCCAAACCGCCGCCGTCGGCGGCGGTCTCGCGGTTGGCTTTAACGTCCCCCTTGCTTTTGCCGCCGATGCAAAAAATGCCGTCAAGGGAAGCGAGGTCAATGCCTGGGTGGTCGTGAAGCCCGACAACACCTGCATGATCCGCGTCGCGCGCTCGGAGATGGGCCAGGGCACGCACACCGGCCTGCTCCAGCTCGTCGCCGAGGAGCTCGAGTGCGACTGGAAGAAAGTCCGCATCGACCCGGTCACCGCGGACGAGAATTTGGCGCGCAAGCGCGTCTGGGGCGAGATGGGCACCGGCGGCAGCCGCGGCATCCGCATCTCGCAGGACTACGTGCGCCGCGGCGGCGCGGTCGCGCGCATGATGCTGCTGCAGGCCGCCGCCGACCAGTGGAAGGTGCCGGTGAGCGAGCTCACGGTGTCCGACGGCGTGATTACCCACGCGCCTTCCAGTAGAGAAATTACTTATGGGAAAGTCGCGGCGGCGGCGGCGAAGCTGACCCCGCCCGATCCGAAGAGCATCAAGCTGAAGGACCCGAAGGACTGGAAGATCGCCGGCCAGCCGGTCGCGCGCCTGGACACCGCCGACAAGGTGAACGGCAAGAAAATCTACGGTATCGACCTCAAGCTTCCGGGCATGCTGCACGCCGCGATCAAGCAGTCGCCGGTGTTCGGCGGCAAGCTCGCGAGCTTCGACGAGGCGAAGATCTCCGGCATGCCCGGCGTGAAGCGCGCGCTGGAGGTCAACGACTCGGCCGTCGCCGTGGTCGCCGATACCTGGTGGCACGCGAAGAAAGCGCTCGACGCCCTGCCCGTCGTCTGGGACGAAGGCAAGGGCGCGGCGGAATCGAGCAAGGCCATCGCCGATCGCCTGCAGAGTGGCCTCACCGCGAGCGACGAGCCGTTCGCCGGCTGGAAGGTGGGCGACGCGCTGAAGGCGATCGACGGCGCGGCGAAGAAGGTCGAGGCGGTCTACAGCACGCCCTTCCTCGCGCACGCCACGATGGAGCCGATGAACTGCACCGCCAGGGTCTCGGTGGACAAGGTGGAAGTCTGGGGGCCGACGCAGAACGCCGAGGCGTCGCTCGCCGCGGCTTCGGAGGAAGCCGGCGTGCCGCTCGACAAGGCTCGGGCGCGCACCATGGATCTCGGCGGCGGCTTCGGCCGGCGCGGCGGCACGCAGGACTTCACCCGGCAGGCGGTCGCCATCGCCAGCCAGTTTCCCGGCGTCCCGGTGAAGCTCGTCTGGAGCCGCGAAGAGGACATGCAGCACGACTTCTTCCGGCCGATCTCGATGTGCAAGCTCTCCGCCGGCCTCGACGACAGCGGCCAGCTCCAGGGCCTGCACATCCGCATCTCCGGCCAGTCGATCAACGCCTTCCTGCAGCCCGGCGTGATCAAGGACAACCGCGACACGCGCCAGGTGCAGGGCCTGTACCGGGAGCCCGGCGACGCGCAGTTCGGCTACTCGCCGCCGAACCTGCTCATCGAGTACGCGATGCGCAATTCCACCGTCCCGGTCGGCCCCTGGCGCGGCGTCAACACCAACCAGAACGCTGTCTACCTCGAGTGCTTCATGGAGGAAGTCGCGCGCGCCGCCGGCAAGGACTCGCTGGAATTCCGCCGCGCGCTCATGCAGAACCATCCGAAGCACCTCGCGGTCCTGAACGCCGCTGCGGAAAAAGGCGACTGGGGCAAGCCTCTTCCTGCCGGCGTGCACCGCGGCATCGCGCAATTCATGGGTTATGGCAGCTACTCCGCCGCCACCGCAGAAGTTTCGGTGAGCCCTGAGGGGAAAGTAAAAGTCCACCGCATGGTTCTCGCCCTCAACTGCGGCCACGCCGTCAACCCGCAGCAGATCGCCGCGCAGGTCGAAGGCTCCGTCGTCTACGGCCTCAGCGCCGCCTTCTACGGCGAGATCACCGTCGAGAACGGCCGCATCGCGCAGTCGAACTTCCACGACTACAACGTGCTGAAGCTCGCCGAGATGCCGAAAGTCGAGACCGTTCTCGTCCCGACCCACGACTTCTGGGGCGGCGTCGGCGAGCCGACCATCTGCGTCGTCACGCCGGCAGTGCTCAACGCAATCCAAGCCGCGACCGGCAAACCCGTGCGCAGCTTGCCGCTGAAGAACGTGAAGCTCGTTTAGCGTTGCGCGGACCTAGTCCCGCTGCACGAGCGACGCCGGCAGCTCGGGCAGGCGCATGTCACCCATCAGCGCGACGACGTCGCACGGCATCGGCGCGGGCGGCGCGGGATCGATCTCCGGGCTGACGGTCAGGTTCTCCGCGCTCGCCTTGTAGCTGATGGCTGCGACCCTGAGCTCCTCGCTCTTCTCGCCGTGGCGAAGCGCGAGCTCGCGGAAGAAGGGGCCGGCGTCGAATCCCAGGCGGCAGAGCTTCGCCCTGCCCAGGATGCGGAAAGTGTCGAGGTAGCCGCGCATCAGCTTGCGGTGCTCGGCTCGCTGCGCCTCCGACATCGCATCGATGGGGAGCGCTTTCTGCTGAGCCCATCCCGGCGTCGCCGCCGCGATGGCCAGCAGCACGAGAATTCTCATCAAACCATCAACGGCACGACCAGCAGCGCGACGATGTTGATGATCTTGATGAGCGGGTTGACCGCGGGGCCAGCGGTGTCCTTGTAGGGATCGCCCACGGTGTCGCCGGTGACCGCGGCCTTGTGCGCGTCGGACCCTTTACCGCCGTGGTGGCCGTCCTCGATGTATTTCTTGGCGTTGTCCCAGGCGCCGCCGCCGGTGCACATCGAGATGGCGACGAAGAGGCCCGTGACGATGGTTCCCATCAGCACGCCGCCGAGCGCCTGCGGCCCCAGCACCAGGCCCACGACAATCGGCACCAGCACCGGCAGCAGCGACGGGATCATCATCTCCTTGATCGCAGCGCGCGTGAGCATGTCCACCGCAACACCGTACTCCGGCTTCGCCGTACCCTGCATGATGCCCGGGATCTCCTTGAACTGGCGGCGCACCTCCATGACCACCGCGCCCGCAGCGCGGCCGACCGCCTCCATTGCCATCGCGCCGAAGAGGTACGGCACCATGCCGCCGATGAAGAGCCCGATGATCACCATCGGGTTGGAGAGATCGAAGCTGAAGCTCTTGCCGGCGGACTCGAGCGCGTGCGTGTAGTCGGCAAACAGCACCAGCGCGGCGAGGCCGGCGGAGCCGATCGCATAGCCCTTGGTGACCGCTTTGGTCGTGTTGCCGACCGCGTCGAGCGGGTCGGTGATGTTGCGCACCGAGTCTGGAAGGTCGGCCATCTCGGCGATGCCGCCGGCGTTGTCGGTGATCGGACCGTAGGCGTCGAGGGCGACGATGATGCCGGCCATGGAGAGCATCGACGTGGCGGCGATTGCGATCCCGTAGAGGCCGGCGAGCGAATAGGAGGCGAAGATCGCCACGCACACCGCGAGCACCGGCCACGCGGTGGACTTCATCGACACGCCCAGCCCCGCGATAATGTTGGTAGCGTGCCCGGTCACGCTCGCCGACGCCACGTGCTGCACCGGCTTGAACTGGGTGCCGGTGTAGTACTCGGTGATCCAGACGAGGAACCCCGTGAGGGCCATGCCGACCACCGCGGTGCCGTAGAGGTTCCACACGGTCAGGTTGCGGCTCTGTCCCCAGACATCGAAGGGCACGGTCTTCACCACGTCGTTCATGAGGATCAGGGTGATGGGATAGAACGCGATCAGCGCGAGCACGCCCGCCACGGCGAGCCCCTTGTACAGCGCGGGCATGACGTTCAGGTCGGTGGGCTTGGCCTTCACGAACCAGGTGCCGATGATCGAGGCGATGATGGCGAAGCCGACGATGGCGAGCGGATAGATGAGCGCCGCGGGCGAGGTGGTTTTCACGAGCAGCGCGCCGAGCAGCATGGTGGCGATGATGGTCACGGCGTAGGTCTCGAACAGGTCGGCCGCCATGCCGGCGCAATCGCCGACGTTGTCGCCGACGTTGTCCGCGATCACCGCGGGGTTGCGCGGATCGTCCTCGGGAATGCCCGCCTCGACCTTGCCGACGAGGTCGGCGCCGACGTCGGCGCCCTTGGTGAAGATGCCGCCGCCGAGACGCGCGAAGATCGAGATGAGCGAGGCGCCGAAGCCAAGCCCCACCAGCGGGTGGATGATGTGCGTGAGCTGGGTCTTGTCGACCGCGTTGGCGTAGAGCAGCGTGAAGTAGCCCGCCACGCCCAGGAGACCCAGCCCGACCACGAGCAGCCCCGTGATCGCGCCGCCGTTGAAGGCGACCTGGAGCGCCTCGTTCAGGCCGACCCGCGCCGCCTCCGCGGTGCGCACGTTCGCGCGCACCGAGATGTTCATGCCGATGATGCCGCAGGACCCCGAGAGCAGCGCGCCGATGAGGAAGCCGAAGGCCGTGGGCCAGCCCAGGCCCGGCACCAGGCCGATGACGAGGAACAGGACCACGCCGACGATGGCGATGGTCTTGTACTGGCGCCAGAGATAGGCTATCGCCCCCTCGCGCACCGCCGCCGCGATCTCGCGCATGCGCGGATTGCCGTCGGGCAGGCGCAGGATGCGGGTGATCTGCCAGAGGCCGTAGACGATGGCGAGTAGCGCGCAGACGAGCGCGAAGACGAGACCGCTTTGCATTTGCTTGCTCCCCTAGAGCCCTGCGGGCAGAACCGGTTTTGGCGGGCGAATTCTATCAGTTCAGCGCAGCGAAGGCCCGCTTGCGGACCTCGTCGACCGATCCGGTGCCCGAGATCCTGTGGTACCTGGGCGCCTTCGCATCGCCCGCGGCCGCCCACTTCCTGTAGTAATCGACGAGCGGGCGCGTCTGCGCCCGATACACCTGGAGGCGCTTTCGCACCGTTTCCTCGCGATCGTCGTCGCGCTGTACCAGCAGCTCGCCGGTCGGATCGTCCCTTCCCTCGGCGCGGGGCGGATTGAATTTGAGGTGATAGGTGCGGCCCGAAGCGGGATGCACGCGGCGTCCGCTCATGCGCGTGATGATCTCATCGTCGGGCACATCGATCTCGAGCACGTGGTCGATCCTCACATCGGCCCGCTTCATCGCTTCGGCCTGCGGAATGGTGCGCGGGAAGCCGTCGAAGAGATAGCCCTTCGTGCAGTCGCCGTGGCCGAGGCGCTCCTCGACGAGGCCGATGATGATGTCGTCCGACACGAGCTGACCCGCGTCCATGATTTTTCCGGCTTCGATTCCCAGCGGAGTTTTCGCTGCGCGCGCGGCGCGGAGCATGTCGCCGGTGGAGATCTGCGGGATGCCGAACTTCTCGCGGATGAAATTCGCCTGGGTGCCTTTGCCCGCCCCGGGCGGACCGAGAAGAATCAAGCGCATGACGGCGGCCTCATGCAAGCATTCTACGGACGGCCTCGAGGTCCTGGGGCGTGTCGACGCCCGGGGGGACGTCGGTTTCGCTCACGGCCACGGCGATGCGATAGCCGTGCCACAGCACCCGCAGCTGCTCGAGCGCCTCGGTTGTCTCGAGCGGCGAGGGCGCGAGCGCGGCGTAGCGCTTCAGGAAATCGACGCGGTATCCATAGATCCCGGCGTGCCGGTAGCAGGCACCGCCCTCCTCCCTCGGATGCGGAATTCTCGAGCGCGAGAAATACAGGGCGTAGCCCTGCGCGTCCATGACGACCTTCACCACGTTCGGGCTCGCGAGCGAGCGCTCGTCGTGGATCGCGTGGCAGGCGGTGGAGACGGACACGTCCTTCAGCCTGTCGAGAAGTGCCGCCACCTGCGCGATGAGCTTGGGCGGGATCAGCGGCTCGTCGCCCTGCACGTTCACGACGATGGCCCGATTCTCGAGTTTGAGAGTCGAAGCAGCTTCCGCGATGCGGTCGGTTCCCGAAGGATGATCGGCGCGCGTCATGACGCAGCCGTGGCCTGCGGCCCGCACCGCGGCAGCGATGCGCTCGTCGTCGGTGGCGACATGGACCGACGCCGCGCCGCTTTGCCCTGCCCGCTCACAGACCCTCACGACCATGGGCCGCCCGGCGATGTCGGCGAGCGGCTTTCCCGGAAACCGGCTCGACGCGTAGCGGGCCGGGATGATGACGTGGAAGCTCAAGCCACTTCTTCTTCCGGCGGGAGCTTGCGCGCCTCCTCCTCGAGCATCACCGGAATGCCGTCCTTCACCGGATAGCCCAGACGATCCGCCCTGCATACGAGCTCGTCGGCGGCTTTCCGGTAGACGAGCTTGCCCTTGCACAACGGGCACACCAGGATTTCAAGCAGCTTTGGATCGACGCCGGCCATCGAGCTCCTTCAGCAGCCAGTCGCCGAACGCTGGAGCGAGGCTCGCGGTGACCGGCAGGACCCACCAGTTGGGGCGTGCATGGCGGCGCAATTTTACCGCGTCCTTCTCGGTCATCAGCACGGGCAGCTCGTCGCCGAACTCGAGCTCGCCGGCGCCAAAGCGGTGATGATCTGGGAACGGATGCGGCACCACCCTCGGGCCGAGCTTGCCCACGTGGACGAAGAAACGGCTCGGGTTGCCGATGCCCGCGACCGCGTGGACCGCCTGGCCGCGCCAGGCCTGGAGCGGCTGCCTTTCGCGCGCGTCGCTCATGCGGTGCGCGACTTCGCCTTCAAGCCGCATTTCAAAAGTATTCAAGTTCCCGGGTCCGGGGTCCGGGGCCTGATGAGATACGACGGCGTGAACGCTGCGAAGCCTCCGCGGCGGCTCGCGCAGGGGTCCGGCGGGCAGCAGCCATCCGTTGCCGAAGCCGCGCGAATCGACCACTGCTATCTCGACGTCG
>Ga0134121_10001364_pt1 | contig 23104 bp, 17 predicted proteins | sample KB301_FD_96463 | JGI IMG/M metagenome (GOLD analysis project Ga0134121, IMG submission 96463) | Terrestrial soil microbial communities without Nitrogen fertilizer from Kellogg Biological Station, Michigan, USA - KB3-0-1 | ecosystem: Environmental > Terrestrial > Soil > Unclassified ... | reverse complement strand
TTTCCTCATGCTGTAGGACGTGAACTCAATCGGCTCGCGCATCTCGCTACTCCGGTAGAGTTGTAACAACTCCTTGCGACGCCGGATCTCTGAGTCATCGATATTGGGCGCTTCGATGAGCCGTTTAAGATCTGCCTCAACCTGATCTCTCGTTTCGTTCTTGAGCGACAGGAGCGTCAAACCTGTGAACGGGAAGCGCTCGAAGTTCTCGAGGAGAAACTCGCGCAACGCAGGGCTGCGACGGAGGTGAAACATGATGACTCGATCGACGCCGCGAACCGGATACTCCGGGAAAGCCGCTGAGTGCATCAAGGCCGAGGCGAAGTTGTTGAGAATTAGCTCCGCCATCGCTCTGATCTCATCCAGCGAGACCTCATCGTTCGGCTTCCACTCAGCCTCACTGTAAAAGTATGGTCGCAGCTTCGGATGCTCGACGAAGAGCCGCAGATGGTTCGAGCTCTCAGTGACAGCTCGTGGAATCAGGTATAGATCAGGCTGCTTCTGTGCGATCTCCAGCTGCCGCACAGCGGTATCGATTTGTTCCTTGGCAATCCGAAGTTGTTTTCGGAAGACTGAGAAGTTCAACAAGCCCACCAGCACGAGCAGCAGCGTCGCCGCGAAACCAAGCCAGCCGATCAGCGATTCGATTCCCATCGTTTCTCCTCCGATGACAGTAATATACTGAGGCATCATGAGGATCAACGGGAAGGAAGGTTCAAGCGGAATTAAAGAATGGAAACCGTGAGGCTGAACCCTGACTGCGCACCACAATTGTTAATAAGCCCCAGCCAATTGTCGCCTCTGACAGTTGTGAAGGTGATGGTTGTCGTGCCCGAGTTGAACAGAATGCAGCCGTTAGCAGAACTGACAGTTGCCGACAGGCGTTGTCCCTCTCTCGCCCGAAGAACGTAATTTTTGCCACGGTCAACACTTCCCAAAACAGTTTCTCCTGTGCTGCCACGATGGAAGCTGATGCGGGTAGGTGGATCGATTTGAGGTTCGGATGTTGGGACGGGGTTGACTACCACATTAGGCGAATCGCGTTTTGCTTCGGAACGAGCACCCGTGTAAACGTGAATCTCAAATATCTTCACGGAAACGACGCTCACTGACAGAAGTGAAATGCTCAGAAGTCCAATTCCAAGGAAACTGCCTTTCATCTCTTGCCTCCGGTAGTAAAGAAGACATTAAGAAAATTCGACGAGTCTGCGAGGACGAAGACGAATAATTGTGACGGGCCCAGACTATCACAGCTCTCCAGACACCAGGAAGCCTGAGGCAGGTCCGAGTAGTGGTTCAGTTGAAATACGCCGAAGGCGTTCGCTAATTTCAGCCCAGTGGTTGGAGCGAAGCGACAACCCTGGGTAATCAGTAAATATTTTTTTAACCTTCGGCGTATTTCAAAACCGAACAGGTAAGCCTTCCGTCGCGAAGAGCTACAATGTCGACTTGTTTCGACTGCTCAGAAACGTCACGCATGGCTCTTGAGCGGCTGCGTGACTATAATTTCCACCAACTTCCAAAGTTTCAGTTTAGGAGTCTCGGCATGAAGTGCGCAGTCGCCGGTTTCCTCGTCCTTTCGCTTGTAGCCAGCATCGTGTTTGGCCAGACGAACCAGAAAGCCAGACGCAATCCAGCGCGAGGCAAGACATTGAAGATCTGTCAGGGCGTTCCGATTCCTGAAGGATACGTCATCGTCGCTTACGAGCAGTCGTCGTCTTCATGTGAGCACGGCGCTTACGTGCTGAAGAAGGACGACGGAGCAACAGTTTCACCAACAGCATCAAGACCTCGCAAGGTTGGAAACGCGATTGTTAATTCAATACCTCTCAATCCTCCCGAAGAGATCAGCAACGAGTATGTGAAACCACCAGAGCTAACGTCTCGCACGCCACTCGAGGCGCCAGCGCCGTCGTCAACGAGTCTCGACGACAAAGAAGAAGTGAGCGAAGGCGACGTGGTCCGCATTGATACGAACCTCGTGACCGTGCCGGTCAGCGTACTCGATCGGCAAGGCCGGTTCATTTCGGATCTACGGCCCGAACAATTCAAAGTATTCGAAAACGGTGTCGAACAGAAGATCGCTTACTTCGAGTCTACTGAGAAACCGTTCACGGTGGCGCTGCTGCTGGACACGTCAGGCTCGACGTTTTTCCACCTGTGGGAGATCAAGGAAGCCGCGATTAATTTCGCGAAACAGTTGCGTCCGCAGGATCGCGTTCTCGTGGTGACATTCGACAGGCTGGTCATGCTCTTAACCGAGGCCACGAACGATCAAAACGTTATTACTGAATCTATCAACCGAAATGCGATTACGGGTTTTTCGACGCGCCTTTACGACGCAATTGACCTCGTCATCAAAGCGCGTTTGAACAAGATCGAAGGACGCAAAGCCATCGTGCTTTTTACCGATGGCGTTGATACGGCAAGCTACCAGGCCACGTTTCAGAGTACGCTTCGCAAGGTTGACGAGCTGGACGTGCTCATCTATCCGATTCAGTACGACACAACCGATTTTGTCGCCGCCCAAACCAGAACGAATACAACCATCGTGACAACGACGATCACCGGCAGGAATATTCCGACGCAGAGCTCTTCGCAAGTACTTTACGGCACGCCGAAAGCGAGTGGTCCAGGAACGTCGGTCTTTGATTACAAACTGGCGGATCAATTTCTTCACCAACTGGCCACGAAAACAGGTGGACGTCTTTACGAGGCGAACGAGCGCGCGCAGTTGAGCGCGGCCTTCTCCAAAATCGCTGAGGAGCTTCGCCATCAATACAGTCTCGGCTACTACCCGCAAACAACTCTGCAAAGCGGCGAGCGCCGCGAGATCCGCGTGCGCGTGGACCAACCGGATTTGGCGGTGCGAGCCCGAGACAGCTACGTGCAACGAGCAAAGCAGTAATATTTTTAGCCACAAAAGGCACAAAAAGCTCAAGCAGAACCTATTTGAGCTTTTTGTGCTTTTTTGTGGCAAGAAAATTCCACAAGCCCCAACCGAATCCTTATAATACTTCGGGCGTAGCAACCACGCGGGTCCAGCCCAAACCTACCTAAGTAGATTTAGAAGACCGTGCTGCATTTTCTTTCCAGATCTCTTGTTGCCATTCTCATTGCCCTGATCGTGTGCTCGAATATGGCCCAGACCAGCGAACGATCACAAAACCAGGTTGACGGTCGACTGACCGCCGCCACCTCCAGATTCTCATTCAAGCTTTACGACCAGCTTCTCAAGCGACGCACCAGCAACAACACTTTCGTTTCTCCCGCGAGTGTGATGCTGGCGCTGGCAATGACTTATAACGGCGCTGACGGAACAACCCGGCAGTCGATGGCTCGAACGCTCGAACTTGAAGGAATGAGCCTCGCAGAGGTAAACCGCGCCTTCGCCGATCTGAAATCTGCGCTTGCGCCGGCAGATCCCAAAGTCCAGCTCAAGATCGCTAATTCACTCTGGGTTAGAAACGACTTCCGTCTCGACCCGGCTTTTGTCGAGCGCAACAAACAGCATTTCGCCGCTGAAATCGCGAACCTGAATTTTGCGGATCCGGCTGCACCGAAGACCATCAACTCATGGGTCAGCAAAAACACTGACGGAAAGATTGAAAAAATCGTCGATCAGATTAGTCATGACGACGTTCTGTTTCTAATCAACGCGATCTACTTCAAAGGTGAATGGCAGGCTGCGTTCAAGAAAGAAAATACGAAGCCTGATGTGTTTAGACTTGCCGGCGGGAAGCAACAGCAACTCCCGATGATGTCGCAGTCTGGAAACTATCAATACTTTAAAGGCAAAGACTTCCAGTCAGTCGCGCTCCCGTACGGGAAGGGCGGCGTGATCATGTACGTTTTCCTGCCCGGCGAGCAGAAAGGGTTGGACCAGTTTGAGAAAGATCTCACGTCTGAGAACTGGGACACATGGATGAGGAGTTTCCGGTATACACCGGGCGACTTGATGTTGCCGCGGTTTAAGTTGGAATGGGAGTCGGGACTGAACGATGCGCTCCAGGCGTTGGGAATGGCGGAAGCATTCGATCCGGCGCGCGCGAACTTTTCACAAATGGCGAAAGGCAAGGGGCTATTCATCTCCGCGGTTATGCAGAAGAGCTGGTGCGAAGTGAACGAGGAAGGGACAGTGGCCGCAGCGGTCACGTCTGTCGGGATGAGTACGACGTCGGTTCAGGAGCCACGCGAGAGGTTCATCATGAAGGTGGATCGTCCGTTCTTCTTTGCTATTCGCGATAACGCGACCGGGGTCGTGCTGTTCATGGGTTCAGTCAGAAACCCATGATTAGCCCACAAAAGGCACAAAGAAGAACACAAAAAGCACAAAAAGAATTAGTGAAGGATCTCGCTCAATACATCGAGCGACTCGCTATCAGCTAAATACGCTTTGTGCTTTTTGCGTTCTTCTTTGTGCCTTTTGTGGGCTAATAATTATTTAGTGAGATTGATCTGGACCGTTGCCGCGCGTCGCAACTGAGCAGCGTAGGCGACTGTCGCTTCCTGCTCGTTGTGCTCCTGCATGTACTGAACGATCTGCGCTTTGATCTGCGCGAACTCACCACTAATCCGCTCTTTGTTCTTGTCGTAAAACTCCTGCGCCTGTGCGTCCGTAACGCGTGGCACTTTCGCGCTAACCTCCGTCTCGAGCAGTGCCCGCGTGGTGACGCCTTTCTTCTGCGCCTCCTGCGTGAGCAGCGTGTCGTTGACTTTCAACTCGAGGTCCTGCTTACGAAGTGAGTAGACCTGTTCCTGAACTTTGGCAATCAACGGGCGCAGACTGTTTTCGATATCGCCCATCGTGATCTGCTTCTCATTGACGACTGCCAACACGCGAGCGCGATCTGCATCGTTGGCAGGCGGCGCGGAAGGCTTGGCGATAACCTTGACCTGCGCCGCGGCGCGAAACTGCTCGGAAAGCTTTTGCGCGAGCTCCTGCTGCCGGCGGTAGCGGAGAAACTCGAGGATGTTGTTCTTCTCATCTTTGAATTCCGCCTGGATAGTGGCCTTGTTCTTTTCGTAAAACGCCTGCGCGTCCGTCTCGGTCGGCGCCTGGACCTTGGCAATTACCTCATCTTTGATAACCTGCGAAGGCGTCACGCCGCGCTTCTTTGCCTCGGCTTCGAGCAGCATCGAATCGATCTGGAGATCGAGCTCACGCGCACGCGCCTCGACGACTTTTCGCTGCAATTCTTCCACTCGCGCACGAGTCTCCGGGCTCAGATCCTGTTTCGTGATCTTCACTCCATTTACGACGCCGAGTACTTCCGGAAGCGGCTTATCTTCACAGCCGCAGTCCTGCGCCGCGAGCGGCACACTCATCGCAGACATAATCAAAAGGACTAATAAAAGTTTCTTCATAAAAGCTCCGTTTTAGTTGTTATTGACCCAACCGCTCGAGACGAATTCTCGTTTGGCGGGATCGATCGAGAGGACGTAAGCACCCATCGCTCCGACGCGACGGTTTGGTCCAAAAGTAATGCTCGGGGTCACGCCGGTGTCGTACTCGTACAAACCCTCGAGCGCCGTAATCAGCTTTTCACGACTCAATTCTCTTCCGGCACGCTTCAAACCTACTTGGTCGCGCCTTTATCGTTGACGACGCTTTCGACAACCTGAACCAGCTCGGCAACATTCGCCATCCCGAACGCTTTCTTCCACAATCCGGTCGGCTCGTTACCGATGATTAGAACCGTCGTGTGATCGTCTTTAGTCTCGACGTACTGGCCCAGTTTGTAGAGCGCCCAATCGAGGTTCTCTTTCTTTCCGGTCAGAAAAATCCAGCCCGGACCAGCGTGAAACTTCTTCGCGTAATCCTTCATCCGCGCGGGCGTGTCAGTCTCGGGGTCGACGGTCATTGAGACGAGAAAGACGTCGCGGCCGATGCGGTCACCGAGCGCTTCCTGGATTTTCTCCATGTTGCGATTCATCGGCGGGCACACCGAAGTGCAACTGGTGAAGAAGGCGTTGACGATTACGGTCTTGCCTTTGAGCACGTCTGAATAGAAACGCACCTTCTTGCCGTCCTGATTGATCAGCTCAACGTCAGTAAAGTACTTCTCTGCCGGCGACGACGATTCCTTAGACATGTGTGAATGATCGTGCGGCTCCGCAGGCGGCGCCAGTTTCTGGGCCAGACCAATCGTGAAAGCGACGGCCAACAATATGAGCGATGTAAAAATTTGTCGTGTCATAATTTTTAATCGTACTTGGACCGGGTCAGTACCACCTCGCGGTAGCGGGTGGGTGCGCAGCCAGTGACGAATGCCCCCGCTCCCGCCTGACTAAAAGCTGCGCACCCACCCGCTACCGCGAGGTGGTACTGACCCTGTCCTAGTTCGACTCCTCAGTTGTAGTAGTAGACTTACCTACCATGATGTCGTTGATGATTTGCACAAGCTGGCTGGTATTCGCCAGGCCGTAAGTACGCGTCCAGGTGCCCTGCGCGTCGTTGCCGATGAGCACCGTCGGCGAATGATCTTCGCGGCGCGCGGATGACGCGCCGAGCGCATAAAGCAGCTCGTCAACCTGCGGCTTATTACCGGTAACGAAGGTCCAACCCTCGCCGGCGTGAAACTTCGCTCCCCACGCTTTTAGCCGTTCGGGAGTGTCAGTCGCCGGATCGACGCTGATCGAAATAAAGCGAACGTCACGTCCCGCCTTGTCGCCGAGTTCCTTTTGCACGCGTGCGAAAGTCGCGCCGAGCGGCGGGCAGATCGTCGTGCAGGTTGTAAAGATGAAATTGATGACGACTGTCTGACCTTTGACCAGGTCCGTGTAGAAATGGATCTTCCGCCCGTTCTGATCGAGCACTTCGATATCCGGGATATTCATTTTCGAAACTTGCCCGGATACCTTTGTCATCTCGATTTCGTGCGACGCACTGTTATCCGCAGCCGCTTCCTTCTGGTCCACCGGACGAAGATCCATGCCGCACTTCGGACACTTGCCCTTCGACTTCGCCGTCACGTCCGGATGCATCGGGCACGAATAAACCTTCTCTTGCCGGACTTTCTTCGCCGGTGTTTGACTGTGGTTGTGCGGCTGCTGGGCCAGCGCCGGGATAAACGCAAGCGCGCAAACAAACAGGCCCATCATCATACGTTTCATTTACTTCTCTCCTTCTTTGCCGGGATTGTTGGTTGCGGTCGCCGCCGCCGTCTGCAACGTCAGGTAAGGCAGTTGTCTGAAACTCACTCCCTGCGATCGGCTCTCCACGAAGACCAGGTACACACCTGTTTGCGGAACTTTTATATCGAGCTCATAAACGCCGTCGCCGATTGATCGCGCAAAGTCACGCTTCTGCCAGGTCGCCGACGACGACATCGTCAACACGCGCAGGTCGTTCACATCGCTCTTCACTTTAGACGTCGCAGCGTCGATAAGCTTGAAGCGCAGCTTGTAGTCTTCGCCGACGCGTAGCTGCTTGTCCTTGTTCAGATACTCGATTCGAACCGCGACTTTCTTCTCGTGTGGAACTTCCGGGTTCGGCTTCGCCTCGGCACTGAAACAGTGCGTGACGCGCGGCGAGTCGAGCAGGAACGCGACGTCGTAGATGCCGCTCTTTGGAAGTTTTGTCGTGGTCGTGTAAACACCGGAAGTGGTTTCGCGCAGCGATCGATCAACCACCATCACCGCGCGCGGGCTGCGACGGTAGTTCTGAAAACTACCCATCGGCGCGGCCATGCCTTCCTGGTAGTAATAGATGATGCCGTCCGCGGGATTCGCGATTAGGACCGAGTTTCCTTCCGGAGCAGGCGCCATGACGCCGGCAACGCTCGTGTCCACCGCCGCTTCTTCAGGCGCGGCCTGCCCGGCGGGAAAGTGGGAAACATCCGGTTGAGCGCTCAACGTGCTGAGCCGGATCATGCTGACGTCAGTCGCACCGGCCGAACGCACATACGCAAACGTGTCAGTAAACGTGATCTGATCAGGATTTTTCTCGACGCCGATCGTTTGGGCGAGACGGTTCGTCGAGGCATCGAAAACGTGTACGACGTTCTCCTTCGCATTCGGCACGAACCCCCAGCGACCACCCGGCGCGAAGTACACGTTTTTGATCCCGGGCTTCGCTTGAATGCGCGTCGCGATGTTCTGGCTGCGCGTATCTACGACGGTGATACTTCCGTCAGCTTCGTTCGCGAGATAAAGCGCGTTAGCAAGCTTGGAGAAGGCAATCGACGTGATTGGACCAGTCTTGAGATCTTTGACTTTGGCGAGTTTCTGAATGTCGATGATTGAGACGGTTCCGTCCTCGTTGGTGACGAAGGCGAACCGGCTGTCACTGCTGAACTCGAGCTCGTGATTCCCTTTTCCAGTTGCCACCTGGCCCACCACTTTCAAGGTGGTGGTATCGATCACGGAAACGCCGGCGTCGTTACCAACCCAAAGGTATCTCTCATCAGGTTGCAGGCGAACACGTCGCGGCTTCTCGCCCGCGTCAATATTGGCGACGACTTTCCACGTGCTCGTGTCAACAGCAGCAACCTGATTAACGAGCGGCATGCTGACGAAAACTTTCTCGTCGCTGGTCTTCTGCGCCCAGTCCTCGCCCGGACTCTTCAGCAGAACGAGCGTCAAAAGCTTGCTCGAGCCAAAACCCAGCAGCGGATCGATAACCGAGATGTTCGCTTCGTCGTTGAGCGCGAGCACGTAGTAAGTATTCAGGTCTACATCAGGGCGTGAACGAAGACTGCCCTGCAGAAACGACTGAACCTTTTCGCGGCACTGCGTCGCATCGGTTTCGCCTTCGGTTCGTTGCGTCAGCCACACGGCTGGTTTCACGCCGGAGAGCGGAGTCTTGCTCGCTTTGTCGTGAATCTTGAAACGAACAACAGCTTCTTTCGCTTCCATCAGCTCGGAAGACTTGCCTTGTTCTTTGATCGGCTCGATCGTGAATTCGACTTCGACTCCTTCTCGCTCGATCTTTTGCGGAGCGGATTTCTCCTGGGCCAAAGCGGGGACGGCCGCAAACAGAAGTATTAAGAGCAAACACGTTTTCATCATTGTTTCCACCTCTAACGAGTAATCGCTTTCAAGTCGCGCATCGTGCTACAGAATGATCGGACAGCGATGACCGCGTCGTTGGCGTAGTCGAGAATCGCTGTGCGCAGCTCGGGCGACTCCTGAAAAATGAAGAGTGTGCGCCCGTTGTTCTGCTGGATGCTTTCAATCTGAAAACCGCGGCAACGAAGAAAGCTGGATAGCGTCAGATCGGTGGTCTGGTAAGTCTGTTTCAAGTTTTGGGAATTGGGGACAGCGATCGGTTTCATCTTTAGTTCCTCGTGAGAAGTCAGAATCATTGTTGGGGCAGACGGGTGGCCACGGAGGGCCACCCCTACAGTTATGTCGTACTTATTTTGAGCGTGTTATGAGAGTTTAGTTACTGCAGGGTGAACCGGTGCTCTGCGCTTGCAGCTCGTTAAGAGCAGCAATGATCGCATCGGCATCGCTCAACAGTTCCTGGCCCGTTGGACCAAGCGTCGGATCCTGGTTGAGCTTGCCGGCTGAGATCATATCGTTCACCTTTTTCTGAAAGTCTCTGACCTTGGTGACGGAGTTGCAGAACTTGCCCTGGTCCAACGTCAACGCAACGCCGTCGAGCTGACCGAGAAGACCGGGACGATCCTTTGACTCGGCTTGCTTGCCGGAGATCGGGATGATCTGAACTTTACCCTTGAGCTGCGTGATCATGGATTGCACTTCGCTGACCGTTGTAGCCATCGCCACAGGCGCGGCGACAAGCATGGCAACGGCGAATAAGACAGCAGCGAACGAGATTTTCTTCATCATTGATTCAATATGTTCCTTCATCATTTAGTATTAGCGCAGGTAGAACCGGATCGGGCGAACAGGTTTGAGTGCGCGCCCTCCTTTTAGCAACGACCGTGCCTGGCAACGCTAATCTTTGAAATGCGCGCAATTAATCAGATCAATAAGAATGAGGGGCCAGAAATGTGTTCCGTGGTGGAACATTGGGGAGGTGCTCTGAGTCAGCGTAGATCACACCGGATCGGCAGCTATTAAAATCTGACTTTGACGCCACCGTTGAACACACGTCCCTCAGTGTGCGTGTAAATCTCGGCAAAGGTTGGCATCTGGTGCGGTGGGAAAACCACCTGGCTAAACCGTCCCTGGCGAACGTCGGTGATGTTTTCGAAATTGATAAAGAGGCTGTACTTGCCGAACGCCTTCTCAGCGAAGACTCCCAGGACCCAAAACGATTTGGTTCTGAAACCGTTACTCAGAAACTGGCTGCTCGTATAATACGCCTCGAATCCAGTCTTGAAGCTCGCTTCCTTTTCAAAAAGCAACGCTGAATTGATCCTGCTTTTCGGGGTCAGGGGCAGAGTCTGATTGCCGGCCAGATAGCCCGCCTTTGCATGAGTGAAAGTGTATCCGGCGAACAGTTTTACTATGTCGTAAGAGAGTCGTGCATTCGTCTCGAAACCACGGCTTCTAACCTTCTGTTCGGCGTTTACAAAACGAAAGATTCCGATCGGGCTTTCGAGCAAAACGAGCGGATCTTCTATTTCGGTATAGAAGAACATTTGGTTGACTGAATAAGAGAATTTTTCTCCGATAGTGTTCCGGTAATTTATGTCGAGAGTACCGCCGCGGCTGCGCTCAGCTTGCAACGAGTTTCCGATCGGCAGGACGTTTCGGAAGAGTAAAGTTTCTGCTTCCTCTGTGAAGATGCTCGGCGCTTTGTAGCCGAGGCCGACGCTCAAACGGCTGCTCAGATTGGGATTGAACCGGTAGAGCGCCGAGACACGCGGCAGCGCGAAGGCGCCGTAGTCTCTCAGATAGTCTAATCGCAGTCCCGCTTCGACGGAGAATTTATCAGTAATCGTGAAACTGTCCTGGGCATATCCGCCGAACGTCGTGCGGGTTTCATCGCGTGGGATTGGCGTATTGAGATTAGGAATTTCTCTGAATTGATCGTAGACGGCGTTGAAGCCCAAAACGAGCACGTGATCATTGACTGTTCGGAGGTAGGAAACGTCAGTGTAAGAGTTGAACTGGCGGCCCTCGAAACGATAATCAGGAATCTCTATTTCACGATCAAAAAAGGCGAGACTCTGTTTAGCGACAAGGCGGCTTCCATCTGCGAATTGCCGCTCGAGCTGCAACGTCGTGATGTTGCGAATTGAGTTATTGTTTTCGAAATATTGATGGAAGTTATCGCCCTTCCCGCGAATGACAAAAACGTCACCGCCTTTGCGATTCTGGTAGGAAGTCGTGTTGCCGACGATGAGGCGAGTCTTTTCGTCCGGGTAGAAAAAGAAGCGAGGACTGAGCGTGAAGGCATTTGTTTTGGGAAGCTCTGTAAAATCATCATCGTCAACGTCGTATTCGTTTTGATAATTAACAGAGCCGAGAAACGTGTAACCAAACCGCTTGAACTTTCGCGAATCGAAGATGGAAAAGTCCGTGCCGAGTGCAGTAGTCTGATTGAAGATGAGCGAGGTAAAAGGTCTGTCTTCCGGTTCCTTGCTGATGAAGTTGATCACGCCGGCGATGGCCCCGCCGCCGTAAAAAGTGGCTGACGGGCCCTTGATAATCTCCACCTGTTTCAGATCGAGCGGCAGTATGTCCAACAGGCTGATGCTGCCGGAAAAACCACCGAACGCGGGAAAGCCATCTTTAAGAAGTTGCGTGTATCTACCGTCGAGTCCCTGTATGCGAACGCTCTGCGTGTTTGAAGTAGCGGAAGTCTGCTGCACTTTGATGCCGGTGCTCTCGTTGAGAACCATCGAAACGTTGGCCGGACGCATATTAGTCTTCTCGTCCACTTCTTCTTCGTCGATGGCTTCAACTCTGGTCGGTACATCATCGATCTCGCGCCCGGTACGCGTTGACACGACTGTCACCTCTCCGACTTCATTAGTGACCTTCATAAACACCACCGTTTCAGGCGGGCCGATGATCGGAAAACTCAGCTTCAACTCTTTGGTTTCATAACCCGGAGAGAAGATGACTATTGTCTGTTCTCCATCAGGAATGTTACCGAGCCGAGCGACGCCTTGAGTGTCTGTTGTTGCGGAACTCGGTGTGTCTTTGACCGTCACGGCTGCATCCGCAATGGCCGCTTTCGTCGCCTCATCTTTGACGGTGATCTTGAATGTATTTTGCGCGTATGAGACTTGCGCCGCGACCAACACAGCAAAAAATATAATGAACGTCCTTATCACTCTCGCTTCTCCGAGTATTAGAAAGCCAACACTGACACACTTGGGCCCGTGTTCTCGAGTTTTGAATTCGGAAGTGAAATGGTCTAAATGCGGAGCGAAGCAAGAGCTTTGAGTGGAGGACTTCCGTTACTCATGGGCGTGAGAATGTCTGGTTGGGCCAAATAAACGGACGGCAACACGGAAATAAAACCTGGTGACGACGCCAAGGCATGGAACGATCTTGTTCGTTCGGGTGTCGTTGCTTTCGGCAAAGAAAGCGGACAGCCGTCGCAATCGCGAACGTCCGTGAGCGCGTTGATCTCGGTAGAGCAGGAAACACCTGTTGGGTGGTGAATCGCCAAGGTTTCGCGCTCACAAATCGACACGCAAGCCATAAAACCCCACAAAAAGGAAAATGGCAGTAGCGTCGCTATGAGTCTGTTTCGAGGCGGTCTTAACATCAACAATAGTGTCGCATTATAGAACCTATTTCTTATGCCGGGAAGCGCCACGGTTGTTTGGTAGGATTGACCGCAGCGCGGACACTAGTGCCGAGTAGGCACAGAACCGAGCGCGGTAGCGCCGGGTCAAACTAATAACCGGTCGTTATTATGGAAGTTGACCCGGCGCTACCGCGCTCGGTTCTGTGCCTACTCCCTGAGTCAAAATCTAGTTGGCAGTTCGCTTACTCAGTTCCCGCGAATCGCCGGTCTTGCCGATAGAACCGAATCGCTTTCTCCTCAGCATCTCCCACTAGCATCTATAGACAGTTAGGAGAGTTTTACGGCATTGCAGTGGATGTCAAGATCGCGACCACTGCGAATATAAACGAGCGACCGGTTACCAACCAGCATCACGCGTTCAGCTCGTATCAGATGTTTATTTGCGCAACGCCGATATTGTTAATTACTAATACTCATTCTCATCAGGAGACCTCATGCCAACTCGCAACCAGACCAGCCGGAAAAGTGAACGTGGTGCGGCACTGATTCTGGTCCTCTTCGCTTCCCTGCTAATTCTCGCCTGTGCCCTTATGTTGCTACTGACGACCACGATCTCTACGACGAACGCCGTTAGCTCGACTGACGAGATGCAGGCATATTACGCGGCCGAAGCCGGTCTTCAGGACGCGCTCAACGTATTACGCGGCAACGTTGCGCCTCATCCAAACGACGGCACCAAGATGAACTTCAAGAATGCTATCAATGTCAGTACGTCAAACAATCCGGGTTCTGGCGTGGCCCAACTTTCTCGCTGGCTCGTTTACAACTACCCGACGGTCAGTCCAACTCGCGTTACGTTGAGCCCGAGTTATTCGCCGACTAGCGGAATCGCGTATGCGATCACCGGCATCACCGATCCGGATAATTCGCGAGAAGTCATTTATTCCACCGCGGGCGCATTCAACACTAATACCATCAGCGCATCTGCATCCAGTTTGTCTTTTGGCGGCGGCGTCTCGGTTACCTACACCCCGCAAGGTTCTACGAACATCACCACCAACGGCAATCCAACTCTCGGCACGATCGCCTTTTCAGGAGTAAAGAACAATACGTCGATCGCCTTCGCAACCCAGCCTACCACCTTTACGCTTCAACTCACTGAAACTGGTCCACTACCAATCGGGATCACTGCACCGATCATCACCTCCGTTAAAGCGACGTTCTCAGGAACCATCAGCTCGACGAGCAGTATTGTGTCGCTTAACTTTCCGAATCAAACGATTGAGATCCCGGGCGCGGGCACATTGTTCACGATGCCCAGCCAAAGTATTCAAATACCGGTCGGCGGTACCACCACCACGCTGCAAACGACTGTTGCCTCACCTGAGCCGGGTCGTTTGATCGTCAAGGTTGTAGGTTATGGCCCGCGTGGCGCTACCAAGAATCTGCAGATGATGGTCAGTCGCTTCGGTATTGACTATGACCCCGTGGCCACATTTGTGGTTCGAGGCGCCGGCAATGATTCCACCACCGCGTCGACCATATCGATCGGTAGCAGCGCGAACTATGTTTACTCTGGCCTGGATAATGCCGGGGGACAGCCTCTGCCGGCGTTTATGGTCACAACCACTCCCGATTTCACCAACCTTTCAAACTTAAAAGGTAATAACCCCAACGCATTGCAGGGCGACTCCACCGGTTTCATTCCGAATTTGAAGCAGGCGACGCTGCCAACCGACGTAGCACTGCTGCCGAAATGGCTCAGGACCACGTCAGATCCTGTGTATGGCGCGCGCGCATTTGTTGACCAACTTAGAACAGCTTCCAGGCAGCAGTTTAACGGATGTAGCACCGGCCCCAGCTCGAGTTGTGATCGTTATTTCAATACTGCAGGAGGCGATGCTGCTCCTTCTGATTTCGGAGCCGGCATTACCGACGGGCTTTTTACGTTTGTTGACGGCGACGTGTCTCTTCCCAGTGCGGGTGGCAAAGGACTGCTGGTTGTCACCGGCACTCTCTCCATGAATGGAAGTCAGACGTTCGAGGGCCTGGTGCTCGTGCTTGGCGGTGGCGTCATCGATCGCAGTGGTGGTGGTAATGGAACGTCGCTCGGTGCATTCGTAGTAGCGAAATTCAACAGTACCGGAGATTTCCTGGCCCCGACTTTTACTTCTTCCGGCAGCGGTACCTCGCTGCTCAAGTTAGATCGCAACAAGGTGAAGACGGCGTTACGACTCGGCGGGATCCCAGTCCTGTCTGTCAGCGAGTTCTGAGAACAAACAATGCAGAGGATACGATGCGAGGAAATATCTTTAGCCGCCTGAAGCGACAAAACTCCCAATCGCTCATGGAAGCGCAAATGCATTTTGACAAAGGCGTGCGCCTCACAGCAGAGGGCCAGCTTTCAAAAGCCGTCAAAGCATATTTATGGGCGCTGGAAATAGATCCGAGATTTGTAACTGCGTATAAACATCTCGGCGCCGCCTATGATGAACTCGGCCAATTTGTCGATGCGTTAAAGGTTTATGCTAAAGCGATCGTGTTGACACCTCAGGATCCGGACCTGCGCATCGACCTTGGACTCGTCTACTTCAATATAGGAAGTTACAACGAGGCAATAAAGGCTTTTAATCAAGCACTCGATATCGACGCTCACAATGCGCGGGCGCACTACTGTCTGGGCCTGGTCTACCTCGATCTCGGCGACATTCAGATGGCTTTCGAGGAGCATAGCCAGCTTATCGACCTGAATGAGAAGCACCTGTCCTTCCAGTTACTGGATAAAATCCAGCTTCAAATCCGTCAGGCATCATAAGCTCAACTCCGGGACGTTCACAAAATTCTGTACCGTTAGTAAAATCACGTTGCGCTAATCTCCGCTATCAGTGTATAGACTGCCATTCAATGGCAAATCAAAACGTAGACCGATTGGTTACCCTCATTAGAACGCAACGTCAGGTACTACTTGCTAACTGGCGTGAACAAGTGCGACAGCTTCCCGGAGCGGCCGGCCTCGATACACCAACTATCAATAACGAAGTACCACAGCTTTTGGACAATCTCGCGGAGGCCCTCAGTACAGGAAATGAAACTGAGACGAATGCTATCTCCGCGGAACATGGCTTACTGCGCTGGCAGGCAGGTTTCGACGTCACCGAGGTCGTCGCCGAATACAATATTTTGCGGCAGTGTCTGCAGGATTTGGCAGAGCGCGACGGCATACTGCTAGCCGGCAAAACGCTTCAGGTGATGAATCAGGTATTCGATGACGCGATCGGAAAGGCCGTGAAAGCGTTCGAGACGATGATGACCATTCAACTGCAACATCGTCACGATGAGCATCTCGCTTTCTTATTACACGATCTGAGAACGCCTTTAGAAGCATTGTCCCTCGCTACTACGCTACTCGAACGTTCGCTTGCGGCTGATGCCAGGAGCTCAGAAATCGATTCTGCTCTGTCGGTACTGCGCGGCAATATCAATCGTCTCTCAAAAAGAGTGCGGCTCGTGTTATCGACGGCTTCTGTCATTGGTAGATCCTTCCACCCGGAGTTCACTTTGTTGAACCTCCATACCCAGGTAGAAAAGGTAACGCGCGATTTGGGACCTCTGGCCGTATCAACCGGAACCGCACTTCGAAATGAGATCGATAAGCAAATCGAGGTTTATAGCGATGAGATCCTCCTCGCCCAAATCTTCGAAAACCTTTTGTCTAATGCACTCAAGTTTACGTCTGACGGCATCATTGAGATCGGCGCGAGGGAGACAAGCGATGGGCAGTCAGTTCAGTGCTGGGTGAAAGATTCGGGCCAGGGCATTCCGTCTGAGCAAATCGAGAGAATTTTTGAGAGATTCGAGACGGGGTCTGAACCAGAGCAAAGCGGACTGGGACTGGGACTGGCGATAGTCAAAGAGATAATAGAGCTGCACAAAGGTGAGATTTCGGTTCAGAGTGAAGTCGGAAAGGGATCGACTTTCATATTTCTATTACCACGCAGTGAGTTCAGTTGATCGGTACCTCAGGCGTTGGTTCACTTGCAACAACCGATCGATAGTTGCCATCAATAACTCAAAGTCTGTTGGCTTAGTAAGAAAAGCATCGCACCCGGCTTCCGCAGCCAGCGAGCGGTGTTCGTAGCCGTCAGAAGCGGTGAGCATGACGGCGGGAGTATGGGCGAACCGGTTACCCAGCTCGCGGACATACCGGACTATGGTGGGCCCAGTCATGTCAGGCAAATTGAAGTCGGTCAGAAGCAAATCGACCTGATTTTGTGCGGCGGCTCTCAGTGCTTCTCTGCCATTTGCGGCAGGCAATACACGATAGCCCAGGCTTTCAAGTAGGAGAGTCAGGATCTGCCGGGAATCCGCGTAATCCTCCACCAGCAAAATTATTGGTCGCGTTCTGGTTTGTTGCATAGCCAACCCCATTATGAAGGCAATCCGATTGCCCTTCGCAACAGAATCGAACAAGTCTCAACCGTCGCAACGCGGGTCGCAATCGCTATGCCCTTTCGCGGTAATGGTCCATCTCACGCATCTTCGGCCTTAATAGAGACACTCTTCAGATCTTTAGTACGTGATCGTACTAAACTCTTATGGAAAATATTGATGCGATACCTATCATACCCAGTCAAAAAGCCTTCCTTATCCGTCCGCGAGCGTACGGACATTCTCAGTCCTACTTAGTTATTACACGTACATCTGTTCCTAATCCATAAATTGTCCGCAATCCCCTGCCCGACAACTTTCGCAGACGATTAGACATTACGGCTTCTTAAAGTGGTAACGGTGCGCCTGACTTGCCATTCACGCACGGACGAGCAGGGATGGTTCGCCGTTGCTTTCAGGGTGAGAGCGGTGCCCGAAGGGCAATTGGGGAAAACCGCTGTCACCCTGGCTCTTCATCGACTCGCGGTCTTTGTCCGTCTCAGGGTCGCGGGTTAGTCCGCCGCTCAACGACATGCTGGTAGCGTTCGATTTCTTCAGCCCGATACGTCGAGATTTCCCCGCACTGAACGCAGCGCCACGTGTATTGTCGCAGCAACACTGCCTTGCCTAAAGACGCATCGCGGTGAATGGGTTGCCGTGCGCCGCATTGCTTACACGTCACGACAAGATACCAGCAGTAAGGCTCACAAAGTGTTAAAGGCATGGCGGGAAACACTGGCGCGGATTTCGTCAGGGAAATGACGGGCCAGTATCGCACCTTATAGATCAGCGCGTGAGGTTTGTCCAGATTAAAACAGGGCGATTAAAACAGGGCGAGAACTTGAATCACCTTACTTCCCCTTCAGGCGTGGTTCTCGCCCTTTTGAGCAACACGACAAACCCTCCCCGCTCACGTGCGGCGAGAACGGCGAGCGTTTATCTTAACGTTACCCTATCTGGTAGAAATTACTAATGGGTTGCAATTCCGGGAAAGAGTCGGGAGGTAATAACGTCTGTATCTTCAACGTTGCCTGGATCTCAAAGAAGCGGAGAAAGCTGCACCAGAACAACTAAAGGGGCGGAAACGCGGCCAAAGTCTTCACCAGCGTATAGAGGAATTGCCCGCTGGGGCGGAGCTGTTCGTTTTCCTTCCGGCAAGATTCAGGAATACACGATCTCCTTACAAGGTTATCCACAGCAGGATAAGTCGTATGTTCTTTTCCTCAAACGCGATGAATTCGGCGATTACTTGATCGTGACCGGATATGAAGTCAGGGGAAGCATGGTCCAACCTCTCGATGGGAAGCGCAACCTTCCGAAGAATGAACCTGATCTGCAATTCGGCATTTACCGAGGCGTTAGTCTGGAGTCATTCCGCAATGGTCTTCAGAAGGCTTTACAGCAAGCAAACAGAGGGTAGCAAGTCCTCTCATGCAAGCTAAAAGTTAGCTTGATATTTTATGTTTGGTGATGTATCAAGCCATTTGACTGCAAACCAATTAGCAGAAAAGCTAGGAACACACAATGCAACTCATACCACGAAAGCAACTGCTAGGACTGATGATTGTACTTCTGGTCAGCGGATTGGCTTTTATTTTCGGGAAAGGTGCTGTTTCGCAATCGTTATCAGCCCAAAAGCCCGAAGGTCCTGATCAAGTAGTTACTGCGGTTCGAAAAGGCGGGCTACGAGAAGGCGCGAGAATCAAAAAACGATTCGTTAGCTCAGAGTCAACGACGGGGTGGGGAAAATACGATCTCGAATCTCTTACGAGTCATAGTTCGGTGGTGATGATGGGAACGCCACAAGATGGTACTTCGAGGTTAACACCAAACGGTGAACGCATCATCACGGAATATAAGGTAAAGGTGAGTCGAACCTTTAAGGGCCAGCTACAAGAAAACGAGTTAGTACGGTTAATCGTTCCGGGTGGAAAAGTCGTTTTTGAGGACGGCACTTCCGCTGAAATATTGACGCCGGATTTAGGGCCGATAACGAAAAATCAGACCTATATCTTATTTCTGCACGCATCTGCTGACGGCACAGATGTCTATCAGTTGACGGGAGGGGGACAAGGGTTATTTGAAGTGCCACTGTCGGCTTGGGGAGTTAAGCCGCTGGGTGACAAAAAGGATTTGGTCCAACGACATAAGGACCAATCGGTGAATGATTTTATCGAGGAAATCCAAAGAGCAGTTCAAAAGTATCCCGATACAACAATGTGCTGCAACTAACAAGATGTATATAGGCCCCTCTCTGGTCCTATTCCCATTCCTTACGTCACTCCAAAGGGAGATCCAAAATGTTCACTCTTCGACAGTGCCTCCAACTCACTAGTGTTTCAATACTGTTGTTGCTAACAAGTGCATTAATATGTCTCCCACTGTTGATAGGACGTCGCTGAAACCGTTGATGATGTTGTAACGTAGCTCCAGTCCTCGCGGGATGTGCATGAGGTCAAGGTTAGAAGCACGATACATTGAATCACGATATGAACTCTTCTCATTGTTCATTGAATCCGACAAAGCACCAGCGATGGTATTGGCCCATTAACGCATCAGCGCAAGAAAAAACACCGAAACCTGATGGAAGGCGGTGGGGCTACAGCATCACGCAAAACAACTGCGGAGATGCTTTTAAGCGAGCAATCAATAAATGGGCACCGGGCTTCCGAAAGAGAACTCGATAAAGCCGTATTCCCATCAATGGTTTATCGAACATGTTTTGGGACCGGAATATATACGGTCGATGGTCACTATTAAATGCAGTGTATATTTAGTTATTGACCGAGCAGAAGCTCATCTTTATGAGGTGGAATATGTACACTGTTACTTTGTTTCTGAGCTGTATTACGCTGCTAGCGTCGCTAATGATCGGTGGTGGTCACCAACGCTTTCTCGATCGCACCATCAAAGACGATACAACTCTCACCCAGGAATGGATGGAAATTACTCTTGACACACCGCTTAAGCCTGAACGTGACGTACAGGCGGTCATCCTTCATTTGGCGGACCCTTACGAAGCCGATCTCAAAATGAACGGGGTACGATTGTCCGATGGCTCGCTAGTCAAACCTGAGGTGCAGCTTGTGGACACGGCGGGAAACACCTATTCATTGAATTACTACGGATTATTTGGGCGACAGTTAGTCATTTTTACTCTGCGGGATCAATTGATGGGCAGAGAATATCGCACTGTCCGGATTCGTAGTGATAAGCCTATCCATAGCAGAAGGATTTTTTGGCGGTGCTATTACACGAGGGATATCGATTAATAAACCGCAGCTTTATGGGGCGCGTGTAATGCGATCAAAGTAAAGGCAATCCAAACCATAGCCCCATAAAACACAAAAGGCACAAAGGAAATCCTTTGGGCCTTCTGTGTTTTTTTGTGGCTAACGAACGTCTTACGGTGTGACGCGGAAGATGCCCCACAGGCCGTTGTCGAACTGGAAGGACGACTGCGTTCGGTAGAGGTAATCACCCGGAACCTTACCCGGTCCGCCCGCGCCGTTCACTGGAACTACGTCCATGTGATTCGACGCGCCGTGACCCTGCTGCGCTCCCTTCCACTCCGAGAGCGGATTGTTGCCAATCTGGGTCGAGTTGCTGATGTACGGCTCCTGCTGCCAGATGTGACCGTGAACCTGGAACACGTTGTTGCGCGCGTGACCATTCGCATTGAGCACGCGGAAGCGAACAGGTGTTCCAGCCCTGGCGGTGAACACAGGCGTCACAGGATCGCCACCAACCTGTGCGTTTGAAAGCGAGTTCGTGTAATCGACCGCACGAGTTTCCTCAAGCGGCAGATCGGGCTCGTAGCCCATACGCTTCCACATCGGCTCGCTGCGGTAGTTGAGCGCCTTCTGACCGGAGTCTTCAGCATCCTCTTCTCCCGCCACGTTCGGCACTGCGGCCGCATCGCCCGTCAGGTCACCACGACGCAGGTTGACGTCGGTCTGGTACTGGAGCACGAATTCGCGGAACGAGGTGCCGTCGGTCTTGCTGACGGTCGCCTGCGCGCGCGAGTTTGTGTCTTCAATCCAGGTCGCGCCCTGCGGCTCGATGATGAGTGAACCGATAGCGCCCTTGTTCGAGTGCTTGATCGGGTCAGACGAGATCAGGTTGGTCGCGCCGAACTCGATCGGCGTCGCAACCTTCGTCGTACCGTTCATGCGGATGTCGCCCGCGTACCACTTGTACTTCACGGACTCGCCCGGTTTCGCGGTCTGACGACCATCCGGAGTGTACGTCTCAGGATTACCCGCCACGTTGAAGCCGACGTTGGCGCCATCACTCGACACCACATCGTAAGCAACGAGCTGCGGATGCAGACCAACCTGATTGGACGGCTTCACCTGATTCGCGTTGAAACCCTCAACGATCATCGGCAGCGTGTTCCAGCCAGGCACGTCGGGCATGTCGGTTGGAAGTTTATTGAACAACGTGACTTCAATACAGTCACCGGCATTCGCTCTCAGCACGAGCGGCTCAACGGGCACACCGGCTTTAAGTTTTCCGGTCGCGGCGTCGATATCGTTCGTGCGGACATACATGATCGCGGTTGGATCATGCAGTTTGCCACCCTGGTTCGTGCGGTCGTTGTAAACGAGCGTTCCGCCAGGCAGCGCATTCGCCGCAGTCACAGCCGTGACGCTGAACTTGCGACTCGGCGCTGCTGCCGGACAGGTGCCGTTGAAGTCTTGTTTATTAACAGCAGCCTTCGCAGAGCCGGTCGGGTTGTTCGGAAGTAACTGAAGATCGGGCTGGAGGCCGGCTGCGCCACGATATGCGCGCAACAGTCCCCATGTTCCGTTCCATTGATTATCAACAGAGCCTCCCGGCTGATACAGGTAATCGACAAAGGGAGTCGCACCCTTGATCGCTGCTATACCCGGCAGCTCAAACTCGAAGTGCTCGGAGATGCCCATCGCCTGCGAATTGCGGTAACCCGAATTCGGATCGGTGCGCTCGTAGAGCCACTTCTGTCCGTGGATGTTGAAGTTGTGACTTTCTTCGTGAGCACCGACGAGGATGCGAACCTGCACCTTGTCGGCCTCGTAGGCGCGCAGCAGCGGAGTGAACGGATCACCCGGCTGAAGACCGCCCGTCAAGTTTGGATAGAAGTTCGGCTGTGAATTCAACGCCGCATTCGCGCGCGTTACATCCGAACGATAGACCTGCGAAAGATCACCAGCATCTCCCGCGGCCTGCGTGTTTGTAGCCGGATCCTGTGCGCGCAATGCGACAGGCTCGTTGCGATAGTTGACGACCATCGTGCCTGGGTCAGCAGCCGAAACTGCTTCAGGACACGGAAGCGGAACTCCACCCGGGCACACATCAGCTTTCTTGATGTTGATGGGCAGAGCAGCCTCGTCTCTCACCGGCGGGTTAATCGAATTCGCCGGATCGGGAGCGGCTTTGCCCGCGCCGTCGACACCACCACCGGCTTTATAAGCAAGGGTGTAGTCAGCGAACTCGAGCAGGAACTCGCGATAGCTGTCCGCGGTGTTCTGCGTCTGAATAACGGCCTGCCACGTTGTTGGACCACCATCGAAGCGTCCGCCTAACGTCTGGCCAGTCTCGTTATGTTTCCAGACAGAACCTTGAGGCTCCGTGACGAGTCCGGCGTAGAGGCCGTTCTGCTGGTGCGTCGAAGGTCCAAAGTGATCGTGCGTGAAGACGGTACCGAGGGTGCGATCCTTGCCCGCCAGGTTCAGCGTCGGATCGGCGAACCAGCGTTGCACGGTTGTCTGTGCGCCGAGGGTGCCGAAGAACGGATGTGCCTTGGCGGTTAGCTGAGTCTTCGTCGCGCTATTGAAGGCCTGCAAACCACCGCCGGCATTGATTGCTTTGATTCGCTCGATGACCTCGTCCGGAGCGAACGTGCCGTCTTCGTAGTTCCAACCATTGCCCGCACCGTCTGACGAGGTAACGTCAAACTTCACGAGGTGAATGTGCTGGCCCATGATGTCGGTCGGCGTGCGCACCTGGAAGTCGTCGAGTTCGTAGTTGTTTGGTGTCAGGTTCGTGTGCTGGAACGTAATACAGTCGTTC
>Ga0134121_10001363_pt1 | contig 23117 bp, 4 predicted proteins | sample KB301_FD_96463 | JGI IMG/M metagenome (GOLD analysis project Ga0134121, IMG submission 96463) | Terrestrial soil microbial communities without Nitrogen fertilizer from Kellogg Biological Station, Michigan, USA - KB3-0-1 | ecosystem: Environmental > Terrestrial > Soil > Unclassified ... | reverse complement strand
GGTGTGCCAGAGCGTTGGCCCGCCGGTTCAACTCCCCGTAACTCAGACTCTCCTCGTCCGAGACCACCGCCAGCGCCCCGGGCGTGCGCAAGACCTGCGCCTCCACCAGATCCTGGATCGACATCTCGCCCACCGGCTCCAACGTGTCGTTCCACTCCCACAACAACTGATGCCGCTCACCGGAAGACAACAGCACCAGACTCGACACACTCGTCTCCGCTTCCGACACCACCAACTCCAAGAGACGAACGAAGTACCTCATCCACCGTTCCGCGGTCGTCCGATCGAACAAATCGGTATTGTGCTCGAGCGCCCCGACCATCCCTCTCTCGCTCTCAACCAGGGGTAGACGAAGGTCAAACTTGGCCGTCAGGTTTTCAAACTCCATCGAGCTCAGTGACAAGGCCGGCAGCCGCATGGCTTCGCGCTGGGTGTTTTGGAATGCGATGACCACCTGAAAAATCGGGTTCCGGCTCGGGTCCCGCTCGGGCTGCAGCTCCTCGACGAGCTTCTCGAAGGGTAGATCTTGATGATCCGAAGCGCGCAGCACGACTTGACGGACCCGTTGGAGCACGGCGCGAAACGTCTGGGCGCCCGAGAAGTCCGTGCGCAGCACCATGGCGTTGACGAAACAACCGATCAGAGGCTCGATCTCGACGCGATTGCGGTTGGCCACCGGTGAGCCCACGACGACGTCATCCTGGCCGGAAAGGCGGTGGAGCATCATCTGGTAGACGGCCAGCAGAGTCATGAACAGGGTCACACCCTGCTGGCGCGATAGCTCCCGGAGCGACTGGGTCAGCGACTCCGAAACAGCAAACGCGCGTCGTTCTCCCCGAAAGGATTGCAGCGCCGGGCGCGGGTGGTCCGTGGGGAGATCAAGGGTCTTGAGATCGGCGAGCTGCCGGCGCCAATAGGTGAGGAGCCTCACCAGCACCTCGCCTTGCAGGTGGCGGCGTTGCCAGACGGCGAAGTCGGCGTATTGCAGAGCAAGCTCGGCGAGCGGCGAGGGCTCATGGCGCAGAAAACTTCCGTAAAGCTCCGTCACCTCCCGCGTGAACACCATGGTAGACCACTCATCGGAGATGATGTGGTGGACGGTGAACAGGGCATCGTGAATCTCGGGAGCCAGGCGCAGCAGTAGCACGCGCAGCAGCGGCCCGCGCTCGAGATCGAACGGGCCATTCGCCTCCGCCATGGCCAAACGCCGGGTTTCAGCCTGCCGGTCGCCGATCGGCAGCACAGAAAGCTCCACGATAGGTATGGCCACCTGAATGGCCGGCCCGATCTTTTGGACTGGCAGCCCGCCGGCGGTAGGAAACGTGGTGCGCAACACCTCGTGCCTCCGCACCACTTCAGAGAGGGCGCGCCGGAGGGCGGAGAGGTCCAGCGGGCCTTCGAAATGGAGAGGAATGCCGACATTGTAGGCCGGACTGTCGGGCTGGAGTTGATGCAGAAACCAGAGTCGCTGCTGGGCATACGAAAGCGGTACCAGGTCGTCTTGCGAGCGCCGGGGAATGGTCTGGCCATGCTGGGTCAGAGCAGCTTTTCGGCGCATCGTCTCGACCAGCAGGGCACGCTTGGCGGACGATAGGTTATCGAGCCGTTTGCGCTGCTCGGAGTCGATCATGAGACCTCCTCTTCGCCGGTCCCGAAGCGGCCAGAACGCCCTCCCGTGGCCTCCGTGGACAGCCGCTGGGCCTCTTCCTCGTCGAGCGCCTCGAGCGCTTCCAACATCTCTCCGAGATCCGCGCTGTCGACAGTATCCAGCAGCATCTCCTGAAGCCGGGCGGTCAGGCTGCGTACGGTGGGCGCACGAAAGAAATCCTCGAGACCCAGCGCAACACCGAAGCTCGAACGAACTTTTGCCAGCAGCTGCGTGGCCAGCAGCGAGTGGCCCCCCAAATCAAAGAAGCTGTCCTCGGCACCAACCGTCTCGACCCGCAGCACCTCGCACCAGATCTGTGCCATCTCCGCCTCGCGGGCCGTCTCAGGATTGACGAAGCGAGTCGATTGGTCGGGCCGTTCAGTGCCAGGATGCGGAAGCGCTCGCCGATCTATTTTGCCGCTACGAGACAAGGGAAGCTCCCCCAGCCTTACAAAGGCGGAAGGAACCATCGGTTCGGGCAGCCGCTCGCGAAGAAACGCGCGCAAGTCATGAACCGTCGGGGACGACCCGGCCTTGGGCGCCCAGTACGCGACCAGGCGCCGGTCGCCCGGCACGTCCTCACGGACGATCACCACGCTCTCGCGCACCGCCGGGTGCTGTGCGAGCTGGGACTCGATCTCGCCCAGCTCGATGCGAAAACCCCTCACTTTGACTTGGTGATCGATGCGGCCCAGGAACTCCAGCCTCCCGTCCGGCAGGCAACGAGCCCGGTCGCCCGTGCGGTACAGGCGGCTACCCGGCAGTCCGCCGAAGCGATCAGGAATGAACGCCGTGGCGGTTTGGGCGGGAGCCCGTAAATAGCCGCGAGCCACTCCTGAGCCTCCGATATACAGCTCGCCGGGTACTCCGCTCGCGACCGGCTGCAACTCGCCGTCGAGCAAGTAGATCCTGGTGTTGGCAATCGGCCGCCCGATCGGCACCGGTCCGGGCGACGGCTCGCCCGGCGGCACTTCGTACACGCAACAACCCACTACGGTCTCGGTCGGTCCGTACTCGTTGATCAGCCGCAACCGGGGCGAGCGACGCCGCCAGCCCGCCAGGCTCTCCCCTCGCAGCTCCTCTCCTCCCAACACCAGAGCCGAGATCCTCGCCGCGGCGTCCTCGGGCAGGAAGCCGGCGAGCATCTCGAGCTGCGCCGGTGTGAGCTTCAGGAAGTCCACACCGGTTCCCAGCGCCGCATCCAGCGCCTCGATACCCTTGTCCTCCGGTAACAGGACGAGCGGCTTGCCGGCGAGCAAGGGTACGAAAAGGCTGGTCACCGCAAGATCGAAAGCCACCGGTGAATGGAGGACGCTACCCAATTCGGCCGACGCGGCGTAGGCCCGCGTCGCCCAAGCCAGATAGTGTTCCAGACCCGCACGGGAAACCATGACTCCTTTAGGCCTTCCGCTCGACCCTGACGTATAGATGACATAGGCCAGGTTTTCAGGGCACGGTTCCGGAATCGGGCTCGCATCCTCTCGCCCAGGTGCATCGCCCTGCACCTCCTCGAGGCTGATCACTTCGAGCCCCGCTGCGGAAAACTGTTGGCGGTGGCTGGCCTGGGTCAGCAACACGGAGGCCCCGCAGTCCTCCAGGATCAGGCGCAGGCGGGCCGGCGGCGAGGAGGGGTCCAGGGGAACATAGGCACCTCCCGATCTAAGAACCGCCAGAAGTCCTGTCACCAACGAGAACGACCTTTCCGCGCAGACGCCGACCAGGCACTCAGGGCCCACTCCCGCCGCCCGAAGACGACGCGCGAGCCGGTCCACCTGCTCATCGAGCTGCTTCCACGTCCAGCGCTCCGTGCCGATGGCCAGCGCCATCTCTTCGGGATGGGCAGTCCCCTGCTTCGCCAGCGCCGCGGAAGGCGATTCCCCTGCACCGTCTGTCGCCGTGTCGTTGAGCTCCAACTCCAGCCAATGGCGCTCCGACGGGCTCAGGACGTCGAGCCTCCCGACCAGCGTTTGCGGACGGGCGAGGGCGCGTTCCAGGATGAGGCCGAGTTGTTCTCCCATTCTCCGTGCTACGAAATCTGGCAGGAAGGACGCGTCGTAGAGCAGCTCCAACGAGCCGCGACCTGCCGCCGGAACCCAGGAGAGGCTGATCTTGGGGCGCTCCAAATACACCCGCCGCTCTTCGACGGCAAAGGACAGCCTCCCGGCCTGGTGTCTCGGCAGCGCGTCATACGCCTCGAAACCCGCGGCGAATCGCGGCAGCTCTCCGCAGTCTTCAAAGAAGGAGGAGGTGAGCTGGTCTTGGGTCTGGGCTGCCAGAGAGAGCCCTTGATGCGTTCTTGCCATCACCTCGCGGAACTCGAGATCCGGCTCGCAGCGGCTGGGGATGGGCAGCCAGCGGGCGAGGAGGCCGAAAATCCCTGCCAGCTCGGCGAGCATCCTGCCGTCAAAGAGCACACCGACCTCCGGCTCGGAACATCCTGTAACCTTCGACAGGAGCACCTGCCAGCAGCACAAGAGCACCTCGTGGCTGGCCACGCCGTGGCCGCGAGCCACCTCCGCCAGCCGCGTCACGATGCCTTCTTCCAAGGGAACCCTCAGCCTACCCGGGGCCCAGGCATTCCGGCCAGTGCTTCTCAACTCGTGCGGGAACGTCAGGTCCTGCGGTCGAATCTGCGCTCGCTCCACGACCTCCGGCGCGGCTGCGGCTTCTCCTGCGAGCTCGTTCTGCCATTCGGAGAATTGAAGGTACTGGAGGACGTCCTCTTGCGCTTCCATGGGACCGGACGAGTAGGCGCCAGCGATCTCCGCCATAAGGTGATCGAGGGTCCGCTGGTCCGCGCAGAGGATCGGCAGGCTCATGACCAGGAAGTGCAGGAGCGGTGAAATGGCGGCGAGCGCAATCCTCAAAACGGGTCCATTCTCGAGGTCGAAAGGCTGCCACGCCTCAAGCTGGCAAAGCTCGTCGAGCCGTGGGCCCCGCTGCCCGGTCAGGTCGAGCTCCCGCCATTGCGGCTCCGAGCTCTCCAGGATCACTTGGAGGGGGTACTTCATTCCCGCCGCACGAGGAAAAGTCGTGCGCAGAATCTCATGGCGGCGCACGACTTGACGAATCGCATCTCGCAGGCGTTGCCGATCGACCTCCCCTTCGAGGCGAATGGTGCTCTGGCTTGCCGGCCCTCGGCCCGTACGGTCTCCCTGCCAGGCGCGCCGTTGCCACGGCGAGAGACGGTAGCCGAGGGATGAATTCGTCGAGGTCATGGAACAATTCCTCTCGGTCGTCGTTTCACTCAAACCGGCGCATCTCTCCCATCGCGATGAGCAGCTTGCGCTCTCCTACGAACGGGTTCCGCGCATGCGCGGTCAAGATGTTGTCCACCAGGAGGACGTCGCCCCGCTGCCATGGGAAGGCAATCTCCAACGACTGGTAGGCATTCATGATTTCCGCGGCGATTTCGTCGCCGATGGCGGTACCGTCGCCGAAGAAACAGTTACGGGGCATATCTTCCGGCTGCTGAAAGATTTCTTCGAGGGAGGCGCGAGTGGCGCCGTCCAGGAAGAAAGGATGCCAGTGCGGAAGCTGACTAAACCAGCTCCACTCGCCGGTTCTGGGATGTTGGATCACGGCGGGGCGGGTACAACGGGTGCGCAGGCGATCACCTTCGAGCCATTCGAAATCGAAGGAGTCCAGACGGCAGAAGCGCTCGACTTCGGCCCGCGAGTCGCTACGAAAGACTCTCTGCCAGCCAAGGCCGAGCCCGGTTCCATAATTTCTCAGATACTGCACGCCCTTGTCACGGAATAGATCCTGTACTTTGGGTGAAATCGCCTGTAGGACCCTGCGGCTGTCGACGAGCGGCGTCTCGCCCCCTTGCGCAGCGGCTTGAGCGCAGCAGAAGAACAGTTTGGTGGGCCACGAATAATTGAAAGAATTTTCGTTGTGCCAGAGAAGCTTCTTTTCAGGCGGATAGAAGACCGGTGTCGAAACGTTACCCTGAATGCGCTCGTGCTCCGCGTTTTCCGTGTAAAGGTCGCTGCAGATGGCGGACGTGAGGCCCTCGAATTCCGGGATCGAGTCCACACCGAAGCCGCGGAACAGGATCGCCCCATGCTGATCGAGACGGCTCTGGATGAGCTCCAGGTTATCCTTCGCCCAATCCGCCAGGTCGAAGTCCGACACCGCCGGGCGCAGCACGAGGGGAAGAGGCTGGTCCGGAGACAAGGTTGAAACCTCGACCAAGCGCCCCTCTGCCAGGGGTACAGCTTTCGGCGCGATGGACTTGAACCGGCCTAATGTCGACTTGGCGCGCAGTTCTTCCTTCATCATCAATTCCCCCTTTTCGACCTCCGACAGAAGGTCGAATGAGTCGGTATGCTGCTCTGGCCGAGCGACGATGCTCGCCAGCAATCTTTCATAGCGCGCTGCCAATAGCTCGGCGGTGGCGGAGTCGAACAGATCGCTGGAATACTCGAGCCTGCCGTCCAGCGACCCACCTCGATCCAACAGATACAGGGTCAGATCGACTCTTGCCCGAGTCCGGTCGCTGCCGATCTCGCCTTCGCTTTCGCCCTCCTGGGATCGGTGCTCCATTTCGAACATGACCTGGAAAAGAGGGTTTCGGCTCAGGTCTCTTCTCGGATGCACGGCTTCCACGACCTGCTGAAAGGCGACGTGCCGGTGCGCGTAACCGTCGATGACAATCCGGCGGACCCTGGAGAGGAGATCCAGAAACCGGGGGCTCCCGGCAAGATCGAAGCGCAGGGCCAATTGATTGGCAAGGAAGCCGATCAGATTTTCGACCTCCAACCGATCGCGGTTGGCGACGCTGGTACCCACCACGATATCTCCCTGACCCGTCTGATCCTGGAGCAGTACCGCGAAGGCTGCCAGGAGAGTCACGAAGAGCGTCGCCGATTCCCGCCGCGCGAGCTGTCTCAGGTCGTGGGACAACGAAGCAGGCAAGGTAAACGTCCGGACCGAGCCCCGGAAGCTCTGGACCGCGGGGCGCGGGCGGTCGGTGGATAGCTCGATCAGCTCCGGGGCGCCGGCAAGATGGCGCCGCCAATAGGCAACCTGGGCCTCCAGAACCTCCCCGCGAAGCCATTGCCGCTGCCAGACCGCCCAATCGGCGTACTGAATGGGAAGCTCCGGCAGCCGCCCGGTCGCTCCTTCGGCCAGGGCGGCATACAGGGTCACGACCTCGTTCGCCAGCACCGTCATCGACCAACCGTCGCTGACGATGTGATGCATCGTCAACAGCAGGGTGTGGTCTTCCAGGTCCAGCCGCAGCGCGACGACCCTCAGCAGCGGCCCCCGGCGGAGATCGAACGCCAGCTCCGATAGCTCAGCGGCCCGCAGCCCTTCCTCGACCGCCCGGGATCCTGTGGACAGACCGCTGAGGTCCACGACGAGAAGAGCTAACGGCGGCAGGCCCCCGACGAGCTGAATCGGCTGACCCGCGAGCTCATGGAAGGTCGTACGCAGCGACTCATGCCGCAGCACCACCTCGCCAAAGGCACGCTCGAGTAGCTCGATGCTCAGCCGGCCCCGCAATCGGATACCGCGGAACATGGTGTAAGCCGTACTGGCGGGTGCCAACTCCTGGAGAAACCAGAGCCGTTCCTGCGCCCAGGAGAGGGGCAAGGGGCCATCGCGCGCCACCGGCACCAGCGGTGGCGGCATTCCTTCCTGCGGATTCGCCGCTTCGATGGCGCGCGCCAGCTGCGCGATGGTGGGACCGTCGAACAGAGCCCGTAGCGTCAGCTCCAATCCGAAGCTTGCCCGGAGCCGCGAGAGGAGCCGCACAGCAAGCAGAGAATGCCCCCCGAGCTCGAAGAAGTCCTCGTCCACGCCTATTTGCGGCAATCCCAGAAGCGTGATCCAGATCTCGGCCAGCAGCTCTTCGACCGGACCTCGCGGCGCTCGCCCGCCGTCGCCACGCGCGGCTCGTGCGTCCGCCGGCAACGGCAGCGCCGGCCGATCCAACTTGCCATTGGCGGTCCGCGGGATCGCCGCCAGCTGCGCGAACACCGAAGGCACCATGTAGTCGGGCATCTGCTCGGCGCAGAACCGCCGCAGCTCACCCGCAGCGACCTCCCGGTCGAGAACCACGTAGGCGATCAGTTGAACCTCACCCTCGGCGATCACTCGGTCGACGACGGCTAGATCGCGGACCTCGGCGTGGCGGCGCAGCACGTTCTCCACCTCTCCCAACTCGACACGCGCCCCTCGAATCTTGACCTGGTGATCGCGCCGGCCCACCAGCTCAAGATTGCCATCCTCGAGCAGACGGCCAAAGTCTCCCGTCCGGTACACAAGGTCGTCCGGATCTCCGGTCAACGGGTTCGGTACGAAGGCCTCCTGCGTCAAATCAGGGCGATTGAAATAGCCCAGCGAGCGGTAAGGCGTGCGCACGTAGATCTCGCCAACCACGCCGAGCGGGCACACCCCGCTGCGTTCGTCGAGCACCACTGCCCGCACCCCAGGCATCGGCTTGCCGATCGGGATCGAGCTACGCCGCCCGTCGGCAGAGGAGACCCGGTAGAACAGCTTGGTCATCGTCGTCTCCGTAGCGCCATACAGATTGACCAGGCCCACGCGGTCTCCGAACACTTCCACCCAGCGCCGCACGTCTTCTGGAAGCAGGCGCTCCCCGGCCAGCAGCACCCAACGCAATGCCGCCAGCCGTTCACGGCAAAGGCCCTCGCCGAGGAGCCCCCGAAACAGCGACGGCACGCAGTGCATGACCTCGACGCGCGTGGTTTCGAGCCAGGCGAGCAAGGCACCCGGATCCAGCACGGTCTCGCGGCTGGCAGGCGCACAGGCCACTCCGCCGGCGCAGAGCGGCAGAAAGACGTCGCGCAGTGATGCATCGAAGGCGGGCGACGTCAGCTGGCTCACCCGCACCCCCTCGCCCACGCCCAATAGCTCCAGCTCCCAACGAATGAAATGGCCGATCGCCTTGAGCCTGCCCGCGATGGCCTTGGGCCGGCCGGTTGAGCCCGAGGTGAAGTAGATGGAGCACATCGCGTCGAGATCGACCGGGCCGACCGGCAGCTCCCCAGCCGTATACGAAGGCCATCCTGCGAGCTCCTGGAAACCCAGGGGCTCGGCCTCCCCACCTTTTCCGTCCACGACCACGACCCGGATCTCACTTGTGAGCCCACCCACCCGGTCGAGGAGCCCCGCTTCGACGACCCAGCATGCCGGTTCCACTTCCTGGACCACCGTCGCCAGGCGCGCTGGCGGAGCAGCTGGATCCAGGGGCACGAAGACAAAGCCTCCCTTCAAACAAGCCAGGATCGCGGCGATCAGGCAATCCCGGTATTGGCAAAGGATCGCCACCCGGGACCCCGCCTCGATCCGGTGGTTTCTCAGGAAACTCGCCAGCCGAGTGGATTGCTCCTCCAATTGACCGTACGTCACCTGGCGTTCCCCATGCTCCACGGCCAAGCAATCCCAATGACGCAGCGCCGCGCGACGAAACATTTCCTGGACCGGCTCGGAATCCATCATGACTCCAAATCGTCGTTGAAATGGACGGCGACCGCCGCTTCCACACCCATCAGATCCAAGGTAGAGATGGGCGCATCCGGCCGCTCGACAATCTGGAGACTCAAATGGAGAAGCTGCTCCAGCAGGCGATCGATCCAACCCTCCTGGAACAAGCCGCGCCGGTATCGCAAAACCCCGGCCAGGCCTTCCTGACCCTCCGCCAATTGGATGTCAAAAAACAAGCCGGAGCGCAGCCGCTCGCTTTCAAGCTCGAATGGGTACAGGCGAAGCTCCGAGAGCGAGAGCTCGCCCGGGACGGGAGGCACGTTGTGGAGCGTCAAGAGAACCTGGAAGAGGGGATTGATCCCTGGCCGGCGCAAAGGCTGCAGATCTTCGAGGAGTTTTTCATAGGGCAGATCCTGGTGCGCGTAGGCACCCAGGGCCGCCTGCCGAACCCGCCGCAGCAGCTTGCGAAAAGTTGGATCGCCCGTGAGGTCGGATGGGAAGATCAGGGTGTTGACAAAAAAGCCAATCAAACCTTCCGTCTCCAGGCGGCCGCGGCCAGCGATCGTCGATCCGATATTGAACCGCTCCTGCCCGGAGTAACGCGAGAACAGGACCTGAAAGACCGCAAGCAGAGTCATGAAGAGGGTCGCGCCCTCCCGATGGCCAAGCTGCCTCAGCGCCGACGTCAACGCTCGCGGGAGCTCGAGCACCCGTCGACCTTCGTGGCGCTCCCGGGAGACCAGAATCCCCGAATCAAAGGGCAAATCGAGGATCGGAGCGCTCTCGGCCAGGTGCCGGCGCCAAAAGTCCATTTGCTGTTGGACGAACTCTCCATTCAGCAACCCCCGCTGCCAGACCGCGAAGTCCGCATACTGGATCGGCAGCTCCGGCAAGGACGGCAAACCACCTCGCGACAGGGCGGCGTAGAGCGAGGTGACGTCGCGGATGAGGATTCCCAAGGACCATGCATCTGAAGCGATGTGATGAGTCGCCAGGAGTACGACGTGCTCCGCAGCGTCTAGCCGCAGGAGGCGCGCCCTCAACAGCGGACCGCGTTCCAGATCGAAGCGGCGCCATCCCTCGTTATGGACGATGCCCTGAGCCTCACGATGGCGCGCCTCCGGCGCGAGGCCGGAAAGGTCGACGAACGGCACGGCAACCTGCTGCGGTGGATCGACCACCTGCCTGAGCTCATCCCCGTCCATCACGAATCGGGTACGGAGCGACACGTGCCGAGCCGCGACCTGACACAAAGCGCGCACGAGGACAGGCACCAGGAGAGGACCCACGATTCGAACTGCGAGAGGCAGGTTGGAGAGCTCCGGATCGAGCTGGTCCATCACCCAGAGACGATCCTGGGAGAAAGAGAGGGGCAGACTTCGGTCCCGGGGAACCCGCGAGAGAGGCGAAGACTGGATCCCGGCGCCGATTCGAATCTCTTCGTCCACGCGCTCGGCCAAACGGGCAACGGTCGGCGCACTGAAAAGACTTGCCAGAGAGAGCTCGACAGCCAGGGTCTGACGGAGTCTGGAGACCACTTGCGTCGCCATCAGCGAATGTCCGCCGATCTCGAAGAAATCGTCGTCAATGCCGATTTGTTCAACTCCAATTACGACTGACCAGATCCCGGCGACCACCTCTTCGGTCGGGTTGCGAGGCAGTCGACGGGCGCCGGGCTCCAGTCTTCCGCCAGTGCTCGGCAGTGGCAGCGCCTTGCGATCAACCTTACCGCTGAGCGTCAGCGGCAGGCTCGGGAGCTCGACCAGGGCCGAGGGGAGCATGAAGTCCGGCAGGCGCTGGCGCAGAAAGCTCCTCATCTCCGGAAGCGTTGGCAGTAGACCGCCGTTCGGCACCAGGTAAGCCACGATACGAGGTTCGCCGGCACCCTCCCGCGATACCGCTACGACCGTGTTGGCAACCGCGGGATGAGCCTGGAGCGCTGCTTCGATCTCACCGAGCTCGATGCGGAAACCGCGGATCTTGACCTGCTGATCCAAGCGGCCGAGAAACTCGATCTGACCATCCACTGCCATGCGTGCCCGGTCGCCGGTTCTATACAGGCGCGCTCCCGGCTCGGTGCCGAAAGGATCAGGAACGAACTTCTCAGCCGTCAGGTCGGGACGCCCGAGATATCCTCGCGCCAGACCGGCGCCTCCCAAATAGAGCTCTCCCGCGACCCCGAGAGGAGACGGCCGGCCCGCGGGATCGAGCAGGTAGGCACTGGTGTTTGCGATCGGACGTCCAATGAAAACCCGATCACCCTCCGCCGGCACCAGGGCCGCCATCGAATAGGTGGTGTCTTCCGTAGGGCCATAGAGATTCCACACCCTCTCGACTGAGCTCCGAGCATAGATGCGAGTGACGAGATCGCGCGTCAGCGGCTCGCCGGCGAGGTTGACGGTACGCACGGCGGCCGGAAAGGAGTCGGTCCGTACCATCTCGGCGAGGATCGAGGGGACCGTGTTGAGCAGGGTCTCCACCCCGGGAGATGCCTGAGCCGCGTCGAGAGCGTCGCGCACCAGGATGACGGTGCCGCCCCGCGTCAACGGAACGAAGATCTCGAAGACCGAGAGATCAAAGCAGATCGAGGTGGTTGCCAGGACCCCGGCGACCTCGGTGTCACCGAAACGCTCGGCCGCCCAGTTGAGCAGAGCAAGAGCCGAGCGGTGCTCGAGGCCGACCCCCTTGGGTGTTCCTGTGGAGCCCGAGGTATAGATCACGGACGAGAGGTTGCCCGGCTCCGGCCTGCCGATCGTCACGCTGTCGCCCGCCTCCCCGTTCGCCTCTTCCCGATCAAGGAAGACCACCCTGGCACTCTGGATCGGCAACGATTTGCAGAGCCGTTCCTGAGTCACGAGCACCGGCACTCCGGTATCCGCGAGCATGAAAGCCAAACGCTCTTTCGGATACGCAGGGTCAAGGGGAAGGTATGCACCGCCGGCAACAAGAATCCCCAGCATACCGACCAGCATCTCTATCGAGCGCTCGGCACAAAGTCCCACCCGCACTTCCGGGCCCACACCCAGAGATCGCAGGTGCCTGGCGAAACGTTCCACGCGCGCATGCAACTCGCCGTAGCTCACCCGCGCCGTCCCCGCCACCACCGCGACGGCGTCCGGAGTGCGCGCCGCTTGATGAACGAAGAGATCGGCGAGGGACCGGGCTGCGCTCCGAGGGCGCCAGGTGTCGTTCCATTCGCTCAGGATCTGGTGCCTCTCCGCGGGCGTGAGCAGCTCCAGATCGATCAGGCGGCGCCGGAGATCGACCGGCAGGGTCTCGAGCAGATGGACGTAGTGTCCGAGGAGCCGTGCCATCAGGACTTCGCCGAAACGGCTCCGGTCGTAGATCAGGTCGAGCGACGTCATCGTACCCGCCACCCCGACAAGCAGCGTCAAGGGGTAGTTCGTCGAGGTCCCGAACTCAGCGTTGTCGACCGCCAGGACATCGCCGCCATCCTCCGTGGCGGGGGACTCGCCCAGGGGATAGTTCTCGAGCACCGCCAGACTTTCGAATAGAGGCCGGCCCCGTGGCACCTCGCTCCATCCCTGCACGTCGACCAGAGGGCTGAAGTCGAATTGGCTGACGTCGAAAAGATGTTGCTGGAAGCCGGCGAGCCAGGAGAGCAGGGGCTCGTCCTCAGGCGTCAAACGGGCGCGAATGGGCAGGGTGTTGATCAACACCCCGATCATTCGTTCGGCGCCAGCCAGATCGGCCGGACGTCCGGAAAAGACCGTTCCGAAGAGCACGTCCCGCCGGCCCGTATACCGTGCGAGGAGCAGAGCCCACGCGCCCTGGACGAGAGTGTTGAGAGTCAAGCCGTTGCGCCGTCCCATCTCCTGGAGCGCCGCCGCGGCGGCCGGTGCGAGGAAGGTTTTGCGATGGCCGAAGCTGGCTGGCTCCGCGCCGCGCCGTTCGTCCTCGCCCGTAGACTCCCGGTCGCCTTCGAGCTCCGAAGGCGAGTCGATACCCGCCAGGGTCCGCCGCCAGAAAGCCTCCGCGCGTCCCAGGTCCTGCCGTTGCAGCCATTCGATGTAGTGACGGAAGGCGCACGAGGGGGCCAGGGCCGGCTCCTCTCCGCGGCGAATGGCTCGATAGGTGTCGAGAACTTCCTGGGTGAGCAGAGGAATCGACCAGCCATCCAGGATCAGATGATGATATCCCCAGACCAGCTGATGGGTTTCGTCGCTAAGGCGCAGCAGGGCGACACGCATCAACGGCGGCACGGCGAGGTCGAACCTCTGCCTCCGGTGCGCGGCCAGAAGGACCTCCAACTCCCGCCGCTTTCCAGCTTCCGAGAGAGCGCGGCAATCGCGGTAATCCAGGGCCAGACGCACCTGCCGGTGGACGACCTGGAGAGGTTTCTCCAGCCCCTTCCACAGGAAGGAGGTGCGCAGGATGGTATGGCGGTCCACCGCTCGCTGCCAGGCCTGCTCGAAAGCGACGGGATCCAGCTTTCCCCTCAGCTCGCTCGTCGTAAGCTGCGAGTAGACGTCGTCGCCATCCGTCAGCAGGCTGTGGAAAAGGATCCCGGCCTGGCTGGGAGACAACTTGTACAAGTCCTCAGGGGTTTCCGGCTTCACTCGCCTGCATCTCCGCTCTGGAAGCTGGCCAAAACCCGCGCCAGGTCCTCGGGGCTGATCTCTGCCTGCGGGAAATCCGCTGGCTGGAGAGCCTCCGTGTCGAGCGCTCGGCCCTGCTCGATCATCGACTGTAAATAGCGGACGAAATCGTTCGCCAAGGCCTCGACGGTCTCGCGCCGGAAGAGGTCTTGGCTGAACGTCCAGCTCACCTCCAAGCGGCCGTTGCCGAGGCTTCCATCGACCGAGAGTAAATGGTCGCCGAGTCCGCGCGGGCTCCGGGTGTTGCCGGTGTACTCGCGGGCAACCCGGAAGGACCAGGAGTCCGAGAGCGGGCGATCGAGCTGACCCAGATAATTGAAAGCAACCTCGGCGGCAGGCATCTGCCTGAGCAGCCGAGCGATTTCAGAACCCTCGTTCTGCATGTACCGCAAGAGACCGTATCCGACCCCGCGATTGGGTACCTTCCGGATCTGCTCGCGAACCGTCGACAGAGTCTCTCCTGGCCCCACGGCAGTGCCGAGGTCCAGGAGCACCGGGCAGTTCAAGGTAAACCATCCGAGGGTTCGCGACAGATCGAGGTCCTCGAAGAGACCCTCGCGACCGTGTCCTTCGAGATCGATCAGCACCCGGGGCGAACCGGTGGCACGAGCTAGCGTATGCGCCAGTGCCGCGAGCAGCACCTGGTCGACCTCCGCGTTGAAGGTCCTCGGCACCTCCGTCAGCAGTACCTGCGTCGCATCGGGGTCGAGGGAAACCCGGACCATGCGCTCCGAGCGGACGGTGTGGATCCCACCGGGAAAGTCGGGGGCCAGCCGCCCAGGGTTTGCGCGCGACTCGGCAAGCCAATAGCCAGCCTCCCGCTCCACCACCTCCCAGCGCGCGAAGTCAGCCAGGCGTAGCGCCCACTCCTTGAACGAGCTCGTCTTCGCGGGCAGGGCCACTTTCTGGTTGGACCGCAGCTGCTCGTAACACCGCTCGAGATCCTCCAGCACCAGCCGCCAGGAGACGCCGTCGATCACCATATGGTGGATGATGAATAGCAGCCGCTGGGACTCGGACGGCCCCAGATCGAACTGCGCGACCCTGACGACAGGGCCTCGCTCGAGACATAGGCTGCCCTGAAGGCCAGCCGCTGCGGCCATGAGGCAGGCCGTCCGTTCATCAGGAGGGATCGCCGACAGGTCGACCCGCGTGAAAGGTACCTGGTCTTCCGGTGCCGCGATCTCCTGGACCCATCCTTCAGGCTGGTGCTGGAAACGCAGACGGAGCGCATCGTGGTGTCTGAGCAAGTGGACCAGGGAGCGATAGAGAAGACCGGAATCGAGGGGCAACCCGACTTCAAAAAGCAGCGACTGATTGAAGTGATCGGGATCGATCGGGTCGTTGGCGAGGAACCTATGCTGGTTGGGCGTCAGCGGCGTGGCCCCTGTCACGAGGCCTTGCTCGGCCCGAACGGGATCGTCGAAGCCCGCCACCCGCGCGAGCTCGGCGACTGTCGGATGCTCGAGGACCTGGCGAGGCGTCAGGCGAAGACCCGCTTGGTTGGCGCGCGCGACCACCTGGATACCCATGATCGAATCGCCGCCGAGCTGCAGGAAATTGTCATGGATTCCGATGCGTTCAACATTCAGCACCTGATTCCAGATTTCCACCAGAATCTCTTCCGCCTGGTTGTTCGGCGCAACATACTCGGGCCGCTGGCGAGCGGCGGTGAGCCGCTCGGGGGCAGGCAGTGCCCGCCTGTCGAGCTTGCCGCTCCGGGTCCGCGGCAATGCTTCCAGCCAGACGAAGGCCGCCGGGATCATGTAGGGGGGCAGTTTCGCCTTCAGCAGGGAGCGCAATTCCGCGTCGGGTACAGGTGATTGCCGGGCGAGGGCGTAAGCCACGATCTCCTTGCGGCCTGGCTCGGTTTCGCGTGCCACGACCACGGACTCGCGGACTCCGGGGTGCTGAGCGAGCTGGGCTTCGATCTCGCCCGGCTCGATGCGGAATCCCCTCAGCTTGATCTGGTGGTCGATGCGGCCCAGGTACTCGAGCGTCCCGTCCGACAGGTGGCGGGCCAGGTCGCCCGTCCGGTACAGACGGCCTCCCGGCACCTGGTCAAAAGGGTCAGGGACGAAGGCTGAGGCGGTCAACGCGGGCGCTCCCAGATAACCCCGCGCCAGCCCCATTCCTCCAATGTACAGCTCGCCGGGGACTCCCGCGACCACCGGCCGCAGCTCGCCGTCGAGCACATAGAGCCTTGTGTTGGCGATCGGCCGTCCGATCGGCACCGGCCCAGCCGCCGGCTCTCCCTCCGGAACCTCGTAAACGCAGCAGCCCACCACGGTTTCGGTAGGCCCGTACTCGTTGACCAAGCGCAGGCGCGGTAACCGGCGGCGCAACGATTCCAGGATCTCCCCCCGCAGCTCCTCTCCGCCGATGACCAGGGCGGAAACGTTCGCCAAAGCTTCCGCCGACAAGAGGCCGCTGAGAACCTGGAGCTGCGAAGGGGTGAGCTTCAGGAAGTCGACACCCTCTCCAAGCGCCGCATCCAGCGACTCGATCCCGTTCTCCTCGGGGAGCAAAACGAGCGGCTTGCCGCCGAGCAACGGCACGAAGAGGCTGGTCACCGCGAGATCAAAAGCCACCGGAGAGTGGAGAATGCTTCCCACTTCAGCCGATGAGCTGTAGGCCCGCGCGGCCCAATCCAGGTAATGTTCCAGCCCGGCCCGGGAGACCATCACTCCCTTGGGCTTTCCGGTCGATCCGGAGGTGTAGATGACATAGGCGAGATTGTCCGGACCAGGCACCGGGAACGGGCCTTCGTCGACCGGCCCAGCCGCCTCGCCTTGGGCACCCTCCAGGCAAATCACTTCAAGGCCCTCCGGCTCCAGCCGCCAATCGCGGTAGATCTCCCGGGTCAGCAGCACAGAAGCTCCGCTGTCCTCCAGGATGCCGCGCAGGCGGGCGGGTGGCGACGAGGGATCGAGCGGAACATAAGCACCCCCCGCCCTGAGCACGGCCAACAGCGCCGTCAGAAGCACCGGCGAGCGCTCCAAGCAAACGCCAACCAGGCAGTCGGGACCGACTCCTGCGGCCCGCAGGCGCCTTGCAAGCCGGTCAACCCGCTGCTCGAGATCGACCAGGGTCCAACGCTCCTCGCCGATCGCCAGCGCGACATTCTCGGGACGAAGGGACGCCAGCTCGGCCAGGGCTGCCGATGGCGAGCCGCCGACGCCGAAAGAATCCGTATCGTTGAGCTCGAAGATCATCCAGTGCCGCTCCGCAGGGCTCAGGAGCTCCAACTCGCCGATTTGAGACGAGCCTTGGCGTACGGCGTGATGGATCAAACGCGCGAACCGACCGGCGAGAGCTTCCACGTCCCGGCGCTGGTAGAGACCCGCGTCGAATTCCAGCTCGAGCTGCAGATCCGTGCCATGGCGGACTCTGAGCTGGAGGCCGAAAAGCTCCGTACGGCAGAGTTGGCTGTGCACCGAGAATATGAGACCACCCGCTTCGATCGGTGACTCCACCGCCTCGTAATGGAAGCCAACGGGAAATCTGTTGTCCTCCTGCCTCGGTTCCGGCGTGGCCTCATAGAAATCGAGCCATTGTTCGGTTTCCTGCATCTGTAACTCGAGATGTTGCACCACCTCATCGAAACGAAGGCTCGCGCGAAGGTGGCAATGCAAGGGAACAACTCTGGCATAGAGCCCAAAGGCGCTTTCCATCGCCTCGTACTGGCGGCCATGAAGCTCGGTCCCCAAGGTGACTTCCGGCGCGCCGCTCAGCCGCCAGATAAAGCTTGCCCAAGCGGCCTGAAGAAATCTTTCCAACGAGATGTCTGGGGCCACCGAAAGGAGATCCTTCGACCCTTTCGCCGCGAGAGATACCGGCACTGTTTCCACAGTTTCTCTGCCCGTCCGCCCGCGCGTCAGAGGCAGGTTGGGTAGGTCCTCGGCTCTTCCCAGGTTGCGATTCCAGAAGGCGAGCCCCTGCTCGGTGTCCTCGTTCCTGTCGTCCAGCAGCGAGCTCTGCCACTCGGTGAACTGGGCATACTGCAGCGACTCCTCTTCAAGCGGCTCGCCGGCATAGGCCGCGGCAAGCTCACGCATGAGGTTCGCCAGAGTCTTCGCGTCGGCGCAAAGCGCCGGCAGACCCACGGCAAGGACGTGGCGCTTGTCTCCCGTGCGCGCCAGGGTAGCGCGTAGCAAGGGACCCGCAGCCAAGTCGAAAGGGGCGCGCCGTTCCGCGCCGAGGAACCGCTCGATTTCGTCGTCGCCCAGCTCCACCTCACGCCAAGCCGGCTCCAACTCCGCCAGGACACTCTGCGTCGAGACCTTCATCCCAGGCAGCCGCCGGAACACGGTGCGCAGGATCTCGTGCCGGCGGACGATGGCGCGCAGCGCCTCCCTCAGTCGCCCACTGTCGAGATCGCCCTCAATCTTCAGCGCGATCTGGCCGTGAAAGGCCTCGCCGCTACGCTGCTGAAGCCAGACGCGCCGCTGCTGGAGAGATAAGCGCTGGGACTGTGTCATTGCCTGGAGCATTCTTTTCCTTTCCCCTCCTGGTCAGTCCTGGACCGCTGTCACAGCGTCCGTCATCTGGCTCCGGCCGATCAGGTCGGCCCTCGCAACGACAATCTTGCGAGGACCCATGAATGGATCTTGTCCTTGGACGGTCAGGACGTTGTCGAGGAGGACGACGTCGCCGTTGCGGCAGCGGAAGGTGACGGCGCTCTCCTCATAAGCCCGGCCGATCTCCTCCTTTACCCAGCTCTCGATCGGGCTTCCGTCCTCATGGCAGACGGTGCACGGCAGGTCCTCTGGAAGCAGCAACGGGTGGAAAAGAACCTCTTCGGCCGTCTCCGGGTGGCGAATCACGGCGAAACCAAGTTGCTTGGTGAGCGCGCCGTTCCCCGCGAGCCATTCGACCGCGATACCGGTACTGCGGCAGAGGTCCTCCACCACCGGCTTGTCATCGGTGCCGAACCACGACTGCCAGCTCATTTCGGAGCCCATGGAGAAACTGCGCAGGCAGAGAATCTGCTTGTGACGCAGGTGGTCCACAACACGCGAGTCCAGCCGCCGGAAGGCTTCGCGGCAGTCAACCAGTTGCATTTCGTCTCCCTCCAGTGCCACCTGTGCACCGAAGAAGAGGTTGTTCCGATACCGGGGGAGCTGAGAGCAGAGCGTGCCGGCCAGGCGCTCGAAATCCGCCGCGGAGCCGAGAGAAAAGTCTCGGAAGAGAATGGCACCGTGCTGCAGGAGCCTGCTCTCGATCAGTTTCCGGTTACCGGCAACCCATCCTGCGAGGTCGACAACGTCCGCCAGAGGGCGCACGACCAAGGGCAGGATCTTCCCTGGCTCCAAGGTGGAGAAATCGACCTGAGCCCCGTTGGGGGTTTCGGTCCGGCCCGTCTGCATGAGTTGCCGGAGCTTGGTTTCCCTGCCACCCTTCTGGAGAGCTCTCTCCGCCTTCTCCTCTTCGCTCAGGACCTCGAGATCCGCGATCCTCGACTCAGGCTGGCGAACCAAGGCTTCGAGGAGCCTGGCGTACTGCGACGCCCAGCGAGCAACGGTTTTCGGGTCGAAGAGATCGGAGGCGTAGTTCCAGGTGATGTTCAGCCCCTGGGGTTCTTCGGAGACGAAGACTGCGAGATCAAACTTTGCCCAGCGGGTTTCGCCGTCGATCAGCGACAGCTCCAGGCCAGGGAGCGCCAGCTGCTCACTCGGCGTGTTCTGCATCAGGAGCTCGACCTGGACGAGGGGGGTGCCGCCGGTGGGGCGGTCAGGCTGCAGATCCTTGACCAGCCTGTCGAAGGGCAGGTCTTGATGAGCATAGGCGCCGAGGCTCGTGTCCCGGACCCGTTGCAGGAGCTCGGTGACAAGAGGGTTGTCTTCCATCCGGGTCCGCAAGACAAGAAGATTCACGAAGAAGCCGATCAGGGGCTCGATCTCCAGGCGCGTGCGACCGGCGACGTCGGTGGCGACGACGATGTCGGATTGCCGGGCAAGTCGAGAAAGGAGGAGCTGAAACCCCGCAAAAAGCACCATGAAGAGAGTGGCATTCTGGCGCCGGCTCAACGAGCGCAGCTCTGCGGCGAGCCCCGCCGAAAGATGAACGGTGTGAGCCGAGCCTCGGCCGCTCCACCGCTCGCCCCGCGGCCGGTCAGTCGGTAGGTCAAGCCGCGGCGGAATCCCCGAAAGCTGCTCGCGCCAGTAGCTCAGGAGGGACTGCAACGCCTCGCCCTGAAGCATCAGCCTCTGCCAGGCGGCAAAGTCGGCATATTGAATCGGGAGCTTGGGGAGCACGGCAGGTTGCTCATCGACGCCGGTGCGGTACAGCGCCGTCAGCTCGCGGATCAGGATGCCGACGGACCATGCATCCGCGACGATGTGGTGCATGGTGATCAGCGCGATGTGGCTCTCGCGCTCCAAACGCAGCAGGGTGGTGCGCAGCAAGGGACCCAGCGTGAGATCAAAAAGCCGCACCGCCTCCGCCGCGGCCAGGTTCGCGCTTTCCGCCTCTCGGTGCACCGGCTCGAGCCCGGCAAGATCGACCATTGGGAGCTGCCAGGAGGCGGCGGGAGAGATCCGTTGACGCGGCCGGCCCTGATCCGCGGGGAACGTCGTGCGCAGCACTTCATGGCGCCGAATAATCTCTTCGAGGGCCTTCCTGAACGCAGGGGCGTGCAGTTGCCCCTGTAAATGAACGGCGATCGGGACGTTGTACAGCGCGCCGTGCTCGATCTGGTCGACGGTCCAAAGGCGCTGCTGCGCAAAGGAAAGCGGTAGATCGCCTTGGCGGGGTATTGCCACGATTGGCGGTTGGGACTCTGCTGTCCGCGATCCTTCAGCCTGCTCGATAGACCGCGCCAGGCCGGCCAGCGTCGGCTGGAGGAAAACGGCACGTAGCGGGAGCTCAACCCGGAAGATCTGTCGTATCCGCGAGAGCACCCGGGTGGCCAACAGTGAGTGCCCACCGAGGGCAAAGAAGTCGTCTTCCCTTCCTATCTTTTCGCACCCCAGAACGTCCGCCCAGATGCCGCTCAATAGCTCTTCCGATGCCGTCTTGGGCGCCATCGGGGCCTCGGCTGATCGGGGGATGTCCGGAGCGGGGAGAGCCTTCCGGTCCAGTTTGCCGTTGGGCGTCCGCGGCAGCGCCGCCAAAAACATGAACGCCGAAGGCACCATGGGGGCGGGCAGTTTTTCCTCCAGAAGACGCCGCAGAGCGGCGGCCGTACCGGCGGCGGCCTCCTCAACCACCACGTAGGCGACGAGGAAAGCCCCTGACTTCGCATTCTCCTTGACGAACACCGCCCCCTCCCGCACTCCTGGGCAGGTAGCCAATGCCGCCTCGATCTCACCCAACTCGACTCGGAAGCCGCGTAACTTTACCTGGTGATCGAGGCGGCCCAGGAGCTCGATCTCACCATCCATCCGTAGACGGCAGAGGTCACCTGTGCGGTACAGCCGCTCACCGCTGGCCGCAGCGAAGGGATCAGGTACAAACCGTTCCGCCGTCAGCTCCGGCCGCCCCAGGTAGCCGCGGGCGAGACCGAGACCTCCCAGACAAAGCTCACCGATCACGCCCGGCGGCAGCAGCTCGAGACAACCGTCCGCTACGTAAGCGCGGGTACCGGCGATCGGCCGACCGATCGTTGGCGCTCCCGGTTGCCCGTCCACGCGGACCCAGGTCGAGTAAGTCGTATCTTCGGTTGGGCCGTAGAGGTTGAAAACCTTCTCCACCGTCCCCCGCTGCTCGAGGCTCCGTACCAGATCTTCCCGTAGCGGCTCGCCGGCCAGGTTGATTACCCGTACTCCTCCGGGAACCCCGCCATTGCGCACGAGCTCCGACATGATCGAGGGAACGGTATTGATCAGAGTCACCTCGTCGCGAGCCGGCAAGTCGGGCAGTTGCAGGGCCGTCTCGGCCAGCACCACCGCTCCGCCCCGGCTCCATGGCACGAACAGCTCGAAAATCGACAGGTCGAAGCAGATCGAGGTGGAGAACAGGACGCGGCTGACCTCTTCGGCTGTGAAGACTCCTTCCGCCCAGGTCACGAGGGCGAGGCCGCTGCGGTGCTCGATGGCAACCCCTTTGGGGCGTCCGGTCGAACCCGAGGTATAGATGACATGGGAAAGGTTGCCGGGTCCCACCCCCGAAACGACGGCGCTACCACCGTTGGCCGCAGGCGCTTCCTCGGCGTCCAGCCTGACGATCCTCGCGCGGCTGGGGGGCAGGCGGTCCAGGGTCGTTGCCGACGCCAGAATGATCGGAGCTCGAGAGTCCTCCAGCGCGAAGGCGAGACGCGCCGCAGGATAAGCCGGATCCAAGGGCAGATAGGCTCCGCCCGCAGCGAGCACTCCCAGGACGCCTACGAGCAGCTCCGGCGTGCGGTCTACGCATAGCCCTACTGGAACCTCGGGTCCGACCCCTAGACGGCACAGCCTTGTCGCCAGCAACCGGGCGCTCCGCGCCAGTTCCCCATAGGTGATCCGCGTCTCTCCCGCCACTACGGCGACGGCCTCAGGTGTCAGTCCTGCCTGCACGAAGAAAGGCTCGTGCAAACAGCCCGGGCGCCCCCCCTCAGGCGCTCCCTGCCACTCGTGAACCATCTGCTGCCGCTGGGCTGTCGACAGCAGGGACAGCTCGGCGATCGGTAAGGACGGATCGGCCGACATCGTGGCCAGCAGGGTCTGAAAAGATGCTGACCAACGCTGAATCGTGACGCGGTCGAACAGGTCGGTGTCAAATTCCCAGCTGCCCTCGAATCTGTCGCCGGGCTGCGACAGAGAAAGTAGGAGGTCGAGCTTGGAAGTGCCCGTGTCCAGGCCGAGATATTCGGCATCGATCCTCGGCAGTGGCGGGACCCGCAGCTCAGGCTCCAGAGCCAGCATTGCCTGGAAGAGGGGAGAGCGGCTCAGGTCGCGACCTGGCCGCAGCTCTTCGACCAGGCGCTCGAACGGCACATCCTGGCTGTCGTAAGCCGCGAGGCACGTTTCACGGACCCGCGCCAGCAGGTCATGGACCTTGGGGGCGGCCGAGAGGTCCAGCGGCAAAACCAGGGTGTTGACGAAGAAACCGATCAGCCCTTCCGTCTCCGGGCGCGACCGGCCGGCGATCGGCGACCCTACGATGACGTTCTGCTGGCGTCCAAGCATCCCGAGCAAAGCGCCCAAGCCTCCGAGTAGCACCATGAAAGGGGTGACGCCTTCGCGACGGCCGATCTCGCGCACCGCGGCCGCGGTGCCGGCGGCGATTACCAGTCTCTGAGTGGCACCGAAGAAACGCTGCTCGGCCGGCCGTGGACGGTCGGTCGGCAGCTCCAGAGGGGGTAGATGGGCGAGCCTTGCTTTCGAGAGCGCGAGCCCCCGGGCCAGGATATCGCCGAGATTTCGCCGCTGCCATGAAGCGAAATCGGCATACTGGATCGGCAGGTCGGG
>Ga0134121_10001361_pt1 | contig 23122 bp, 21 predicted proteins | sample KB301_FD_96463 | JGI IMG/M metagenome (GOLD analysis project Ga0134121, IMG submission 96463) | Terrestrial soil microbial communities without Nitrogen fertilizer from Kellogg Biological Station, Michigan, USA - KB3-0-1 | ecosystem: Environmental > Terrestrial > Soil > Unclassified ... | reverse complement strand
TACTTAAAGCGCACTGATATCGAACGCTACCATGAGGTAGTTAATCGTCTGGGTCTGCGCCGTTAGATTCAAACGTTGAGAGAGAGCTTCGAATCTCTGTTCAGTTAAAGCCCACGTCTATCGAAGAGCTTGTGGCAGTGCCGAACGTGACGGCGATTGACTGCGAACAAGCGGACGTGTACGGCCCAAAGCTTCGAGCAATTAGGCGGCATGAGCTTCACGGTTCAAGAGGCTCGTGCCGCCTTTTTTAGTTGCTGCTTTCGCCTTCACCGCTTCACGTGGCGGCCCAGAAAAACTTTAAGAGCAAGTTAGCTTGCCAAAACAGCGAGGCGCTTCGTCTGTGTGCCAAAGTATTGGCCGCCTCGCGACCTGACTGTTGTTCAGGTGTATCGTGCTAAGGAGAATAGAAATGTCACAAAGGAAATACCTCAAAGAATCAATCAAGCTGGGCGACAAGGAGTTGACCGTTGAATCCGGCCGCGTTGCAAAGCAGGCGGACGGCTCTGTCGTTATCCGTTATGGCGACACGATGTTGCTGGTCGCCGCAGTTGGCGCCCTAACTGCCCGCGAAGGAATTGATTTCTTTCCCCTCACGGTCGAGTATCGTGAATCAAATTACGCGGCCGGGCGCATCCCCGGTAATTACTTCCGGCGCGAAGGCCGTCCTAATGAAAAGGAAGTCCTGACCAGCCGTCTGATCGATCGTCCCTGCCGCCCACTGTTTGCCGAAGGTTATCGAAACGAAACTCAGGTTATTGCCAGCGTTATCTCAGCAGACCCCGACAACAATCCCGACGTTATTGCGATCACGGGCGCGTCGTGCGCTCTTTATCTATCAGACATACCGTTTCTGAATCCCATTGCGGGCGTGCGTATCGGGTTGATCGAGGGACGTTACATTGTTAACCCGACTTACGACGAAGTACGTGAGTCGCGTTTGAACTTGATTGTCGCCGGAACTGAAGAAGCAATCGTGATGGTTGAAGCCGGCGCGAGTGAAGTTTCGGAAGAGATCATGGTGGAAGCCCTGATGCTCGCGCACAAGGAGATCAATCGCCTCTGTCGCTGGCAGAGAGAGCTTTACAAAGCGCTCGAGATTCAGAAGCGCGAAGTTGCAGCCGTCGAGCTCGACCCGGACATGACACGCGATATCACCGAGCGTTACGCGGAAAAACTGCGCACCGCTCTCGACACGAGCGCCCAGGAAAAACGCGTCAGCTACGCGGCCGTCGATGCGCTGAAGAAGGAAGTTGTTGAGTCGTATCCGGAAGATCAGCCTGAAAGACGCGCGATGGCGAAACTGATCTTCGATCAGCTCAAGGAGATGGTCTTCCGCGACGATATTCTCAACAAACGGCGGCGTCCCGATGGACGGCGATTTTCCGAGATTCGTCCGATTACATGTGAAGTCGGCTGGTTGCCACGCGTACACGGCTCAGCGCTTTTCACACGTGGCGAGACGCAGGCGCTCGTTTCGACGACTCTCGGCACCAAGGAAGACGAGCAGTTCATCGACGACCTCGAGAAGGGTGAAGTCAAACGCCGTTTCCTGCTGCACTACAATTTCCCGCAGTATTCGGTTGGTGAAGTCGGACGTTACGGTTCGTCGAGCCGGCGCGAGATCGGACACGGTGCACTCGCGCGACGCGCACTCGAGACAGTCCTGCCTGAGGATTCAGATTTTCCCTACACCATCCGCATAGTTTCAGATATCACCGAATCGAATGGCTCGTCGTCCATGGCGACTGTTTGCGGCGGCACGCTTTCTTTGATGGACGCGGGTGTGCCTCTGAAAGCTCCGGTTGCAGGCGTGGCGATGGGTCTCGTGATGGAAGGTAACAAGTACGCGATTCTGACCGACATCGCGGGCGCCGAAGATCACTACGGCGACATGGATTTCAAGGTGGCCGGAACGCGCAACGGCATCACGGCGTTGCAGATGGACATCAAGATCGCGGGCATCAACGCGCAGATCATGGCCGAGGCGCTCGAGCAGGCAAAGAAGGGCCGGCTCTACATTCTCGGCGCGATGGAGAAGACGCTGGCTGAGCCGCGTGAAGAGATCTCGGCACACGCTCCGCGCATCATTCAGATCAAGATCAACCCGGACAAGATTCGCGACGTCATTGGACCAGGCGGTAAAGTGATCCGATCGCTCGTTGAAGAGACGGGCGCGAAAATCGACGTCTCGGACGATGGCACGATCTCGATTGCCACGGCGAGTGGTGATGCTGCAGATGCGGCGGTGAATCGTATTCGCGGTCTAACTGCAGAAGCTGAGGTGGGCCAAACGTATCTCGGCACGGTTAACCGCATCGTTGATTTTGGCGCGTTCGTGGAGATCTTTCCCGGAACGGACGGATTGCTGCACATCTCGGAGATCGCGGATCGTCGTGTTAAGGATGTTCGCGATGAATTGAAGGAAGGGCAGCAGATCATGGTGAAGTGCATCGGTCGCGAAGGCAACAAGATCAAGCTCTCGCGCAAGGCCGTGTTGCGCGAAGAGAATCGCAAAGCCGAAGCTGCCAGCCCGAGCGACGGCGGCGGCGAGTAGACCAGACGGTATTTCACGCAAAGGCGCAAAGGAAGCGCAAAGGAAGAGGCAAAGACGCAAAGGCGGGTCAAATGCTTCGGTCACGTCCGAGTCTTTGACCCGCCTTTGCGTCTTTGCGATCTTTGCGTCTTTGCGTGACGCCCTTCCTGTCCAATTCTCAGACCAGTTGGTCCGATTCTCAGACGCCTCGGTGGTCCTGATCGTCAAGTCTCTCGATTTTCTTCAATATTTCCAGCGGCCCTAAAATTGCTCGTAGTTTTCCACCCTACTTTGTTTATTGACTATTGTCCCTGGGCGCTCCCTCACCCAGCAAACTGCAGGCAATAACGAAAGCTTTAGGTGCGGCTGGAGTTTTTTGGTTATTAGCACTGTCCCTGTATTGGATATAGACAACTAGATGAGATCAAGCGGTAGTCGTCAAAATCGCTCTAAACGTATGAATTCAACTTTTGCCCAGTACTCTAGTAAGACACTCCCGAAACGTGTGCGAACCAGTCGCGTGCTCCCCGCGACGCTGGTCGTTCTTCTCTTAACCGCGGTGCCCGCCCTGGCTGAACCGGTAAGATTCACCCAGGTGGTCCAAACTGTTACCAGCACTCAAGGTGTTCTCGATCTGCGGCTCAATACGCTTGCGCAGGATCCAAAAAGCGATGGCGCGAAAGGCGAGTCCGTCGCCACGACCCAAGGTCCAAAGCAAACAGACGCCAAAACCGAATCGATTATCTCCAGCGTTGTAGTTACCGGTGACGGGAAAACAATCGGAGTCGAGGAGATCGAAGACGGCGAGGTTGAAGGCACGATTTGCGACTGCGGCGAGATCTTTATCGCCGGAGCTTCGTTCCCGAAGTGGCCACTCCTGTTCCTCGCGGCCGTGCCTGTCGTTTTCATCGACCATGGTGATGAGAACGAACAACCAACGCCGACGCCGCCGCCGGGCAGTAGTCCAACGCCGACGCCAACACCGACGGCAACTCCAACGCCCACTCCAGAGCCCGCGTCACTGCTGTTGTTCGGAACTGGCTTGCTCGCTGCTGGTGCGGGTTTGAGAAAGCGTTACGCGAAATCGAAGATTAAGGAGGACCAATAATGTCGCAACACAGCCCCATCCTCCGTAATCTCAAGTTTGTTTTCATAGCTTTGTTTGCGCTCGTCTTCTTTGCGGTTCCGGCGACGACGGCGTTTGCCAAGTCGAAGAAAGCGAAATACGCAACGATTAAGATTCAGACCAATCCGGCCGGTCTTCTGCTGATGATTGATGGCAAGCCGCGTGGCGAAACCACACTGGATTATCGCGCCTTCGATCTCGACGCTGGGTTACACACCGTGCAGGTCAGGCTGCCTAACGGACAGTTCTGGACACGTGAAGTCGAGCTCCCCGCGGGACGCGTGAAGTGCGTGGTGGTGAATTATCGTCCATTGCCACCTCTGCCGAAGTCACCCTGCCCGTTCCCGGTCAACATCTCTGCGCCGAGTCAGGTCACGGAAGGCGAGATCATCACTTACACCGCCGATGTCGCTTACAGTGGCAATGCGGCGCTGAAATACAACTGGGTAGTCACGCCGTCCAGTGCTCACGTTATCAGCGGCCTCGGAACGTCGACGTTGACTGTCGACTCCACCGGACTCGGCGGACAACGCATCATCGCGACGTTGACCGCTGATGATGGATCGTCTGATCCGGCATGTGCTCAGAGTGCGCAGGCGGTTTCGACGGTCGCGCCGATCAAGAAGGTCGTGATTGTTGCTCGTGAGTTTGACGAGTGTAACAACTGCACTTTCGACGATCAGAAGGCGCGTCTCGACAACCTGGCAGTCGAATTGCAAAACGACCCGACTACACGTGCTTACATCATCGCCTATGGTGGACGGATGAGCCCGGTGGGCCAGGTCGAGAAGCTGATGAACCGGGCGCGCGAGTATATGGTTACGCAGCGTGGCATCGATGCTTCGCGGCTGTCGGTTGTGAATGGCGGTTACCGCGAGGAAGACAGCGTTGAGCTGTGGATAGTTCCGAGTGGCGCCGCTGCTCCGCAAGCTACGCCGACCGTTCAAGCAGGCGAGATCAAGCGCCGCAAACGTTAAATATTTAGCCACAGATTTCACGGATAAGATCTCGATCAAATCCGTGTAAATCTGTGGCTAAAATTTTCTTTCTGGTTTACAGTTACGCCGTTCCCTTCACTTAGCCCCCCGGTTAGTCTCGTTCAAACAAGGAGGAGCCTGCATGGCCGAAGAAGGTGGTGGTGCCGGCAGTGTCGGCGTTGTCGCTATTGTGGTGATTTTTGTGCTCATCATATTGGTTGGGGTGTTCATGTTTAGAGGACGAATATTCGGGGGTGGAGGATCGCAGAAGATCGACGTCAACATTCAAACACCAAGTAAGTAACTAGCCACAAAAAGGCACGAAAAGCACAAACTGATCGGAGGATCGTTTGTGCTTTTCGTGCTTCTTTGGTAATCCTGTATTCGTGGCTGCACCAAACATCGACACCATCGTTTCTCTCGCCAAGCGGCGAGGTTTTGTTTTCCCCTCGTCCGAAGTTTACGGCGGCCTCGGCAGCGCCTGGGACTATGGCCCACTCGGCGTCGAACTCTGCAATAACGTCAAGCAAGCCTGGTGGCGCTGGCTCGTCTACGAACGTGACGACATCGAGGGCATCGATTCGTCGATCATTCTCAATCGCCTCGTTTGGAAGTACTCAGGTCACGAGGCGACGTTCAATGATTGGCTGATCGATTGCCGCAAGTGCAAAGGCCGTTTTCGCGCCGACAAAATTGTCGACAACAAGTGTCCTTCATGTGGCGCCAGCGACTGGACCGAAGCCCGGCCGTTCAACACCATGCTGCAAACCAAACTGGGCGCCGTTGCAGATGATGATCCGACGGCATTGGCTTACCTGAGACCTGAAACCGCTCAGGGCATATTCATCAACTTCCTGAATGTGCAGACGACGATGCGGCGCAAATTACCGTTTGGTATCGCACAGGTCGGTAAGTCTTTTCGCAACGAAGTGACTCCCGGAAACTTCATTTTGCGAACTCGCGAATTCGAGCAGATGGAGATGGAGTATTTCGTCTCGCCAACTGCCGAACACTCCAAGCTCGTCGATTATTGGGTCGAACAATATCTTGAATGGTTTGGCTCGCTGGGTCTCAATCGCGAGAATCTCTTTTTGTATGAAGTTCCCGGCGAGGAGTTGGCGCATTACTCGAAACGCACCGTCGATATCATGTACAGGTATTTTCCCGAGCGCGAAAAGCCGTGGGAAGAATTGATGGGAATTGCCTGGCGGACAGATTTTGATTTAGGCACTCACTCGAAGAATAAACTCGATGCAGAAGGGAAGCGTCTCAACCCTGACTCGACTGAGGATCTCTCGTACTTCGATGAGGCGGCGAAGCAGCGTTTCTATCCGCACGTGATTGAACCGGCGGCGGGTGTCAACAGAACGGTGCTGGCCGTGTTGATGGATGCCTACTCTGAAAAGACGAATGATAAGGGCGAGACGAGAGTCATTCTGAAACTGAGCCCGCAGCTCGCACCGATCAAAGCTGCGATTCTGCCGCTCGCGAAGAACAAACCCGAGATCGTGGGCATGGCGAAGGCGATCAAGCGATCGTTGCAACCCGTGCTGCGCGCCGTTTACGACGATACTGGCGGCATCGGAAAACTCTACGCGCGCCAGGATGAGATCGGAACTCCGTTTTGCATCACCGTCGATCATCAGTCACTCGAGGATGAAGCAGTAACGGTGCGCGACCGCGACACGTGGGAACAGGAACGGATCAAAGTTGCCGATCTGGCGGAGCATTTGCAGAAGCGTTTGAAGCCGTATCCGGTGCCGGAGTCGATCTAAGTTTATGCCTGTAGTTAAGAAACGGAACCAGCAAACTGAGACACGGCTTCTGCTCGAGTCAGAAGATCCGGTTGAGTTACCGCCTGCGGAGATCGATGACAACGCAGTGCTGGTCCAGTTTGAAAAGTTCAAGCCGTACATTCCCGAGTTGCTGGAGACGTTGCGTGCCGGAACGGTGGCAGAGCCGGTGCCAGTGATGATCGATGGATCGACCTTCGCGGTTCATGGGCCGACGCGAACTTTCTGGGTGAAGCTTTGGCACGCAGCCGGCACCGAGATGACAAAGATCGATCGCGCGCAGGTGATCAGTTGCCTCCCCTCTACACGCGGCGTGCAGGTCGTTGTCGAATCGCCAGAGGAAGAGTAAAAACATTTCTCACGCAGTGGCGCAACGGCGCAGCTGATTTCCGTTGCGTCGTTGCGCCGCTGCGCGAGAATGCTTTTTTCATTCATGATTGAGTTACCGAAAAAAGTTATTGCACTCTCAGAAGCCATACGCGACGCGGGTGGTCGTGCACTGCTCGTCGGTGGCTGTGTTCGCGACGAGCTGATGGGCGCGGAACCGAAGGACTGGGACCTCGAAGTCTACAATCTGGACGCCCCGCGCGTGCGCGCAGTCCTGGACCAGTTTGGACCAGTAGACGTTGTCGGCGAAGCCTTCACCGTCTACAAGCTCGGCAATCATCTCGACGTCTCGATCCCACGCCGTGAACGTAAAGCGGGACGCGGTCACAAGGGGTTCGTGATCGAAGGCGATCCGTCGATGAGCGTTGCCGAAGCGACACGCCGTCGCGATTTCACCATCAACGCTATCCTCCAGGATCCACTCACCGGTGAGCTGATAGATCCATTTGAAGGTCGTCGCGACCTCGAGCAGCGCGTCCTGCGTGCAGTTTCGAAAGACACGTTTGCTGAAGATAGTCTGCGAGTGTTGCGTGCGGCGCAGTTTGCCGCTCGTTTTGAGTTCGACATCGATCCTGAGACGGTCGAGCTTTGCCGCACGATCGATCTCAGCGATCTGCCTGCTGAACGGATCTGGGGTGAGATCGAGAAGCTTCTGCTGCGCGCGACGCGTCCGTCGATCGGGCTCGAGTGGCTGCGAGTGTTAGGCGCGGTCGAAAAACTGTTTCCGGAAATTCAGAGTTTGATAGATGTGCCGCAGGACCCCGAGTGGCATCCTGAGGGCGATGTGTTTGTACATACGAAACTCGTGATCGATGGCGCGCGCAAGTTGATTGACGATCTTCCATATCCGCGACAAGTCACGGTGATGCTTGCGGCGCTCGCTCACGATTTTGGCAAACCGGCTACGACTGAGTTCCTCGAGGGCAGGTGGCGTTCTCGTGGACACGAGGAAGCGGGCGTGCCGCCGGCTGAGAGTTTTCTGAATCGCGTCAATGTGCACACTATCGATGGTTACAACGTGCGCGCGCAGGTGATCGCGCTCGTGCGTGAGCATTTGAAGCCGGGTGAGTTTTATAAGAAGCGCGACGAAGTTGGTGAAGGAGCGTTTCGTCGCCTGGCGCGCCGCTGCGAGCCCGATCTGTTGTATCGCGTCGCCAAGGCCGATTCGCTCGGACGAAATGCGGAATGGGTGCCGCAAGAAAATTGGTATGGCTCGGAGGCGCAGGAATGGTTTATCCAGCGCTCAAGAGAGTTGCAGGTGGAGCAGCGCCCGCCGGATCCGTTGCTGCTGGGCCGACACTTGTTGGAGCTGGGAGTCGAGCCCGGGCCGCGGATGGGCGAGATCACGCGCGCGGTTTATGAGCTGCAATTGGATGGACGCGTGCGAAGCCTCGACGACGCTATCGAAGAAGCAAAGAAATTAATTTAGCCACGAAAAGGCACAAAAAGCACAAAAGGAGGAATCACCAAACAGATTTGCTTCCTTTTGTGCTTTTGTGCCTTTTCGTGGCTAAATCATCTTTGTGGCTGCTGTTGCGTGACGCAGTGGATCGTTCCCATGCCCCAGACCAGTGGCTCGCAGTTGATCGGCACTATCTGACGAGTAGGGAAGAGTCGCTGAAGCGTGTCGACAGCACGTTGATCGTTTGCGTGACCAAACACTGGGGCGAGAACGACGTTGTTGGCGATGTAAAAGTTTGCATAGCTCGCCGGCAGGCGATCGAGATCGCGGGTTGTGGTGCTGCTGCCGCCGACCGTTCCTGGCATTGGTAACGTGACGATCTCGAAGGGCTTTCCCTTCGCGTCAGTCATCGATCTTAGTCGCTTCAAATTGTCTTGCAGGAGCTCGTAATTCGCATCGTCGGGATCGTCTTCAACAGCACAGACGATCACATCAGAAGCGGCGAAACGAGCGATGTCGTCGATGTGACCGTCAGTGTCATCGCCGACAATACCCTCGCCGAGCCACAAAACCTTCGTCACGCCCAGGTAGCCTTTCAAATACTGCTCGATCTCTTCACGAGACAGATCGGGATTGCGGTTTGGATTCAACAGGCATTGCTCGGTTGTCAGCACACACCCGGCGCCGTTCACTTCAATCGATCCGCCTTCCATTACGATTCCCGGTGAGAACCTTTTCATCTTTAGGAACGACTCCAACCGCTGCGGCACGGTGTCGTCTTGCTTGAGCACTTCGTACTTGTTGCCCCACGCGTTGAAGATCCAGTCGTTGAAGGCGCCATCGCTGTTTGGACCAATCAGGAAGTTTGGACCATAGTCGCGAATCCACGAGTCGACTGTTTGAAGGTGATGGAAACGAATGCGCGAAGCCGTTGCCGCGCTACACCGGCTGCGCACCACTTGTTCGGTTTGATCGTCATCAACGAGGAGATTGACGATCTCGTGTGGTGTGAGCGCGGAGATCATCTCGAGGTAGATCTCTTCGACCTGCGTCACTCGATCGGGCCAGGTTTCGGGATCCTTGGGCCACGTCAACCAGGTCGAGTGATGAGGATGCCATTCCGCCGGCATGCGGAAGCCAAGCTCTGACGGCGTTTTTGATCCTTGTTCAGCCATCGAGAGTTTGCGCCCGCAGCGATTTCAATCGAAAGTACCGGTAGATCCCAACGCAGCTAATCAAGACCCAAAAGACTTCCATCAGCATCGCAGACAGATTGAAGTTAACGAGAAGTGAAAGCACGATCAGGCTTGCGCCTACTGCATTCAATAGCGAGTAAGCAAGCCCATCGCTGCGAAGCTTGTTCAACTGCAACATCAGGTAGGTAATCATCAGCACCACCACGCCGACGTTGCCTATCAGGTCCAGTAAGCCGTATTTCATGCCGAACCACCGAACCGTAAACGCAATCCCTCATACGCATCGATGCGACGGTCGCGGAGGAAGGGCCAGTTTTGTCGAGTCTCTTCAATCTTCGAGAGATCACATTCGACCACCAGCACTTCTTCCTTCTCCGCAGAGGCTTTGGCGATGATGCGACCAAACGGATCCGCTACAAACGATTGGCCCCAGAAAGTCAGCTTGCCTTCGCGGCCCACGCGGTTCACGACCACAACGTAAATTCCATTTGCGATCGCGTGGCCACGTTGAATCGTTTCCCACGCCGAGTGTTGCGCCTCGTTCATCTCCTGCTCTTCGTCAGGGAGCCAGCCGATGGCGGTCGGATAGAACAGAAACTGTGCGCCGCCGAGTGCGGTAAGCCGTGCCGCTTCCGGAAACCACTGGTCCCAACAGACGAGCGTGCCGATCTTGCCGTAGGTGGTGTCGTGAGATTGAAAGCCCAGATCTCCTGGCGTGAAATAAAACTTCTCGTAGTAAAGCGGATCGTCAGGGATGTGCATCTTGCGATACTTGCCGGCGATTTGTCCGGACGCATCAATTATCACGGCCGTGTTGTGATACAAACCGGCGGCGCGCTTTTCGAAGAGCGAGGCGATGATGACGACCTTCTTCTGGCGCGCCACTTTGCTGAGTGCTTCAGTCGATGGTCCGGGAATCGTTTCGGCGAGTTTGAAGAGCTGGATGTCTTCCGTCTGGCAGAAGTACTGCGAGCGAAAGAGCTCCTGCAAACAAATGATTTGCGCGCCGCGTTTGGCGGCGTCGTTGATTCCAGCGATCGCCTTCTTGAGATTCTTTTCCGGCTCGGGAACGCAATTCATCTGCACTAAACCGACAGTAGTTACGTCGGCGGCTCGATTTTTCTTCGGCATGTCGCGAAGTATAGCAAGCCACAAAGACGCACAAAAACCTGACGAATTGATTTTTGCGTTTTTGTGCTTTTTTGTGGCCTTCGGTAAGATGTCCGGTCATTTTTAGCACGCTACTGGAAAGAGTAATGAAATGATCGATTTTGAACTGACCGAAGATCACAAAGCCCTCGTGCAAACAGTGCGCGAGTTTGCGCAGAAGGAAGTCGCGCCGCACATCAAGGAATGGGATGAAAAGCAGCAGTTTAATCCTTCGGTATTGAAAAAGATGGCCGAGCTGAATCTCCTGGGAGTCTGCATTCCGGAGGAGTACGGCGGTGCCGGTTTCGATTACATCTCGCTCGGACTGGTGTGCGAAGAGCTCGAAGCGGTTGACACCTTTTTGCGTGTGGTGATGTCGGTCCATACCGGATTGAATTCATTGACGCTTTACACGTGGGGCACTGAAGAGCAGAAGCAGAAATACCTCGTGCCGCAGGCCAAAGGCGAAAAGATCTCGACCTATGGTTTGACTGAGCCAGGCGCGGGTTCCGACGTTGTCGGGGCGCGATCGACGGCCCGTCGCGAAGGAAATGAATGGGTACTGAACGGCGAGAAGATGTGGATCAGTTTGGCAGACGTGGCCGATAACTTTCTTTTCTTCTGCTGGACCGACGAAGAGAAAAGACGCAAGCGCGATCATACGGGCATGTCATGTTTTATCGTCGAGCGGACCATGAAAGGTTTTTCTTCGGGCACGATCCACGGCAAACTCGGCATTCGCGCCGGCAACACGGGTTATTTCTCCTTGCAGGACGTGCGAGTACCGCAGGAGAACATGGTTGGTGAAGAAGGCGAAGGCTTCAAGATCGCGATGTTCGCGCTCGAGCAGGGCCGTTACACGGTGGCGTCCGGAGCCACTGGGGTAATTCGCGCCTCACGTGACGCGTCGGTTGCATATGCAAACACGCGCGAGACTTTCGGCACTAAAATCGGAAACCACCAACTCGTGAAGCAGAAGATCGCCGAGATGGAAGCCGATTACCAGATGAGCCACTTGCTTTGGTTGCGCGCCGGCTGGTTAAAGAATGAGGGCAAGCCAAACGCGAAGGCGACGAGCCTGGCCAAGTGGCAAGCCACCACGCGCAGTGAGAAAGCAGCGTCGATGGCCATCGAGGTCCATGGCGCAAACGGTTATTCAAACGATTACCCGGTCGAGCGCTATCTTCGAAACTGCAAAGCCGCAATCATCTACGAGGGCACGCGCGACATTCACACCCTCATGCAAGCCGACTGGGCTCTCGGACTGAAGAAAGAGAAGCCTGCGCGGCGCACATTACCACCCTGGAAGAAATAAGATCCGTGTAATCCGTGGAAGACTAGCCACGGATAACACGGATTACAGACGGATTCAGTGCGAGAGGAAGACGTCCCATGCCCAGCGTCCGACGTTGGCATTGGCGGCGTCTTTTACTTTCGCACGGTATTTGAACTCATTCCCGAATTCATCAACGCGCTTGGATTCTTTGAAGTCCAGTTCGAGCGCCTTCACGTTCAAGTTTGCGAGCGTATGGAGCTCATCAAGCTCGGATATGCCATTGTGGTTTTTGTCCTGCCATAAACGAAGCTCCTCGAAGACAGAGTCGCGACTGTCGATCACACCGTCAGCGTTGCCGCCATTTCCCGGCTTATCAAATTCAGCGAGTGCCAGAAATCCGTTTTTGTTACTCGAAGGAGGTTGCGCGGTGAAATCTCCAAACAGCTCAGCGCCTCGATCGATGCTTCCATTGCCATCGCGATCGAGGGCAAGCCACGCGTCGTCAGAGCCGGGCCGAGTCCATCCCAAACGATCTCTCGTGCCATTGCCGTTCAGATCGAAATCGACTCCATCCGCCGGGTTCGTCAGCGCGATACCATTACCTACTATATCGATGACGATTGGCGAGCCACCGCACGTGTCGCAGCCCAAACAGGTACAAGTCAGGAAATCATATTCGCCTCCAAACCTCATGCAACGGCTCGCGAAAGTTGCATTGCATTCGTTTGTGCCACCAGTGCTGAAACAACACAGACCCGATCCATTCGGACTGGTCCCGATCGGGCAGGTGCCATTGAATGCAGGTGTGGTGCACATGTTGCCAGCCGTGGCGAGAGCGCAACTGTAGTGTTCAGCATTAACGTCGTGCCAGAGGTTACCGCCGGAGATCGTCGCTGATGCGGAAGCGACGAAGATACTCAGAGACACAGTCGCGGTTCCGCCGCAGTTACTGCCTAAAAAGCACGATGAAATCGCCACTCCCGTCGCTGCCGCGCACGAAATGGGGGTGCCGAGCGCTCCGGTCCGGCTCTCAGTCTTCTGATCTCTCGACGTGACATGCCAGAAAAACGGAGTGGTGTTACTGAGTGTACCCGTTTCGAGTGCGGTGAAGTTACTGATCCCGACTGAGCAACGTTGCTGCTTGTTCTGCAGCGTGGAACATTGGCCAGTGTATCCCGCCGTACCGCCATGCCGGCCGGATGCATGTTCCGCATCATCTTCACTGTCCCAAAAACCCAGAAAGGTCGATGAGAAGAGCGTCTCCGTAGAGCCCCCATCCGAGATTATTGTGTCCCCGCCATCGCCACCGTCCCCACCACCACCGGTGTCTCCGACGTCAATCAAATTGATCGAAGCACTCGTCTCAACGAGAATTCCATTCTTCGACCTGTACGGTGGACGCTTTTCCTCCCAAACGCTACCTACTCCATTGACGATCGCATCCCAAAACTCCGGAGGCCGGTCGGGTGACTCACGAAAAAGCGCAAGCGCGCGATACGTCCGCGCCTTCCCTTCCAGCCTTGCAGTCACGCGATAAGAAACAAATGAAGCGATGTCGTAATAGCGGGCAGCTTCGAAATGAAACACGTCGCTCACGGTCCAACCAGGATCGAAAACAGAAGCATACTGCCCGTGCTCCCATGTGGCGGCAAACGTGGCTTCCTGTGGACCACCATCCTGCGAGTGACCACCACGCGTTAACGACAGGACATCACCGGTGGGCATTGTGACCAGTTCCGCGTACGGCTTATTCAGGATCTCCTGAATAAGCCCGGAACGAAAATCCGTAAGCTCGAATTTCACGCTCGCGGTGGAGCGAAAAGGGCGGCGCGAGCTTTCATTCTCGAAGACCTGAGCGGCGGCGTTGTAGATTTCAAGTTTGCGATACGTTTCGCGAACGATCTTTTCCTGTCCAGCGCCCGTCCGCTCCTGTGCGAGCACTGGGCCAACAAAAGAAACAAATAGAGTAAAGACCAGACAAACAGCATATTTCATTGTGAGGATCTCCTAATTGGTTGAGGATGTGGCGCGCTGGTTCAGCTCCTGCTCGATGACTCTTTGAAAGTCGGCAAAGCTGAGCGCTCCTTTGACTACCTTTCCATTTACTACAAAACTCGGTGTGCTCTCGATTCGCAACCGTCTTGCAGCTTCAATGTCTTTAATGACTGCCGCTCGCGACCGCTCCGAAGCCACACACTCCTGGAACTTCGGCAAACCGAGCCCCAGATCCGAGGCAATCTGTTCGAATACTGGTGGCGACAAGTTGCCGGCAGCGAACACTGCATCGTGAAACTGCCAGAACCGATCCTGCTCCGCGGCACAATAAGCCGCTCGCGCCGCCGGCAACGAATTGCGATGGCCTTCCAACGGCAAGTGCTTGAACACGAGCCGTACTGTCCGGCCATAACTCTCAAGCGTCTGCTTGAGTACGCTCTGCACCTGCTTGCAGAACGGGCACTCGAAATCCGAAAATTCGACGATCGTCACCACCGGATTCACAGCTCCTTTAACCGGCGAAACACCGTCATCGAGTTCTGATACAAACACCGGCGGCGGTATGTTCATCGTGACGGTCCACTTCTTACGCAACGCGTCCAGGCCCGAGCGGTAGTGTTTCATGCGTGCCTGGTTCTCCAGATCCAGACGCAAACGTTCGCGCGCCTCGTCGGGACTCATCGTTGCGAAGAACGACGCGTTCTGTGCGTAAGCATCTTCGACCTGCGCGCGCGTGACGTTCACCTCCCCGCTTGTCAGTTGCTTTCGCAGATCATCAATCGAAATGCGCCTCGCGGTCGCTTCGCTCTCGAGAATCTTTGTCGTGATGAGGTTCTCGAGCGCGGCCTTGCGAATCGCGTAGAGCTGTTGCTGTAGCGGGTAGATCTGCGCCGCTACCGAATCATCCACTTGCTTCTGCGTGATCTCGATGTTGTTGACAGTCGCGACGACCGTCTCGGGCATCTGCGCCGAAGCGAACGCTGCCCACACAAGAATCAAACAGGTGGACCAGATAATCGAGCGTGAGGAATAGAAAAACATTTCTTAAATAAACTCCGTTCGTGAGCGTTAATTGACACTTTCACCGTCAACTGTAGGGGTCGCCCGTGCCACACCCATAACGTGTTTCCGACACACGGGCGGCGCCCCTACAGTTACCCCTTACGTGAAAGGTTGACCATCAGTACTGGTGAGTGACGGCACTGTAGTCTCAGTTGTGAGTGTAGTCAACGGCTATTTGTTGTCGAAAGTGGCTAAATTTTGGCGAAAGTGGCTATCCATAAAAATCTAGCGCCCGCGTTTCTGCTTGCGTCTGATCGTGCGGCGGTAAGCTGTCGGTGTTGTTCCGTATTTCCGACGGAAATCGTGCACAAAATGAGCGTTCGACGCGATCCCGACTTGTTTCAAAATCTGCTTGATGCTGAGAAACGTCGTGCGCAACATCTTCTCAGCCCTCATCAGCCGGACGTCTTTGAGATATTGCGCCGGACCCATCCCGGTTTCCTGTTTAAAGAGATGTCGAAAGCGCGACGGCGAGAGATTCACGAGCACGGCGAGCGCAGGAATGTCCCACGACGCCGTCGGATCTTTTTTAATCCTGGAAATGATGAGCTCGATTCTTCGATCCATAGTGATGAGGCCCAGAAACGAAGAGCGCGCGTGAGAGTACCGTTTAGAGTTGCGTTTGTCTAGTATGCTAGTATGAATGAGCATTTTAAACCTGATTCCTTAACCAGGAGACACAGATGGGTGACGACCTCAGGACAGAGCGCGAGCTGTCGTTGGATTTCTTGCGCGTGACCGAAGCCGCTGCAATCGCCTCAGCCAAAACGATGGGTCAGGGCGATCGAAAATTCTCGGACCACGTCGCCGTCGAGGCGATGCGCGAGGTGATGGATACTGTGCCGATGCGCGGGCGCGTCGTGATTGGCGAAGGCGAACGCGATGAAGCGCCGATGCTTTACATCGGTGAGGAGGTCGGAGGCGGTTTTGGCGTCGGGGAGGAGATTGCCGAATCGTGCCCGGAAGTTGATATCGCTGTCGACCCGCTCGAAGGCACGAACCTCTGCGCGCTCGGTGCGAACAACGCGATCGCCGTCCTCGCCGCAGCCGAGCGTGGCGGCTTGCTCAACGCGCCTGACATTTACATGGACAAGATCGTGGTTGGACCATCGTCGCGCGGCGTTGTGGATATCGATGCGCCGGTGAAAGACAATCTGAAAAATATCGCGCGCCGCCTCGGACGCGACATCGAAGACCTCACGGTGATCGTGCTCGATCGTTCGCGACACAAAAAACTTATTAACGACGTTAGGGCTGCCGGCGCTCGCATTCGTTTGATCTCTGATGGTGACCTCTCAGCGGGTATCTCGGCGGCAGTCGCGGGAACGAATATCCATGCGTTGATGGGAATCGGCGGCGCGCCCGAGGGCGTTATTACTGCCGCAGCGATGAAGTGTTTGAATGGTGAGATCCAGGCGCGGCTCGTGTTCGATCCTGATCGACTCGGCGTTGATAAAGACAAGGTGCCGTCGCGGCAGGAGGTGCTCGATCGTTTGGAGACGATGGGCATCAAGGATCACAATAAAGTTTACGACACGGATGATCTCGCGCCCGGGAAGAAGATCATTTTCGCTGCGACGGGCGTCACTGACGGTGCGTTGCTGAAGGGTGTGCGCTTTTTCGGATCGGGAAAGCGGACGCATTCGGTGGTGATGACGACCGAGTCGCGCCACATTCGATTTGTTGATACGTTACATATCGAAGGTGGGCCGGATACGGTCATCCGCTTTTAGCCACAAAAGGCACAAGAAGAGTTTTAGCCACAAAAAGGCACAAGAGAACACAAAAGGCACATAAGAGATAAATGAAAGAATACGTGCCGCAGGTGGTGCCGACGCGAAGGCCGCTGGTTTTCTGGCTGGTGAGTGCGGCGACGGTTTTGGGGTTGGTTTCGCTGATACTCGTGGCCCCGATCGCGGCCGCGGATGGTCACAACGGCCTGGCTTTCGCGATCTACCGGGCGTTCGGCACGATGTGTCACCAGCTTCCCGAGCGCTCGTATTTCATTGACGGTCACAAATTCGCCGTTTGCTCGCGTTGCACGGGAATCTATTTCGGGTTCGCCTTTACGTTGTTGCTTTACCCCCTCGTCCGTTCACTCAGAAATACCACGGCGCCCCCGCGGAGCCTTTTAATCCTCTCCGTCTTGCCGCTCGCGATAGACTTCAGCCTGACGTTTTTCGGGTTCTGGGAAAACACGCACACCTCACGTTTGCTCACTGGAGCGCTGCTCGGAAGTGTGGCTGTGTTCTATGTAATGCCCGGAATAGTGGACTTGAGCCTCCAATCGCTCACAAAGCGAACACACAGCCTACCGGCCGTGACGTTTACGCTGGCCTCGCCGGAGCACATCGCGGCCGCCCCCAGCGATTACAGTGCTCCAGACCGCCGAATTTGAAGCCGCCGGATTGTTAGGTTAGAATCTTGCGCTTTTGGACGTACTGTAATTCATGATTTTTCAGTCACCAGCACCGACACCATGGCCCAGCCCGAAGGGCCCGACGCCGCAAGCCCTTTTCGAGCAGTACTTCCACGATCTCGTCAACAAAACCTGGGGAAATATCAGCCCGCTTTACCAGCTCGACACCTTCGACTGGTTCATCCTGCTCCTTTATTTCGCGATCCTCGGCACGCTCGCCGTCTACGGCGCGTACCGCATCAAGCAGGTCATCGATTTCTGGCGATACAAAAATTTTGTACCGACGCCCAGCGGGCATTTTGCCGAAGCTGACCTGCCCACGATCACTGTCCAGCTTCCGCTTTTCAACGAGTTGTACGTCGTCGATCGACTGCTCAAAGCCGTCACTGCGATCGACTACCCGCGCGAGAAACTCGAGATCCAAGTGCTCGACGATTCGACTGATGAAACGGTGAAGGTCGCTGAAGATGTCGTCGCGAAATATGCGGCGCAGGGCTTCGACATTCACTACATCCATCGTTCCGATCGGACAGGCTTTAAAGCGGGCGCGCTCGAGAACGGCAACAAGTTTGCCAAGGGCGAGCTGCTCGCGATCTTTGACGCCGACTTCGTTCCGAAACCTGACTGCCTACGCAAGCTGGTCGACTTCTTCACCGATCCGATGGTTGGCTGCGCTCAGATGCGCTGGTCGCACATCAACGGTAACTACAACCTTTTGACGCGCCTGCAAACGATCATGCTCGACGGTCACTTCGTCGTCGAACAGACCACACGCAATCGCACCGGTGGCTTTTTCAACTTCAACGGCACGGCGGGCATCTGGCGTCGAAAAGCGATCGAGTTGAGCGGCGGCTGGCAGCACGACACGCTGACTGAAGACACCGATCTGAGTTTTCGCGCGCAGCTAATGGGCTGGAAATTCGTTTACCTGCTCGACGAGGAAGCACCGGCGGAAATCCCGGTCGAGATCAACGCGTTCAAGGCGCAGCAGCGACGTTGGGCCAAGGGCGTGATGCAGGTTGGTATCAAGCTTTACCCGCGCATCTGGCTGGCGCCGTTGCCGTTTCGCGTGAAGCTGGAAATGTTCTTTCGTTTGACGGGCAACATCAGTTATCCGCTGATGATCGTCGCGAGCTTTTTACAGTTTCCACTGTTGCTGGTGCGCTACAACCAGCCGTTTTATCACTTGATGGTGCTCGACTTGCCGCTGTTGTTCTTCTCGTCGATCTCGGTGGTGTTGTTTTACGGCTCGGCTGTTTGGTATCTCGATCAGAAGCGTGCGCCGCGACTGTTGCACTTGCCGCTCGTGATGGGGCTCGGCATTGGTCTCGCGTTTTCGAATGCGCGCGCGGTGCTGGAAGCGCTGCTGGGTGTGAAGTCGGAATTCGTGCGGACGCCGAAATATCGTGTTGAAGAGACTACCGACGCCACGTGGAAGCGAAAGAAGTACAAACGCAAACGCGGTCTGCTGCCGCTGCTGGAGCTAAGTTTTGCGGTTTACTTTTTACTTGCTATCGCCTACTCCGCGCGACTGCACATGTGGGGAACGATACCGTTTCTGCTGCTGTTCTTTTTCGGGTTTGGGTACATGGGCCTGATGAGCTTGCTGCAAACGGCGAGTGGTAAACGCCTCGCGGCTCTCTGGCGACCTTTGAAAACCTAATCCGCATTTATCCGCGAAAATCCGCGGCTAACTTCTTTCCAAAGACGCGCGATCCCATTTCGCTAAATCCGCCCCGGCCTCATACGTACTCTGCATAAATTCCATCAACGCCGCTTCAGGCTGCGCGGACGTTCGCACATCGTCGTACATCAATAAAAACTCGCCCATATCTTTACTATAGAACGCCTGCTCCGGTCGCACGGTGGCTTCACTCAATCCCTCAGGCGCGGGCGCGGTGTAGGAATAGTAAGCAGGCTTGCCTAGCGGACCCTGCCCCGGCCACCAGCCATGACTGATCACCTCGTGCGAATAAGCTTCACGCGTGATCACATCGGCATCTGGTTTCACCGGCGCCGGCCTTCCCGAGAAGCGCGTCACCGCCAGATCGAAGCTGCCCCAGAAGAAATGCACGGGACTACTCTTACCGATAAATTTCCCTCGAAACTCCTGCATCAGTCGCTCAGACACACGCAGTACACGCCAGAACCTCTCGACGTATTCGCGATCGTACGACTTATGCTGCTCATCCTGATCGAACGGAATCGGATCCGCGATCTCGACAGGCATCTTCCAGATCTTTACTTCGATCCCCAACGTCTCAAGCGCATCCATTGTTTCCTGGTAAAACCTCGCGACAGACTTCGGCAGGAGCGGCACGATCGCAGTCGTCCCGTCGCTGCACTTGGTCACGAGGTTGTGATCGATGAAGTCAAACTCCATCTCGAAAAAGCGTTCCTCGTAAGGCATCGCGGTGGTCGTCAGTCCACGCGCTGAAACGTAAAGCGGCACGTTCCACCAATGATTAACGAGCGGCGTTTGCGCGAGACGAATCTTGCCGACGATCTGCGACCACATGTGGACGGTCGCGCACGTATCTTTCCATTCTTCGAGCGGTAATGATGGCCAGTCAGACATGTGCCACAGATTAACGCGGAAAGTGCGGACAGGCAAAAGGACTCGCGGCTTGACAGTGAATAATGGCGGGCCTATAGTCTCCGCATCATGATGAAGGCCTGCGCATGTTGTCGCTATTGTCAGTGGTGCTACTGCACCGCGACCGAGCGGCCGCGCGGCAGGTTGGATAGCAGATGAGCTAACCACCAGCAATTTTGACGGCGAAACGGTCGCACTTCCTGGAAGTTGCGACCGTTTTCCTTTTGGACAAGTTATGCATCTCGACGTTTTAGAAACTCCTGTAATTAAGGCCGACACTGTTGAAGCACATATCGGTCACACGCCACTCCTGCGACTGCGTTTGTTCGACAAAGAACTGAATCCAGGCGTTCAGGTCTTTGCGAAGGCCGAACATCTGAATCCGGGCGGCTCGGTGAAAGACAGGGCTGCCCTCTCGATGATTCTCGAAGGCGAACGTAGCGGCAAACTGAAACCCGGTATGACGATCCTCGACGCGACCAGCGGCAACACCGGGATCGCCTACGCGATGATCGGCGCGTCGCGCGGTTACGCGGTGAAGGTTTGTTTACCGAAGAATGCGAGCCCGGCGCGCAAACGAATTTTGAGAAGTTATGGCGTCGAGATCGTCGGGACGGATCCGATGCTATCGACTGACGGTGCGCAGCTCATCGCGCGCGAGATCTTCGTCGAGAATCCTGGTAAATATTTTTATCCAGATCAGTACAACAACGACGCGAACTGGCTGGCGCATTACGAAACAACCGCGAATGAGATCTGGGACCAGACCAAGGGAGGCGTCACGCATTTCGTAACCGGACTGGGAACTTCAGGCACTTTTGTCGGCGTGACGCGGCGTTTGCGAGAATTGAACGCGCGACTGAGAGCGATCGCGGTGCAGCCGGAGTCGCCATTGCACGGGCTTGAAGGTCTGAAACACATGGCCACCGCGCTCACGCCCGGAATCTTTGACGAGAAGCTGGTCACGGAGACGCTGGAAGTTGCGACCGAAGATGCGTTATTAATGACGAGTAAATTAGCACGTCAGGAAGGATTGCTGGTCGGGCCGAGCTCCGGAGCGAACGTGTTTGCCGCGTGGCGTGTGGCGGCTGCGCTGCGTGAGCCGGCAGTTGTCGTGACGGTGTTGTGCGACGGCGGCGAACGGTATTTAAATGACTGAATGACGAAACGCGATATTTCGACCAAACTCGTGCACGCAGGGGAACGACGCCCGTTGCCTGACGCGCAGCCTGTTTCCACGCCGATCTACGCTTCCGCGACGTTCACCTACGAGACGATGCAGGAGATCGATCAGGTCTTCAGTGGTGAGAAGCAGGGATTCATTTACACGCGTTACGGTAACCCCACGACCGCCGCACTCGAAGAAGCTGTGCGCGAAATCGAAGAAGGCGCCTTTGCCTGCGCCTACGCAACCGGAATGGCGGCGGTCCATGCTGCGCTCATCGCGTGTGATTTGAAGGCCGGCTCGACCGTACTTGCTTCGCGAGATGTCTACGGCGCAACGTCAGGTTTACTTAACAACGTGCTCGCTAACTTCGGTGTGAAGACAGTTCAAATCGATTTCAGCGATCTCGAGAAAGTACGCGAAACAGCGCGTGAGCTGCGCCCGCAGGTTCTGATCGCAGAAACGATCTCGAATCCGCTGCTGAAAGTCTGTGACATCGAAACGTGCGCTGAGATCGCACACGAGAATGGCGCACGTTTGATCATCGACAACACGTTCGCAACGCCTTACCTGCGACAGCCACTGAAACTCGGCGCAGACATCGTTGTGCACAGCGCGACAAAATACCTGGGCGGTCACGCAGATACGATGGGCGGCATCGTTGTATCGCGCGACGAGATGGACAGTCTCGCGCTCATCAGCGTGATGAAGCTCGTTGGCGGCGTGCTCGGTGTTTTTGATGCGCACGAGATTTTAAGAGGGTTGAAGACACTTGGCGTGCGCATGGATCGGCAATGTGAGAATGCGCGCGCGCTCGCGGCTTACTTGAAAGAACATGATCGTATCGGTCGGGTTCATTATCCTGGTCTCGGCGCGCTCGTCTCGATCGAGCTAAGCGACAACACACAAGCAGCGGCATTTCGTTTCATGGACGCGTTGAAGTTGGCCCTTCGCTCAACGAGCCTGGGAGACGTGTTTACCAGCGTGCTGCATCCTGCGACCGCATCACATCGAGATCTTTTGCCTGCGAAACGAGAGGAATGGGGCATCGTCGATGGCCTGGTGCGCATTTCGGTGGGAATCGAAAAGCTTGACGACATCATCGCCGATATCGAGCAGGCGTTAGCTGTATGATTACGATTTCCGAACGTTTACTTGATGAGATTCGCGCGCATGGCGTGAAGGATTATCCGTACGAGTGTTGTGGGCTATTGCTCGGTAGTTACGGCGCGGACGGCAAGGTTGTTACCGAGACTTATCCGATATCGAATGCGCGCGAGGAGAGTGCGAAGCGCAACCGGTTTTTGATCGAGCCGGTGGAGTTGATGCGTGGTGAGCGTTACGCGCGTGATCACGATCTCGAGGTAGTTGGGTTTTATCATTCGCATCCGGATTCGCCGGCCGTGCCGTCCCAATACGATCTCGAGCACGCGTGGCCCACTTACTCGTACATCATCGTCAAGACGCTTGCCGATGCAGCAACCGATCTCTTTTCATGGGAACAAGAGCCGGATCGATCGAAATTTAATCCGGAAGAAATCCGCGTAATCCGCGGTTAAAAGTCAGAGGGTCAAAACATGCCAATCACAATCACCATCCCGGCGCCGCTACGGCAGTTCGCCAGTGGACAGTCGCAGATCACCGTCGAAGCAGCAACTGCCGGCGAGGCGCTCGATCTGCTCACCTCAACACACACCGGTTTGCGTCGCCATCTCTTCAACGATCAGAACGTGCTGCGCAACTTCGTCAACGTTTATCTCAACGACGAAGATATCCGCCACGCTTCGGGTACGAACACGCCCGTTAAAGACGGCGACACGATCATGATCGTTCCGTCAATTGCCGGTGGCGCGGTGATCGAGTCGGAAGTGGGCCAATCGTTGCCGGAACTTTCAAACGAAGAGATCCTGCGCTACAGCCGCCACCTGATCATGCCGGAAGTCGGCATGCAGGGACAGCGACGTCTGAAAGCAGCGAGTGTGTTGATGATCGGCACGGGCGGGCTCGGGGCGCCTGTCGGCATGTACCTCGCGGCAGCGGGTGTTG
>Ga0134121_10001360_pt1 | contig 23128 bp, 17 predicted proteins | sample KB301_FD_96463 | JGI IMG/M metagenome (GOLD analysis project Ga0134121, IMG submission 96463) | Terrestrial soil microbial communities without Nitrogen fertilizer from Kellogg Biological Station, Michigan, USA - KB3-0-1 | ecosystem: Environmental > Terrestrial > Soil > Unclassified ... | reverse complement strand
TTGGAAGGCACGCTCACGTCCACACCTTCACGACGCACCTCTTCGATGAGTCGCTTGGTATCGAGCTTTAATTCTTTGGCGAGATCGTAAATACGAACTTTAGAGGAAACTGTCATGCACTCCTTCTCGACGCTTCTTCTTTGCGTCTTGACGACCTAAGTGATTGGGCACCGCATGCCCTATCACGAGGGCGTCGATCAGAAGTTCGGCGCCTGACAGCAGGGGCAATGCGGGCAACACAAACGGCCCGAAGAGACCGCATATGTGTTGTTACTATATGACTGCATCAGTGGTTCTCATCGTCGTCTGTGCTCCCGCCTGATGCAGTCTCTTCCGAAACTGCGGGAGCCGATGTCTCTGCTTCTTCAGCCGTAGCGTCTGAAGCGAACTCTTCATCTTCCATCTCCTGTACAACTTCATCGATGTGTTCGAATGCCTCGACACCCGAGGAGGTTATGTCAGGAGACGGCGTAATCGTGTCAGGCCGTAAGTCGCGACCTGCTTCCTGCAAAGCGATCTCGTCCGCCGGGATCGCTTCGGCTTCAGTCACCGGCACCGGATCGGCCGAATCGCGCGCCGGAATTTCCGGTTCCGAAGAGAAGGGAACACCCCGCTCGACTGCTTCGTCGTAGCCTTCCGCCGTCGATTCCAGAGACGGTTCCACTTCTTCATCAATCGATTCGTCAAACTCTGCTGAAACGGCGTGTTGCTCTTCAATCTCTTCGCCGTCTTCACCGAGATTGCGATCGCGCAAGGCTGTTATGGCCTTGGAAGCCTCCAGGATCACTTCGGCTTCGTCCAAACTCAGATCGAGGAACTCGACGAGGTCGTCGACGGAAGTGGCCGCGAGGGCATCGATATCGTTGATGCCGTGTTCGGCCAGCGCCTCAGCCTGCGCGGCGGTGACACCTTCGATAGCGGAGAGCGGTACAGCTTCGCCTGAAGCGATGAGCGCACCCATCTGTTCGGTGACTTCGCGTTTGATCTCTTCTTCGCTACGAATATCGATATTCCAACCTACGAGTTTCGTAGCGAGACGCACGTTTTGACCGCGCTTGCCGATCGCCAGCGAGAGTTGATCTTCGTTGACGATGACTTCCATCTGGCGGTTTTCGATGTCGGTGATTCTGACCTGATTGACTTTCGCAGGTGAAAGGGCGTTGGCGGCAAAAACTGAAGGCTCGTCAGACCATTCGATGATGTCAATCTTCTCGCCGCGCAGCTCGCGGATGATCGCCTGCACGCGTGAGCCTTTCATACCGACGCAGGCGCCGACTGGATCGACGTCACGCTCATTCGACATCACGGCGATCTTGGCGCGCTCGCCGGGCTCGCGGACGGCCGACTTGATCACGACAGTGCCGTCATAGATTTCCGGCACTTCCATTTCAAACAATCTTAGTAAGAGCTCGGGCGACGTGCGCGAGACTTCGACCTGCGGTCCTTTCGACTCTTTCGAGACGTTGTTTATGACGACGCGAATACGCTCGCCCTGGTTCCACTGCTCGCCGCGCGACTGCTGTGAACGCGGCAGAATCGCTTCGAGATTGCCGAGATCGACGATGATGTTGCCGCGCTCGAATCGTTTGACGTAACCGTTGACGAGGTCGCCGATCTTGTCGATGTATTGCTCGTAAACATTGCTGCGAACGGCGTCGCGGACTTTCTGAAACAGGATCTGCTTGGCGGTCTGGGCGGCGATACGTCCCAGTTCTTCCATCGGTAGCGGCAATAACAGCGCGTCGCCCAGCTCGACTTCGTCGCCGGCGAGCTCGCGGGCTTCGTCGATAGAGAGTTCCGTGGCAGGGTTCTCGACTTCGTCGACGACGACTTTCGAGGCAGAAAGCTCGATGCCGGTTTCGGCATTCCAGTCGACCTGAATATCTTCACCGGATCGAAACTGTTTTTTGGCGGCCGCGCGTACGGCTTCCTTCATTGCTTCGATCACGAGGTCGCGGTCGATGCCCTGTTCCTGGCAAAGCGCCTCGATATTTTGTGCTATCGATGAACTCATCTGTGTATCCGTCTAATCAGTCGCTAACTTATGCCCGGCGCGGCGCAGATCTTCAGTTACATCTACTTCCAAATTTGCCTTCGTAATCGTATCCAGAGGAACACGCACCTGCCCGCTGGTTCGATCTTCAAAAAGAACGTCGTTGCCCTCGACTCCCAGCAAACGACCTCGGAAATTGCGCTGTCCGTCAATCGGTTGCCGCGTCTTCATCTTCGCGTTGCTACCGGTGAAGCGTTCGAAGTCGGCGCGCTTATAAAGGCCGCGTTCGAGTCCGGGCGACGATACTTCCAATGTGTAGGCCGCGTGGATGAAGTCTTCCACGTCCAGAATCGTGCCCAGGTGCGTGCTTACTTCGGAGCAATCCTCGTGGGTGACACCTTGCGGCTTATCAATGAATATACGAACAATCGGCTTGTTCTCGGGGCCGGCTACCTCGGCGTGCACCAGCTCAAGGCCATGATCGATTGCGACTCGTTCAGCTATCTCCTGAACCCTTTCTGCAATCGACTCGTTTCCCATTGCCACCCTTCAAAGGTTCTCGCTCCAAAAGAAAAAGTGGGCGCGAAACCCACCGGACGAGCCCACGTGCCTTCGAGCAAGCTGTGAATTATACGGAAAGGGCCACGCGCAAGCAACCGCGCTCAGGCTGTTCCCAACTTTGCTTTCACGGCTTCGCTGACGAGCTTTCCGTCGGCGTTTTTACCCGCCAAAGCGGCTTGTGCCGCCTTCATTACCTTGCCCATGTCCTTCATTGACTTAGCGCCTGTTTCGGCGATTGCGGCTGCGACGGCCTGCTCGATCTCATCCTGTGAGGCGGCTTGTGGCAGGTAAGTCTCGATTACGTCGATTTCGGCTTTCTCTTTATCGACGAGCTCCTGCCGGCCCGCTTTTTCATACTGCTCGATCGAGTCACGGCGTTGTTTCACCAGTGAGCGCAGCAACTTCTGCATCTCGTCATCATCAAGCTCTGAACCCTTCTCGATCTGGCGGTTCATCATCGCCGCCTTCACCATGCGCAACGTCGACGTCCGGTTGGCGTCCTGCGCCTTCATCGCCGCCGTCAGATCCGCGACAATCTGTTTATTCAGTGTCATCTGTGTTCTCCAACCGTGATTCTAAGGAACAAACTCGGGAACCTTCAAATCGCCGAGCAGGTGCTGTTGCGACATCATCTCCAGCAGCTCTGACGCCATCAAACGATGACCCATGTGGTTTGGGTGGATCAGCTCACCAAAGAAGCCCTGATTCACACTGCCCGCTGCTTCCGTCAATTCGAGTATCTCGAGATAAGGCGTCTGATTCTTAGCCATCTCCGATTTCAGCCAGGCGCGATACTGCGTCATCAATTGCGCCTCAGGCGGGTTCGTAACACTGTCGCGATACGGCGCGCCGATCACGATCACCGCCGCACCATGATCTTTAGCAACTCGAACGATCGCGTTGAAGTTGTCGACATAATCCTTCTGCGGCACGCGCGGCACGGGCGTTCGCACAACCGGCTTCACATCCTTCCGCGATCGGAACCAACGCGTTAAGTGTGCAATCGCCTGACTGTGATCGATCAGCCAACGACCAGTCACCGACGACCAACGCGTGTCGATCAACTCACGATCCGGCGCATCGCTCAAACTCGCATCGTTCCAACCAAAACTCGCAATCACCATGTCCGGTTTCAGGTAACCGATGTCACGTCGCAACCACGCCAATCCCTGATGACTCGTGTACCCCGGCACTGCCATTGGAAACACTTCAATACGTCGATCTGGATTCGCTTTCCGCAACTCCTTCTCGAGTAGCATCGGATACGGCTGCCACTCAGGATCGTACTCTTTAGGCTTCTCGGGCCAAACCGGCGGCACGCGATACCCAAACGTCACTGAATCACCGAGACAAACGATCCGAAACGTCCCCGCAGGCTTCCTCCCGATCGGATAATCAGCGCGAAAGTGCTGCGCGTTTGTCGAGACATTAGTGTAGTCCCAGTAAACGTGGTCCAGGTTCGGCTTCAATCGCCATAACAACAACGGATCGCCCTCGAAGATCGTCGACTGCTGCGGGCTTGCGACCTGCATCTTCTGCTGCGCCGTGTTCACAAACAGATCGAGACTCTCGACCCGCGTCATCGTGAGGCGCGTGGCGATCTCTACCGACAACAAGAGCAGCAGGAAAACGACGTAGATAAATCCGATGTAAAGCAGTCGTCGCCGGAGCGGGATCTTATTTGATGTGGCCGTTTGATTTCGCAAGGTAGTCGCGCAAATACCGACCCGTGTACGACTCGGGAATGTTCATGATCTCTTCGGGCGTGCCCACGCCGACGACGTAACCGCCCGCGTCGCCGCCTTCCGCACCGAGATCGATGATGTAATCGGCAGTCTTGATCACGTCGAGATTATGTTCGATTACCAGCAGCGAGCCGCCCGCGTCAATCAGCGCTCGAAAGGCAGACAGTAGCTTGTTGATGTCGTCGAAATGCAGGCCGGTAGTTGGCTCGTCGAAGATGTAGAGCGTCTTGGCGCCGGTTCGCTTGAGTAAGTGGGCCGCGAGTTTGATTCGTTGTGCTTCACCGCCGGAGAGCGTCGTCGCCGATTGGCCCAAACGCAAATAACCGAGACCGACGTCGTCCAGCACACGCAAACGGTTCGTGATCTTCGGCACTTCACGGAAGAACGTGATTGCCTCGCGCACAGTCATGCTGAGCACTTCGTGTACGTTCTTGCCGCGATAACGAATGTCGAGGATCTGTTGTTTGAAACGTGTGCCTTTGCACTCTTCGCAAACGAGCTCGACGTCCGCGAGAAACTGCATCTCGACCGTGACGGTGCCGTCGCCCTGGCAGACTTCGCAACGCCCGCCGGGAAGATTGAACGAGAAGTGTGACGGATCGAAACCGCGCGCCTGTGCTTCGCGTGTGAGTGAAAAGACTTCGCGAATCGCGTCGTAGACCTTGATATACGTTACTGGATTCGAGCGCGGTGTTCGTCCGATTGGCGATTGATCGACGAGTATCACTTCGTCGATATAATTCCCGCCTTCGAGTTTCTGAAATGCGCCGACGTGTCCCTGCCACTCGCCGCGCTGCTTCTTGAAACCCGCGTATAGACAGTCGTGAATCAGCGTCGATTTCCCACTGCCGCTCACGCCCGTGACGCAGACAAGCATGTCGAGCGGTATCTCGACGTCGATGTTCTTGAGATTGTGTTCGGCTGCGCCCTGGATGTTAATCCGGCGTTTCTGCATCGCGCGGCGCTGGCGCGGCTCTTTGATCTCTGCGTCGCCGCGCAGGTAGCGTGCGGTCAGTGAAGTCTCGTCGGCGAGCAGTCCTTTGAAGTCGCCTTCGTACATCACGCGGCCGCCGAGCTCGCCCGCCGCAGGACCGATGTCGAGAATGTGATCGGCAGACCGCATCATTTCTGCATCGTGCTCGACGACGAGAACCGTGTTGCCGATGTCGCGCAGATTTTTAAGCAGGCGGATGAGACGATCATTGTCACGCGGATGCAGACCGATCGACGGTTCATCAAGTACGTACAGTGCGCCAACGAGCGACGAGCCGAGATTTGTTGCGAGCTGGATTCGCTGTGCTTCGCCGCCGGAGAGCGTCGATGCCAGTCGATCTAAAGTTAAGTAATCGAGCCCGACTTCAACCATGAATCGCAGCCGGCGCCGCACTTCAAAAAGTATTCGTTCAGCGATTGCGGCTTGCTCGGTCGAGAGCTCGAGCGTGTCGAAAAACTCAGCCGCCTCTTTAATCGAAAGTGAACACGTTTCCGGCAGTGTCTTGCCCCCGACCTGCACGTCGCGCGCTTCCTGACGCAGACGTCCGCCGCCGCAGTCCGGACACAACGTGTAACCGCGATACTTCGAAAGAAAGACACGAACGTGAAGCTTGTACTTCTTCGTCTCCATCCAATCGAAGAACCCGCGCACACCGCTCCAGTCGCCGCGCCCTTCGATGATCGCCTGCTGATCCGATTTCGACAGCTGATTGAACGGCACGTTCATCGGAATCTTTTCCGCGCGGGCAAATTGCTTCAGCTCCTGCATGGCCCATTCGTGCTGCGGCTTGGTCCAAGGCTCGATCGCGCCGTCTTTTAATGACAGACCCGGATTCGGGATCACGAGATCGAGATCGAGTCCGATCGTGTTTCCGAAACCCTGGCAAGTCGGACAAGCGCCGTACGGATTATTGAAACTGAAGAGCCGCGGTTCCGGCGTCGCGTAAACCGTGTGGTCATACTTGCACTCGAAACGTTCCGAGAACCACATCCGTTTCGGTTCGCTTTCGGCGGTTTGGATCAGCGCGGTGCCGTGACCTTCCTGAAAACAGATCTCGAGTGAATCGACGAGACGCTGGCGAACGTCCGCGCGTGCCACCAGTCGATCGACGAGGACGAAGACGTCTTCGAAGTCGTTACGCGGGTAATCATCGGGCGATTGCAGCTCGATTGTTTCGCCGTTGAAGAAGAGACGCGTGAAGCCTCTCTGCATCAGGCTCATCAGGTGCGCCGTTACCCACTGGCGCGCATTTGCCCCCCGGCCGCGTTTCTTTGCTGGTTCGCGATTCGTCTCGTTGAGCCCGGCGGATGCAGGGAAGAGCACGTAAAAACGTGTGCCTTCCGCTACGTTGCTGAGCACTTCGTCGGCGATCGAATCGGGCGAGTCGCGCGTTACGAGTCGTCCGCAGACACGGCAGAAAGTTTCTCCGACACGCGCGAAGAGCAGTCGCAGGTAGTCGTAAATCTCGGTTTGAGTGCCGACAGTCGAGCGTGGATTGCGCGTCGAATTCTTCTGGCGAATCGCGATTGCGGGCGCGATGCCGTGTATCTCGTCGACGTCGGGCTTGTCCATGCGCTCGAGAAACTGGCGCGCGTAAGCGGACAAAGATTCGACGTACCGGCGCTGCCCCTCCGCGTAGATCGTGTCGAAGGCTAGCGACGACTTGCCCGACCCGCTCACGCCCGTCACCACCGTCATCTGATTGATGGGAACGGAGAACGAGATGTTCTTGAGGTTGTTGACGCGGGCCCCTTTTACTTGGATTGCTTCTTCAGGCATACAGACGCGAATCGAGCGCAGTCGAAAACCGACAATGATAACCCGACAACGCTCAAGCACCAAATCCGCGTTTTCAATCCGCGTCATCCGCGTTACAATGCCCCTCAACATGAAAACCTCTCGATTTCTGCTGCGTGGATTTCGCCGGCCGCGCGAAATCGCCTGCTTCGCTCTCGGTAAGCTCGAACGCCAGGTCATGGAAGAAACCTGGCGCCTCGGCGAAGTCAGCGTGCGCGACGTCCATCGCGCCTTCGACGAGCAAATCGCCTACACCACTCTGATGACCACGCTCGATCGTCTCTATAAAAAGAAACTACTCGAGCGCCGCAAGGACGGCCGCGCCTTTGTCTACGCTGCCGTGGTCTCCCGCGACGATCTCGATCGCGGAATCAAAGAAGACGTGGTCGATGGACTGCTCGGTCATGGAGCTGACGGCGTTGAGCCAGTGCTTGCCTGTATCGTCGACACGATCAGCGAACGCGATCGCGAGCTGCTCGACGAGCTCGATCGCCTCGTGCAGGAAAAGAAACGCGAATTGCGGCGGAAGGACTAAATGTACGAGTTTCTCGGCATCACGCTAGTCCTTGCTTTACTGCTGACCATCAACGCTACCGCGACGTTGATTGCCGCAGGTTTTGGACGTCTGTGCCGGCCGTTGCTTCGCAAATGCTCGGCACGCACGCGTGCTGAGATACTTTTCGTGATGCGGATCGGGCCGCCGGTGCTCGCGATTGTCGCGATAGCCGCTTTCATGATCCCGTCGTATCTGGTTTACGAGCCGCATGCGAGCGGAGAATCAGTGAGTTGGAAACTGGGCTTGCTGGCGACGCTCTCGGCAATCGGTGTCGGTCTCGCAATCTCGCGCGGCATCCGCACATGGTTTGCGACCCGCCGGCTACTCAAAGACTGGCTCGCAAATTCCACGCAAATTGAGCTCGAAGGGATCGGCGTTCCTACGTTTGTCCTGCAACACCAGTTTCCGATCATCGCGGTTGTTGGTGCGATTCGTCCGCGCTTGTTCATTGCCGATCACGTGCTCGAGTCGCTGAGCGCGGAAGAGCTGGCGGCGGCTGTTTCTCACGAGTGTGGACACCTCGCCGCTCACGACAACTTCAAACGTTCGGTGATGCGCGTTAGTCGCGCAGGACTGCTGCTGATTCCGTGTGGCCGGTCTTTGGATCGTGCGTGGAGCGAGGCATCTGAGTCTGCGGCTGACGAACATGCCGCACAGCAGAGCTCGCTCGTGGCACTGAATCTGGCGTCGGCGCTGGTGCGAATCGCGCGGATGATTCCGAATGGACAGCGACAGGAGATTCCAGCAGCGGTGTCTGCGTTTCTTAGTGAAGATTCGCCGGGAGTCAAAGTCAGAGTTCGGCGCCTCGTTGAGCTTGCCTCGACCGACCCGCGCCTGCTCGTCAGTAATGCCTCAATTGTTCGTTTCGTTCCGTGGCTAGTCCTCGCATTGTTTGTTGTCGTTGGCGTGACGATCGAAAGCCGCCCACACGTCCTCGCCGCAGTGCATCACGTCGTCGAAAACATCGTCGTTGTCCTCAGCTAATCTGCCTACGATAGCTGGTAGTAGTTCCCGCCTCTGGTTTCTAATCACACCTCTCATATGAAAAAACTAATAGCAGCACTGAGGCTTTGTCTTCTCGCCTGTGCGATGCCCTTCATGGCGGTCGCCGAGGAAGGTGAAGGCAGAATCAACGGCACAGTCAAAGATGCCGACGGCGCAGTCGTGAGTGGCGCGAGTGTTTCACTACTCAATTCCTATCGCGCTGTAATTGCCGCCACCACAACTGACGCCGAGGGCCGCTTCACACTCGAAAAGCTCGAGCCCGGCGACTACCAGCTCAACATTGAAAGCACAGGCTTCGTGCGTCACCGTTCGGCAGTCCGCGTCACGCAGAGCGACGCGCAGCCACTCGCTATCGTGCTGGAGGTCACGCCGGTAGCCGAACAGGTCACGATTACAGCCGAAGCCGGACTCGTCTCTGATACGCGCAAGGTCGATACACAGGTCAACGTCATCAACGAGCGCAAGATCATGGAGCGTGCGCCGGAAGTCGTGGCCCAGGTCGTCGACGAAGAGCCAGGCGTGAACTTGCAGCGCACGAGCCCGTCGCTGAGCGCAGTGTTCGTGCGTGGCCTGACTGGACGAAACGTCGCGGTCTACGTCGACGGCGTGCGTTACACGACGAGTGCGCAGCGCGGCGGTGTCGGCACGTTCTTCAGTTTGATCGAGCCTTCGACTTTGGAGACAGTGGAGATACTGCGTGGTCCAAACAGCTCGCAGTACGGTTCTGACGTACACGGCGGCGTCGTTAATTTCATCTCGCAGGCGCCGCGATACGGTAGTCGTGATAACGAGTTTCACGGCCACACAAACATCTTCTACGCGTCGCCGACAAACGGCGCCGGCGGCAATGCGCTGTTCACTTACGGCACCAGCAAGTATGGCTTGTTGCTCAACATGAACGGGCGGCGCATCAGCACGCTCAGGCCGGCGGACGGTCTTGATTACCACGCCGCCGTCACGCGTTTTCTCGGCATTCCGTCGGATATTTTCGGCACGCGTTTGCCGGACACAGGTTTCACTCAATACGGCGGGCTCGTCCGCACGAACTTCAATCTCGACGACAACACGCAGCTTCTTTTCAGCTACGCGCGCAACCAGCAGGACAATGGCAAACGCTACGATCAGTTGCTGGGCGGTGACGGCAACAACATCGCCGACTTGCGCAACCTGATGACTGACACGTTCTACGCACGGCTCTTCCGCCAGAATCTCTGGATCTTCAACAACGGCTCGTTCACTTTTTCTTACAACGGCCAGCGCGAAGAGCGAATCAACCAGGGCGGGCAGGGAAATCCCACTGGTACGATCACGAACCAGCGCGAGCGCACGAACGTTTTAGGTTTCAATTTTTATCTCGACAAACAGACTGGCGATCGCAACACGTTTCTCTTCGGCGCCGACGTATATCGCGACAAGATCAACGCGCCTGCATCTACGTTCGATCCGGTGCCCAGAACGTTTACTGCGTCACGCCCGCGCATTCCGGATGGCGCGCGTTATCTGTCGTACGGCTTCTTCGCGCAGGACAACTTCACAGTAATCCCTGATCGCTTAACGATAAACGGCGCGTTGCGTTACAGCGTCGCGTCGTACGAATCGCACGCGAGCAACGCCCCGCTTGGACCAGACGGCCGGCCATTGTTTCCTGATGACAGCCAGCGTTTTGGCGCGCTCTCGGGACGCCTCGGTGGCGTTGTGAGGGTAACCGGCGGCTTCGACATCGCTGCGAAGTACACGCGCGGATTCCGTGCTCCGAACACAACTGATCTCGGCATTCTCGGGCTAGTCGGAACGGGCTTCGAAGTGAATTCCGAAACTGCCATAGCCCGCGGCGGCTTCATCGGCACGACAGCAGGCGGCGATGCTGTTTCTACAGGTATGGCAGTCACCCGTCTCGATCCGGAATACAGCGACAGCTTCGATCTGAGCTTTCGTTACACGAGCCGTCGCTTTGGCGCCGAGCTCACAGGCTTCACAACGAAACTCAGTGATGTGTATTTCGATCAGGCGCTCGTGCTGCCACCAAATGCAGTTGGCACGTTTCTCGGCAGTGAGCGGATCACTGCGCAGAATGCCAATGGTCTCGTGTTTGTCGCAGCCGCGCCGACGACTCCCGTGCTCGTGCGCGTCAATTTCGACGATGCACGTCTCAATGGCGTCGAGTTCAATGGTCGTGCGCGTTTCACCGATCAGTTCAGCGGTACTGCTAACTTCACTTACATCCGCGCGCACAGTTTGCTGAATGGACTGCCGCCAAACATCGAAGGCGGAATTCCCCCGGCGACTGCGTTTGTGAGTTTGCGATATCAACCGAAGTCGCGTTTTTACGTCGAAGCTTATTCGACGATGGCGGGACGGCAGAATCGTCTCTCGTCACTCGATCTCGCCGATCGCAGAACGGGCGCGGCTCGTTCACGCGCGAACATTCAAAACTTCTTCCGCCGCGGCGCATGCGTGCGCGGAATCACCACCGTACCGGCTGCTGGTTGTGGCAATGCTGGTGGAATTCTGATTCCGACTGGCGAGACTCTCTTGCAGGTGCAGAACCGTGTGCTGCCGGGTGTCGATAACAACACGCTCGTGCCGCTGTTTCGGTACCTGCCGGGTTATGGATTGGTTGGTGTTCGTGGGTCGATCAAGTTTGCGGAGCGATCGGAGTTGTTTGTCGACTTCGAAAACATTTTCGACAAGTCGTACCGCGGGATCAGTTGGGGAATTGACGGCGCTGGACGTGGCGTGACACTGCGCTACCGTTACGAGTTTTAGCCACAGATAACACGGATTTTAAATCCGGATTTTTATCTGTGTTATCCGTGGTTAATGTACGGCGGTTGGTAGTATTTCCGTTTTCATCCGACAATCCCTCCTTCGGAATTCTACCTCAGGTGACCAACATGAAAATCAAGCTTTTACTTACCTTGCCTCTGATCCTGTCTGCTTTCATCGCTGCCCTGGCGCAGTCGCCGAACACCGCTACGATGATCGTCATCGTCAACGATCAAAACGGCGCGGTTGTAAAAGACGCGAGAGTCTCCATCGTCAACACCGCCACTGCCGATTCGCGTGAAGCCATCTCCGGCACCGACGGCGCGGCCGCATTCCCAGCGTTGTCGCTGACCGGCAAGTACAAAGTCACGGTCACGCGCGAAGGCTTCGGCAACGAAGAGCGTGATGGATTGACGCTCCGCTCCGGCGAAACCGCAACGATAAAAGTGACGCTCCAGCCCGGCTCAACAAACGCAGAAGTTACCGTCTACGGCACGGCGGAAGGCGTCCGCGCGGATCCGCAGGTCGGTCTCCCACTCACAACGGATCAGATCAACGAGACGCCGATCCTCGGCCGTAAAGCCTCGACGCTGCCGCTGCTCAACTCAGCATTTCGACAAGGCAAGGGAACCGGCGACCTCTTCGTCAACCAGACTTATTTCATCACCGGGGCAGGCTCACGTCGTACCACCACTTTCACACTCGACGGCGCGAACAACGATGAGGGTTGGGGACGCCAGACGGCAGTCGCGACGATTCCACTCGGCGCGATTCAGGAGATTGCCGTCATCTCGAACGCGTTCTCAGCCGAGTATGGCTGGACCGCCGGACCGGCCCTGAACATCGTCACCAAGTCAGGCACAAACGCCTTTCACGGCGAGGGACTTTTCTTGATTCGTCCAGGCGACTGGCAAGCTGAAAGCTTCTCGACAGATGGTTTCTGTCCACCGTCATTGTCGACCTGCGTCACGCCATCGACGCTTCAGGCGATCAGCCCGGTAGACATCCCTGACGCACTGCAACAGTATTCGGCTACGATCGGTGGCCCAATCGTCAAGGATCGCACCTTCTTCTTCGCGACTGCTGATTACACCCATCAGAACCGCACGACGTTCCTGTCAACCTCGCTGCCGGCGTTTGTATTGCCGCCGGATGGAAATCTCGAGTACGTCGGTCACTATCGCCAGTTCCTCTTTGACGGCCGCGTGGACCACAAGCTCACCTCGAGCCAGAATCTGATGTTTCGCCTGAACGTCGATCGTTTCTACGACGACAACCCACAGGATGCGGTCGGTGGCACAAACGCACCGAGCGTTGCGCGCCGTTACTCGCGCCGCTCATGGACCACGCAGGTGAACCATACCGCGGTTATCAATCCGCGACTGCTGAACGAAGCGCGCTTCGCTTACCTGCACGGTGATCCCGTAACGAAGTGGGAGGCGCAGAACCTGTCAACGACTTACACGCGCGCCGGCGCCAATGGTTTTACGATCGGACAATCACGCGCTTCAGATCTCTGGGGACATCAGGTGCAGTTCTCTGACACGATGTCGTGGTCAGTCGGCAAACACTACCTGCGTTTTGGCGGCAGTATCGTTCATCATCGCTCGGGGGGAACCGGCAGCGAGCCGGGCACCGCTATCCTCGGCACGTTCACGTTCTTCAGCAACACCACCGCGCCATTCGGCCAGTTAACACTTGCAAACGTGCAGAACTACACGCAGCCGATCAACTTCGGCATTAGCAGCTACGACTTGCCACAGTGGCTGAACACCGCTTTCGTGCAGGACAACATCCACCTGCGTCACGATTTCACGCTCGATCTTGGACTTCGTTATGACCGCCAGACACTGACCGATGCGAAGAGCAACTTTGCGCCGCGTATCGGCTTTGGCTGGAATCCGGGTGGCGATTCACGAACCTCGATTCGCGGCGGCTACGCGATGTACTACACGCAGATCCGTTCCAACCAGGTTGCCGGTTATCTCGTGAATGGGCTTGATGGTTTGACGACTTACACTGCTGGTCCGACCGATGTCGGTTTTCCGACCTGCCTCGTCGGATCGTGTCTTCCCGTGGCGGTTGACCCGAGAACGATTCCCGCCAGCCAGCTACCGGCTCGCGACATCACCATCCGCGCCGGTTTGGCCGATTCTTATCGCGAGCAGTTCGCGAGGTTTGGACTGAATTTCGATCGGCTGCCGAATTACCCGGACAAGCTGGTGAATCCACGCAGTCAGGTTGTGACTATCGGCGCCGAGCGTGAGTTTTTCAAGGGATTCTTTTTCGGCGCCGACTACGTGCATCAACACTGGTCCAATCTCGATCGGACCGTTGATTTGAATGCGCCGACACCGTTCCAGCGCACGGCCGCGAAGCCGACACGAACGGTTGCTGAGGCTAACGACACGCGCCCGATCAAGCCAGCCGCTGGTGGCGTGCGACAGGTCAACGTGATCATGAATCTCGGTGTGGCTGATTACGATGGATTGCAGACGCTGTTTAGTTATCGCGGTAATGGAAAGATCTACGCGTCGGTGGGTTATACGTTATCGAAAGCGACGAACACTTTCGAGCCTGACGGCAACGGCATCGGACCGAACGAGAGTCACATCAGCCAACTGGGTGAACAGGAGCGCGGTCCAAGCGTGGTCGATCAACGCCATCGCGCGGTGATCACGTTCTACTATCGCTTCCCCTGGGACTTCACTGCGGGCACGGTGTCAATGTTCGCCTCCGCGCGCCCGTTCAATGCGACGACGGGCCGGGATGACAACGGTGACGGCATCAACAACGATCGTCCGATGATCAATGGCGTGATCCTTCCGAAGTCATCATTTCGCGGGACAGCGACGTCCGATGTGGCCGCGTTCGTGGAGAAGCGCTTCCGGATCTCAGAAAGCAAGGCGATTCTGCTGAGACTCGAAGGATTCAATCTTTTCAATCATGGAAACTTTCTGGGACGCGGCGTGACGGTGTTTGGAACCAACCCGACTCCGAATGCGACGTTCGGGCAGTTTGTGACAAACGTGGGAACGTCAGCGAATGCGATTCCAGCGTTTGCGAATATCGATCCGCCGCGGATGTTCCAGGTGCAGGCGAAGTTTGTTTTTTAATCCGTGAAATCCGTGGCCTTAAACCGTGGGAGGAGTGTCCTCGAAGGGTAAATCGGGTTGATAACTGCTCTCACGGCGGGCGACGTAGAGTCGCATTGCGAACCAGAGAATTCCGAGGGCGAAGGCGATCCAGGCCACAGTCCAGAAGATAGCCGGGATGCCGGTGGCGTTCGCCATGTTCAGCGCGTCAGTCTGCACTGTCGGGGCGAATGGTGACGAAAGGAAGAAGACCGTCTTCAGATCGAAGAGTGCGTTGAGTACGCATTGAACGGCGAGGAAGCTGACGAAGAAAGTCGCGACTCGCGCACTCGCAAACCTCGCGATCAAAACCAAACCCACTGAGATAAACAATCCCGCCAGCAGGGTAAACGGTATTCCCGACCACGCATTCATCCAAAAGAGCGGTTTGATAAATCCGAAGATCATTGTCATCGCGAACACGAGAATTCCGCAGCCGAGCAGGACGATACGCGCCGCGACGGCTTTGCGAATCAGGATCAGCAGCAACGCGCCGAAGGCCATCGAGCCAACGTAGCCGGCGCTCGAGATAAAAACCTGTGAAATTAGTCCGCCTTGCGTGGTGTATGTTTCACCGCTCGCGTTCGTCGCAACGCTCAGGCTGGCCACCGAGTTTCCGGTGAGCAGGGCAGCCAGTGCGTGCCCGCCTTCGTGGATGAACGTTACGAAAATCCGGAAAGGATAGGTCAGGAATTCAGCGTAAGGGATGAACGAGAGCACGATAGAAATCGTGGCGGCGATAAGCAGGGTCATGGCCTGGGGTCGCGCGTCTTGTGAAAGCCTTAATCGCATCTTTAACTCTCCGGTAGTTCGGCGGATTTTTCGGCCCTTATTTTAGTGCCGGGATGATTAACGCACAATGGTGCAGGTAGGTTCCCGAACCAGAACATAGAACAAGTCAGGAAGAGGGGCTTGCCCCCGCCGTTGCTTGGATGGGAAAGCGGGGGCAAGCCCCTCTTCCTGACTTGTTCTATTTTTAGGTTCGCAACCCTTCAATGTCTTTTGTAATCACCAGACTTGCCGCCGCTTTTTTGCTCCAGGCGAATATCGGTGATGGTCATACCTTTTTCGAGTGCTTTGCACATGTCATAGATCGTAAGCGCGGCGACGGAGACAGCCGTCAGTGCTTCCATTTCGACGCCTGTTTGCGCGTTGGTTGAGACTTCCGCCTCTAAAGCAACGCCGTCGTCTTCTACCGTCGCTCGGACGTCGACGTGCGTCAATGGCAGCGGATGGCAGAGCGGAATCAGATCGGCGGTTCGCTTCGCGGCCATGATCCCGGCCAGGCGGGCGGCTTCGAGCGGATCTCCCTTCGGCGTGCGGTGTTCACGCAGTGCCGACACCGTTTCGCTCATCATTAAAACGCGCGCCGATGCCACTGCCCGTCGCGAAGTAATCTCTTTGTTTCCAGTGTCGACCATGCGCACGCGGCCGTGCTCGTCGACGTGAGAAAGCTGTGTCATCGCGCAGAGTAGATAACAAAAACATGTGGCAATCAAGTAGTTCTCGACATTCGACCATGTTTCCGTCTATTCTTCGACCGACCGGGACGAGAGCCTCATTCGAGTTGCTCTCAGCTCTCCTTCCCACATCTCGAGCCTGGGTTAGTTCTTTAGCAATAAATCAAGCGGTAACAAAAATCCGAAGTATCGACATTGAACGTAGATTCGCGTGTGATCGTACATTAACGAACTTATTTGAAACCTCGGAGGTCCCCTGTGTTCGAAACGGATAAGGAAGTGCTGGATTGGTATGAGCGACAACCCCGCGCTCTATCAAAAGAGTACGTCGCCGGCATTAAGTGGAACGAGATTAAGAATCATCCGATCAATCCCGCATTCTTACCGGTACTCGTTTACATGCGCGACATCGAATACTTCACTGACATGTACTATCAGGAGTTGCGACGCACGCCGACCGGTAAGGATCCGATAATCAGAAAGTTTATGGATCGCTGGAGCATCGAGGAGTTGCATCACGGCAACCTGCTCAATCGTTTTTTGGAAGAAGCCGGTTACCCGACCGGGAAAAACTGGCAGGCCGAGGCGACACGCAAGATTCCACGACTGTACACGATCGGAAGTTACCTGGTTGATCACGCTTCGCGACCGTTTGGAAAATATTTTCACGGCGCGCACATGGTGTGGGGCGCGATCAACGAGATCACGGCGATGAACGCTTATCGCAGGCTTTCAGATCTCGCCGGTCACCCGGTGTTGAAACAACTGCTGATCGGAATCGTGCAGGAAGAGTCGATTCATGGAAGCTTCTACTGGAACGTGGCGCGCGTGAAGCTTGGTGAGACGAAGTTTTCGCGCGATCTCGCGCGCTTCATCATCGGCAAGTTCTGGAGTCCGGTCGGGCAGGGAGCGAAGCCGAAGGGCGAAGCAAACTACGTGATGGCGACGCTGTGGCCGGGTAAAGAAGGACTGGAATTATTCGATCAGAAAATCGCCAGCCGCATCGAGCGCTTGCCAGGCTTTCTTGGATTCAAAGGACTGACGGAGAGAGTTGCGCCGATCGTGCAGAAAAGCGTGTCCGTGAATCTTGCTTGTGCCTTAGGCGCCGCTCTGTGGTTGGGTTAGAAGGAATATTTCACGCCAAGACGCAAAGATCGCAAAGACGCAAAGGCGGGTCAAATGCTTTGGCCCGCCTTTGCGTCTTTGCGATCTTTGCGTCTTTGCGTGAATAATCCTTTAAGGCAGTCTCAGCACACTCACCAACGATCCGGCTTCGATCGTTTTGACGTTTGCGGGAACGATCACGAGCGCGGTTGTTAACGCAAACGCCACGAAGTCTGACGAACCGCCCCACTTCAACGGAAACGCCACCAGCTCCGCATCGTCATTACTCGTGAGTTGAGCCGGCAAATAGCTTTCACGATCCGCTGTTCCCTTTACACTCCGAGCCAGCACGGCAGTCTCGCGCTTCAACGCGGGTTCTACTGTGCCTTGCATGGCAAGCAGCGCTACGCGCGCGAACAAGTTGAACGTCACTGAAACTGAAACTGGATTGCCGGGCAGTCCGAATATGAACGTGCCGTTCGGCAGACGCGCGAAGACGGTCGGCTTACCGGGACGAAGTGCGACGCGTTCAAAAAAGATCTCTGCGTCGAGCTCTTTGAGTGCAGCTTTGGTGAGGTCGTAAACACCCATCGACACGCCGCCGGAAGTCACGATCAAATCGCAGCGTTTCGCAGCTTCAGCGATCTGATCTTTTAGAAGTGAAGTTTCATCACCGGTGAGCGGCATGCGTTCTGTAACTGCGCCCGCTATTTCAGCGTAAGCACTGATCGAGTAGTTGTTCGAATCGCGAATCTGATCCTGACCGGGTTTTTGATCTACTGGAACGAGCTCAGACCCTGTTGCGAGTACAGCCACCCGCGGCTTCTGAAACACCTCAACCTGCGCGTAACCAAAAGCAGCGAGCACGGCCATCATCGCGGCGTTGATCGTTGTTCCGGCGCGTAACACGACCTCACCGGCTGTGATCTCAGAGCCGCGTTTGACGATCGATCTTCCCGTCTCGACAGTCTCGAGCAGCTCGACCACCGTGCCGTCTTTCAACTCGGTAGTTAACTCAACCTGCTGCACACTGTCGGCGCCCGCGGGAACCGGCGCGCCAGTCATGATGCGCACCGCCTGTCCTTCTTCCAACTGGTTGTGCCAGCCTTTGCCCGCAGCCGACTCACCCACAATTCGCAGACGCGTCGGAACGGCACTCACATCCTCCGCGCGCACCGCGTATCCATCCATCTGCGACCGGTCGAACGGCGGCAAATCAGTATCAGCGACGACATCCGCACTCAACACTCGCCCTAACGCCTCGACGATCGGCACACGCTCCGTCGAAAGCGGAGCCGTCTGCTGCCTAACAATCTGAATAGCTTCCGCGACCGAAATCATCTCTGCTTTTTCTTTGTTATGTGGCTTTTGCGCCTTTTCGTGGCTAGTTCTGCTTTTGTGCCTTTTTGTGGCAAAAAAACCGAAAGGCCGGTTTTGGACCGGCCTCTCAAGGTTGGCGGAGGCATTCAGCCTCTATTGGTTACCGTCCTCACCCCGGCAACCACATTCACCGTTGGGTTGAATTGTAATCAAAAAGTCCGCGCGGTCAAGCGTGGCGGCAAATTTTTTACGGAGTGCCCGTATTTTGTGGGACTCCCGACCATTTTTGAACGACGAGTCCTTCGTTAGTAACCTGCAAATGCGAAGGTTTCGTCATCGACGCCAGCGATCCCGGCTTTGCGCTCGCATTGTTCCAAACAAACGATTCGACGTCGAGTTTTAGCGAGTCGGCGAAGCTGAAATACTTTGCCGGGTCGGTTCCGTCGGGAATCATCACTAAGTAATAAGCGATTCGTGCCTTCTCGACGCGTTCGCTCAATGTGCGCAAAGTGTCTTTCACGTTTGCGCATGTGCCGCAGTTTGGATCGACGACCACGAGCATCGCGACCGAATGTTCCTTCATTGCTTCGAAGAGCGTGCGGCCGCTGCGAGTCTGGAACGATTTCAAGTCGATCGTTTCTCCGACGGCCGGGCCGGTGGTTGAATCCTGGGCCAGTCCAACAGTTGCACACAAAACGACGAGTGATAGAGCGACGAATAGTTTGTGGATTGTAGTGATCTTCACGGGCGCCTCCTTCACACACTAATATGCTGTCGGGTTAGGGAGGTGAACGATGGGAGATGACTTGCCGGGAGACAAGTCTCTCGCGAGGCTTACTGGGAAAAAAGTGGCGGGCCATACGGGACAATCTTCGCAACTTTTTCCTGTCGCCACCGACAGAAATGCTCAGTTTCTTGCAACAGTTGCGAGCGACGCTCAGTTGACAGCTTCCGCCGTCTCACGCAGGCGGCTAAGCCCACAATTGGTTTGGAATTCATGGTACGTGGCTCAATAGTTGGCGGCAAGCATTCTAATCAGCGCCCTCGCTGGCCTTGCCGAAATGAATGACCGATTCTTGAACTGCGATGTTCGCACTCTCCGGCGATGGAATAGCGACTACAAGGTCAATTGGAAAGCGTTTACCAAGAGGCCCATGAACCGGACAAAACTAACCTAACAAATTGACCTTATACCAGTGTGGTAATGTGAGGCTGTTCAGAAGCATTCAGCTTCGAGGCAGGAATATGAACGGAAACAACGTCAGACTTGAAAATGCGATTTGGGAGAAAATGAAATGGAGTTCAAAGTCTTCTGGTCTTGGCAGGACGATTTGCCCAAAGTTTTCAATAAGCACTTCATTGGCGATTGCCTTTCAAATGCCGTGAAGCAACTTAATAAACAGCGACACTCTCTGGTCATCCCAGTGGTCGATCGAGATACGAAGCACGAAACAGGTGCGCCGAATATCGTTTCGACTGTTTTCAGTAAGATCAACGATTGCCAGGTTTTTGTCGCGGATGTTTCAATTGTCAACCGTGGGGAGCGGCGCAGTTTTCCGAACCCAAACGTTTTAATCGAATTGGGATATGCGTGGAATCGAATTGGGGTCAATAATATTCTTCTGGTCATCAACGAAGCACATGGTGAAATCAAAGAGATGCCGTTCGACATAGCGCAGAACCGAACGATTCCGTATTCCCTTACAGAGGACTTCGAGGAATCAAAAAGAGACAAAACTATCAAGTTGCTAACAGAACGGTTCCAGCGCCAAATTGATGAGATGTATAAAGGATTTTGTCAAAAGGCAACTATCCTTAACTTCGAGGGCGATTACTCATGCGAGACGCCCGACGGCCCGAGAACCATTTCTGTTACAGCCGATGATCATTCGACCCTCCAGACGAAATGCGAAAATGGGGAACTGTCCTGGGAAGGCCACATCCAGATCTCAAAAGAGAATCCTTCAAGTGGGCAGGGGGAATTCACATATACGAAAGGCAATGGCTACGCATTCGGCACACACACTATACGTAGGCGACCTGATGGTGATATTAGCGTTTTTGTGGTAGCGGATTTTCCTAAGCTTGACGAAAAACGCTTGACTTGGAAGAAACATTGATACTCTTGTTTGGTCCCGACGCTCTAGCTAAGGTCCGAGAGTCGCTCCGCATTTCTCACAGAACCTAACGTCCTTACGGTATATGAGACTGCATTTTTGGCACTGCCGACCTCCGGCCTGCCGAAAAGCCTTGCCAAGGGTCGACTCTGAATGGGCCGCTCGAACCTTTCGCAAGTCCTCCACAGCGGCCCTCGTATCGGCAATCGCGTCTGAGTCGGTTGAAGTCCGTTCTGACTTCTGCTCAATGACAATTGACTCCAATTTCTCCCGACCGCCCAACAAAGCGACGACTTCACTCACTACCGATTTTATCGACACAGAGACGTTTGCATCGTTGTTCGTAAGGCTTACGCTGACCTGCTCATCACCGTTCAGCCAAAAGCCTGATTGAGAAGACTCTTCCTCCCAGGGAGCATCGCCGGGAACCGATAAGTGCACTGCTACCACATTGACTAACTCCTCCCAAGTCGTTTGCCACCCGAAGGAGATCTGAATGGCGTACACACGGTCACGAAAGGAGAGGACTCGCAGTCCACGCCCATCCGTTAGTTGTCGTCCGCCAGTTCGCGAGTCCTCCAGCCAACTTAGCCCGGGGAAGTTCTGCCATACACTCTCGATCGCGTCTCCCGGTCTAATGGCGCGGATCAGGAGCCGGTAGTCTTGAGTTACAGTGGAGTCTACCTGAGGCTCCCGAGTAATCGATCCAGAACCAACCGCGAGCTGCGTTCCAGCTACGACTGCCGTCCCAACAAGATCGCCAAGCAACCGACCCGCTTTCCGCTGCCGGCCTGACTTTGTAAGAGGAATCCCTATCGCACGCGAGACCTTTCCTTTAGCGGCAGACAACCCCAGCGCCCGCTTCCACGAAAACGAAAATCCGAATTTTCTTCCCATCCTTGCAATCCTGATTCGCGGGCTATTCGTCCAAGTACTCTGACTGATTCCAGTAATTTGAGACGCGGGCGATCTTGCACGCGATTTGCGCTGTACTTTATCACGCGTCCGGTTCTCTGCATAAGCTGGCGAACAGGCTATTGAGCACGAGATTGATAAGCGGCTGAGGACATGTCTCGTTAATGATGCACAACTAACACTGCTCCGCCAAGCACTGTCAATAGCGACTTGCCACGCAAAAGTCCTGACAGTAAAGGGTAGCTGCTTGATTGACCCGACACATTCTTGCATCTAAATTATTAAGGTGGCTGGATCAACATGGAAAGTATGGAATTCTGATCAATAAGTTGCTCTACCCAAAACGAGGGCGGTTGCTTCATATGACCGGATAGTTATCAAAGAATCATAACTTCACTCCAAGCTCACGTAGTTTTCTTCCTGCTTTGGTTTGAGAATCCCGTCAAGCCTCTGCCGATACAACTTGCGGCTCACCTTATTAAAATCAGTCTGATCGAATAAACCATCAATCGCCAGGTTCAGCGCGTCGATGGCGTCTGGTATCCCCTTTACGACCGCTTTCAAGTGATTGTCTGATTGCCGTGAGTTGCTGCGCGAGTCCGAGAGCAAGGATCGGATACCCTTTATAAACTTCAAAAACGATCTTCCAGTCCTCAGGATCTAGCATGACATTGGCGACTTAAACGGTCGGCTTTTAACGTATTTGTATCTTGGGCTCCGTCCATCACGACGGTATCTGCTCTTCTTGCTGTAGTATTTGGTGTCATAGGGTGGCAGGCTAAAGACTCAAGCGCATTTGACATTGCAAAGGTGTTTGCGGGCGCGATTGTCGGCACGGCGGGGGCTACCGTTAAAAATAAATTCTGAATCTCAGAGTAGGACACTACCCGTTTGGAAGTTCTGCCAAAACAGCTACTTTACAAAGTAGCTGTTCATATCTTGATGCCCAATTCACGGAGTTTTTCTTCCTGCTTCGGTTTAAGCCCGCCCTCTATTGTTAGGTGAAAATACTTGTGGCCCATCTCGTGAAAGTCAGTGTGTGTGTAAAGAGCATCAATCGCCAGATCTAAAGCAGCGATAGCATCAGGGATACCTTTCTGACCGCGTTGTAGGGATTGCTTTATTTCTATGAGTTGATAAGCGAGAGTAAGCGCCGCGATCGGATTCCCCGCGTAAACCTGCAAAACCATCTCCCACTGCTCCGGGTCTAACATCATGCTGGTATAAAAATTTAGGGCGGCGTTGCCCCCTCACTAAAAGACAACGACGCCCCTTAACCCACACTGACCCAAGAGAGCCAGGGCGGGGATATCAAGAAGTAGGGACCGACGGTAGTTCTGGGCAGTCGGGAAGCGTCGGCCCCTTTCTCGCCACGCCCTCTCATTTAACCGTGGCGAGTCGCTTTGCAGAGCCACTTGCAAACCCCCTCTTAAGCAAGTGGCTCTGCGTTCTGAAAGATGCTTGGTTTGTCACCGCCTCGCATCTTCCAGTGCCGCAAATGTCAAACTGAATAGAGAGGGCCAACAAGTCACGGGAGTTCGTGCATCCTGTCGGCCCATCTTTATGGGGGAGAATTTTTGATGCCCCCGAGCCACTCGCGACAGCGCGCGTCCGCGCTGCCCACCTTCGCGAGTGGCTCTGCCCCTAAGAGCATTTCTGAG
>Ga0134121_10001359_pt1 | contig 23133 bp, 21 predicted proteins | sample KB301_FD_96463 | JGI IMG/M metagenome (GOLD analysis project Ga0134121, IMG submission 96463) | Terrestrial soil microbial communities without Nitrogen fertilizer from Kellogg Biological Station, Michigan, USA - KB3-0-1 | ecosystem: Environmental > Terrestrial > Soil > Unclassified ... | reverse complement strand
TTGGGTCAAAAGCGGAAGCAGACTCAGATTTGCGGCGTTCTCGAACGCAGTCGTGCACAAATTTCGCGCGCAAATTCGCTGCAATCCTCTCGCTGGTGGCTTTCTCACGACAAGCGCGAAAATCGAATTTCCTTTTCTCTTTGCTATGCCTGTAATCAGCCCACGCTTGGGAAAGATGCGCTCTTTCCCCTGCTGAGCCATGCCCGCTGTTCTGCGCCGCCGAAGCAGCCGGGGACACGAGAAGGGATACCAATACCAAGAGCACGAGCCGCATGCCGCCGATCCCAGGTTTGCGCCAATAGCGCGGGCACTAAGCTCAGTGCCAGACTATCCAATAGGATAGAAACCAAAACACGAGCGCCAGCCAGGCGAAATTTGCCACCACGCCGAATACGAGGATCATCGTGGGAAACTCCTGCGGGATCAGGCTCAGCGGGCTAATCCATGCGGCGGGATGAAGGCGCCTCTTGTATGACTTTTGCATCACTGCCTCCCCTGTGAGGGTTCGCAAGCTTGCTTTTATGACGAGAGGGCTCGGGCCGTCTGTGACGCGCGTCACGTTTGATAAAAAACCCGGCCGCCTCATTGGGCGGGCGCTTTGTTAAATCGCGCTTCACTTCCGCATTGAGCGCAGCGTGGAGGCCAACGGGTACAACTTGCCGCAGTCCGGATCGATCGCTATACGCTGCAGCAGGGTGCCGCTCCCGCTTGGGGCGGCATTCTTTCTCCGGTGCCAAATCGGTGCCACGCGTGTAAGATGGATGTACCTAACCCCTTGATATCAATCGGTTAGGGCGCATAGCTCAGTTGGTAGAGCAGCTGACTCTTAATCAGCGGGTCGTAGGTTCGAGTCCTACTGCGCCCACCAAATTTTTCTAGCTAGCTCATATACTTAGTGAATGCTCTGCCCTGCCGGCGAACGCGTTAGGCATTCAATAGGCATTCAAGAAATGGCAGTAAGAGCCGTAATCATTTTTCTGTGAGTGCAACAAGAATTCATTCATCGGCCGACCAGTGTTGCACCTCTCACCGGAATCCCTGTTGTCGACGACGAAGCCGGTCCTTAGCAGTACGATCTTCATCGCGGTCTTCATACTCTTCCGGCATCGGTTCGAGCCAAAGCATGATGATTGCGAAATCGTTGCGTTGGCCGAGTACCTGTTCATATAGCTTCGGCGCCGGCTTTCCACGTTCAACATCGATCCAAATATCGGGAAGGCACTCGCAGATGTCCGAAGCGAAACCAGTCTGTGCTCCGCGTCGCCTAAGCAGGGAGCGATCCGGCGCCGCCTGGCCGCTGCGGACCGTGATAAACGGAAAGTTGAAGCTCTTGTAGGGAAAGAGCACTTTATCGCCCTTTGTGAACACAAAAGCGATCGTTTCGTCCCGGTACTGCGCGTAGGCACGAGCCATCACCTGTTTGCTTACCTCGAATTCTGTCGCGAGCTCGACCATGTGGGTAATGTCTGGATCACGGCGTAGTTTTAGGTACGGGCGTAGCAGCGGCGGAGGCATAAGGATAAGCGAAGCGAAACGATTAGCTTCAAACTCCATGCGTCCCCGGCGGTCGTTCTCCGCCGCAGACAAACGCCGCATATCCTCGCGTGAACAGAGGAACTTGCCGTCTGAGTCCGGCATGTGTGTGGGGATCAGGAAATGGCCGAGTTCGTGTCCAATGGTGAAGCGGCGTCTGAACGGATGGCTCTTTTGTCGCGTAAGAATTACCCCGAAGCTTCGCGCCGTATCGGTGATTAGCCCACCCTCGAAACTTTCGGTGTCAAACTCCTGGATGTCTTGAATGTCTAGTTGCCGCGCGAGGTGCTCAATCGGGATTGGGATCCTGAGCTCCGGCGAGGCCTTCAAGATGAGTGTGACGAGTCCCTCAGGGGAGCCGGCACCCTTTCCATCTAGGTCAGCTCTGGAAAGACCCATTTAGGACGCGCTCTTTTTCCCTGGAAACACTGCCTTCATTATCGCACGCATTCTTTCGCGCTCGGCAGGGGTCAACTTCTTTAGGTCTCGGTACATAGCGACGCGCTCCGCTTCCCGCTCATCGGTGTTCTCGCCCACGAGATACGACACCGAAACCTGAAAATAGTCGGCCAGTTTGTTCAACAGCTCCATCGTCGGATTCTTGCTGCCGCCACGTTCGATTTCCCAGATGTGAGCCTTTGAGGCTTCGACCGCGTCAGCCACCTCCTGCAATGACTTATTTTTTTTGATTCTTAACTGCTTGAGCCGCGCGCCAAGGCTCATGTCATGCCCTCCTGCTGCTTGAGTCAGACGGGGCAGCGGCCCAGTGGCCCCGCTGCCCCGTTCGGTAGATCAGACAGATTTGTACTACACCACTTGACTCGTGGCAACGTTCAATATATCTATACAGCAACGGCCTTTCTAGTTTACGGCCGGATACACGCGTGTGAAGGGCAGCAAATGGCAAAGAACGACCGGTTTGTAGTGAAGCATGGGGCGGATTGGGCCGTGAAAAAGGGTGGTGTTACGAATCCAGAGAGTGTTCACCACAAGCAAAGCCTTGCCGAACGGCAGGCTAAGGCGACGGTTCGCGCCCTCGGCGGCGGCGAAGTGCGCGTTCAGGGCCGTGACGGCAAGTGGCGGGATTCGGACACTGTGCCCCGCGGCCACGATCCGTTCCCGCCGAGAGATCGAAAACATTAGGACAGGAGAACGAGATGGCGAAGGACGATAATCAAGGTCAGGGGCACACCGTTACGATCTATGTGGAGGGCACCCCTCATCAGTGGCCCAAGGGGGAGATCACCTACGATGAAGTCGTGACACTTGAGGTTCCAGATTATCCGCAGCATCAGGAGATCACGTACTCAGTGAAGTACAAGAAAGGCGAAGGCAAGAAGCCGGAAGGCACGCTGGCGAAGGGCGAGTCCGTGAAGGTCACGAACAGAATGGAATTCAGTGTTTCAGAAACTGGCCAGTCATAACGACGACATCCGGAGGCTCGTCGAGAAAGGTTATGCAGTCGGTTTTGACAGCAATCACCTGATTGTCCGGGATATCCCCTATCTGGATGAGAAGGGCGCGCTCCAGTGGGGCGCATTTGTGACGAAGCTCGAATTCACGGACCCGGAGCACGTAAAACAGCAGAATCATCAAGTCTATTTTACCGGGTCCGAGCCGCACAATCTTGATGGCACGCCGATACGCAACCTCGGAAGTGCAGCCGCCACTCTGGCGCTAAGCGAGGCCGCCGCCGATGTCGTGGTGCAGCGGCAATTTTCGAATAAGCGGACCGTGAACCACCAGAAGGTGGATTACGTCGACTTTTTCGAGAAGGTCGATAGCTACGCCAGCCTCATTCATGCGCCCGCAAACGCTAAATTTGGGGCGCATCCCTACACATTCCGGTGTGTCGAGGCGGTTGCAGAGGATACCGTGTTCAAGATTCAAGACACGCTAACCAGCCTTGCTGAAATCACTGAGCTCGCGGCGAAGTTCAAGGACGAAGTGGTGGCTGTGATTGGTCTCGGCGGCACGGGAGCATATCTTCTCGATTATCTAGTGAAGACGCGCGTGAAGGAAATTCGTGCTTTCGATGGCGACGAATACCACGTGCACAACGCGTTCCGCTCGCCTGGCCATTTCGAGTCATCCGAATTCCGCCGCACGAAGGCCGAAGTGTACCAAGGACGCTACGACAATTTTCGACATGGTCTTAGCGCTCATTCAAAATTCATCAACGCCTCTAGCGCCGATGACCTACGAGGCGTGACCTTCGCGTTCGTCTGCGTAGACAGGGGGTCATCGCGTGCGGCCATATTCGACTTGCTGATCTCCATGAAGATACCCTTCATCGATGTCGGCATGGGCCTCAATCGCAAACACGGCCCACTCAATGGCATGCTTCGCGTTACGTATTATTCGCCGGAGAATGCTCAGAAGCTCCGTGATAAGAATCTCGCCGAGATGTCAGATCGTCCGGACGACGAATATCGGAACAATATACAGACGGGCGAACTCAATGCGCTCAACGCCGCCCTGGCCATCATCCGGTATAAGCAGCTCAAGGGTTTCTATTTTGAGCAGGATCCTCTTTTTCATATTCTGTTCGAGATCGCCGACCTTAAGATCGTCGGCAGATCGGATGTCGCATGAAGGTTAGCTCCATTCAGTTGCGTCGTGTGGAGATTATGCCGAAGCAGCTTGAATCGGGTGTCCTCTATGTGTCGGAAAGATTCGGAACAGCTGCACACCTATGTGCATGCGGTTGCGGCGCGAAAATTCGTACCCCTCTTGGACCTACCGAGTGGGAGTTTAATGAGACACCATCGGGACCGAGCTTGTGGCCTTCGGTGGGAAACTGGCAGCAGGCCTGTCAATCACATTACGTCATCCAAGCCGGAAAAATTGTATGGGCTCGCAAATGGAGTCCTGAACAAATCGCGGCAGGACGCCTTGATGAGGAGCGCAGGCGCAAGGCGTACTATGAAGCGATGTACGCGAAGCCACCGTACTTGGTCCGCATCTGGCGTTGGGTGAAGAGCCTCTTCGGATACTAGGAGAACGCGGTTTGAAGCTTTTATTCAGGCGGTTTTTCGCGAGTGGCTTTTTTAAAGCCACCTCCGCATTCTAACGGCGCTTTCGCGAACAGCGAATTCATCTACAGGTACAATGTAACGTCGCTTTGGGACCTTGCGAATGAAGGAAATCAGTGTCTCAATACACGTGAAACGTGAGTGGGGAAATTCTGCAAGGGGGCCGCTGCGTTATCCAACGGGCAGTTTGTATGGGGTCCGAAAGCGAGAATAGGCTTGCTAAGAATCGGCACTTTTTGCCGGAGCCTATTGTGCGCTCAGAAGCGATTGACGAGTCAGCGCGGCCCGGTTCATCTCGACGGCCACGCTGGGTTATAAAGGAATACGATCCATCTCTACCAAATCCTTTTATTTCTCCAAAGTCTGATCCGCCTAATTCGCAAAATAACGCGTCAGCGGAGCGCCCGCAAACCGGCGAGGCGAAGGACCACACCGATAATGAAATTGGTCAATCGAAGCACGCCGACATAACATCAGGCTCGCCGGCTCTACATATTGAGCCCCAGGATAACAGCGTATCGGAGTTCGTTATCGACGGCGCTGATGTCACTTTAGATCAGATGGAGGCAGCGCCGTCTGATCCTTCTTCTCAGAAATTCCAAGAAACTCCACAGCTCGCCATTACACCTCTTCTGGATACGGGCGAAGCCACTGAACCGGGATTTTCAAGAAAGCCGCCGCAAATCCGCGGCGTAAAGCTTCTTAGCATTGTCTTTGCTGAGCTCTCCGCTCAACTTGGCAAAGAATTTTCATCTGCACAGCTCCTGCTCGCTGCCCAGCAACTCATTGAGCTGTCGAAATCCGAATATGTGGGGAATGCACCAGCGGATCCGACCGAGCGCGCGGGTTATTATTCATGGGACCTTGTTCGGGCATTTAATCACGCGTGGCACGTAGCCGGCGTAGAAACATATAGAATGGAGCACTGCGATGTGGAAGAATCCTCTCCTGAGGCATCCCAAAATCTTCGCTTGATTCAGCAGGGCTGGGGTGAAAGGACTTGGGAGTTTTGACGTGGCCACGCAGAAATATCAACCAGTCATGGCTCTTCGCGAACATATGCTTGCGGGGAATCGAGTTTCGCCTCTCGAAGCGATTCTTCTTTTTGGTGTCCTGGCACCAAATGTCGAGTTTACGCGGATGAAGAAGGCTGGCTTCTTCATTAAACACCAACGGATCTCGATGGCGAAGGTCATTCGGCGCATCAATGAATATACCGTCTGCAAAGTCCCCAAAGGTCTTCCTTACACGGAAATTCAGATGACCGAATACTGGATCAGCAAGTGAGACGCCTTTTTTCGCCTCGGCAGCGAAAGATTTTGCGTCTCGTTGCCGGCAGCAAATGCGCCAAATGTGGCGCAGTACTTAGCCGCTCCTTTCATGCGGACCACAAAAAGGCTTTCACGAGGGGCGGCAGAACAATCCTCCAGAATGGCCAGGCGCTGTGCGCGAATTGCAATCAGCGGAAAGGCGCGAACAATGAGTCAAGTTAATTTGAGGCCCTGGCAAGCAGACGCAATTAGACAGGCGCTTATATGGCTTGTTGAATCTAGAACCGACCGGCATTTTTTGATCAATGCAGCACCCGGGGCGGGTAAAACAATTTGCGCGTCTGTCATTGCTAAAGAATTGATTGAACGAAATGAAATCAACCGGGTAATTGTAATTGCTCCACGAGCCGAAGTTGTCCGGCAATGGGGCGACGAATTTAAAATTGTTACTGGTCGCCCGATGACAAAGGTAACAGGCGCGCACGCTGATATCGAAGATTATGGAACTGACCTGTGTGCGACTTGGGCAGCCATTCAAGGCCTTCAAGATGGCTTCCAGCAAGTGTGTCGGACGTCAAAGACGCTCATAATTTGTGATGAACATCATCACGCCGCAGTCGAAGCGGCTTGGGGCGAAAAAGCCGATAGTGCATTCAGAGATGCAAAGTACGTTCTTATTTTGACGGGTACACCGATCAGATCTGACGGCCAGGAACCGATTTGGTTTGCATATGATAGCAATGGAAAAATTGACCATCCTGCGGCGGGCACATACACGCTAACGTATGGCCGTGCTGTCGATCTTGGCTACTGTCGGCCCATAACCTTCCATAGACATGAAGGTCGCTTCTCAGTCTCACTACCCGATGGAGAAAATATATCTGTATCTGGAAGCGTTGATACTGAGTTACGCCCAGAACTGAAACGCATACGGGGCCTTCAGCAGGCGCTAGATTTCTACAAACTCGCTTGTACGCCCAAATATTTGCCTGATGGCGTAACACCTGATCCCAATTCATATCAGGCATCAATGTTGGAATTTGGAATTGCAAAACTGAACGATATCCGAGACGTCATCCCAGACGCTGGCGGACTCGTGATTGCCCCTAATATTGAGGTTGCGGAGTACATGGCAGCGCTTCTGGAAGAAATGGAGGATGAAAAACCCGCGTTAGTGCATAGCGAATTGGCAAACGCGGAGGCACGTATCGCAGCATTTAAGAATACTAATAAACGATGGTTGGTTTCCGTTGCCATGATCTCAGAGGGAGTCGACATTAAACGACTCCGTATTTTGGTATATCTTCCTTACGCGCAGACTGAGTTAGCCTTTCGTCAAGCAATGGGGCGCGTTGTGCGAAGCCTTGGAGATGATGACTATTCGCGGGCGTACGTTGTTATGCCGACGCATCGCACATTGGAGGAATGGGCACGACGTGTTGAACTAGAAATGAGCCCCGGTGTTCGGTATGAAGGTGAAAAGCCCTCAACAAAGACCTGCCCAGCCTGCGAAACACAAAATCCAAAGAGTGCGAAAACTTGTAAGGAATGCGGCCATGAATTTCCTCCGAAACCGGAACCGTTCAAGAAATGCGATGAATGTGAGGCTCTTAATCCAATCGGCGCAAAAGAATGCCAAGCGTGCGGTCATTCGTTTGGAACTGAATTTGAAATTTCGCTAAATGAGGCTTTGCGTATTGGCGCCATTGTTCGTGGTATGGACTTGACCGAGTCTGAGGTGCGAGAAGGCGAGGATAATAAGCAGGAAATTCTATCAGATGTTCTGGCAAGTGGTGATGACGCTCTGATTAAGGTGATAAAGCAACTTCCCGAAGAATCCTGGGGCCGATTGAGGAGAATTTTAAATCGCGAGTGAGTTTTTAGTTCTTTAGAGTGACGATTTTTGACAAGAAACCCAGCGATCAAAAGATGAAATCTTCGAAGATAAAATTAATTCGAACTGTACATCCGTTTCCTGCCCGGATGGCGCCCGAATTAGTTTTTGAAAAATTGAGAAGCTTCGAGCCGGGCGCGATCGTTCTAGATCCGATGGTTGGGTCAGGAACGGTACTTCGACATGCTTCTGAATTAGGGCATCGCCCAGTCGGGTTTGATCTTGATCCATTAGCGGTACTGATGAGTAAGGTATGGACCTCGAAGGTGAATGATCATGCCATTGCTGCTCTATTTCGAAAGACGCAAAAAGCAATACGGCGGACGCCAGCCAGGTCAATTTCGTTACCCTGGATTGATGATGACCCTGAAACGAAAACTTTCATAAATTATTGGTTTGCTGCTCCCCAAAGAAAGGATCTACGCCGAGTTGCATTTGCTCTAGCGCAACATAAGCGTCTACGAAAATCGGAGGCCGTCTCGGCAGCGAACATTTTAAAAATTGCGTTCAGTCGTCTAATTATAACCAAGGATACAGGGGCATCATTGGCGCGAGATGTATCGCATAGCCGGCCGCATAAAGTTGCTAAAGAATCCGAGTATGACGTGCTTGCGGCATTTGAGCACTCGGTCAAAACCCTTCGAAGTCTGCTGGCTAAAACATCTTCTAAGTATGAGTCCAAAATTGGACTTGGAGACGTTCGATCATTGAAATTAAGGAAGCGCTCGGTCGATGTTGTCTTGACGTCACCCCCATATCTAAATGCGATTGACTACATGCGAGGTCATCGACTTTCTTTAGTCTGGCTAGGATACAGGCTTGGCGATCTTCGAAAAATACGCTCCAACAGTATTGGAGCGGAGCGAGGGGTCGCCTTAGAAAACATTCAAAGCGAAATTCTGGCAATTCAGACTTCGATGGGCAAAATAGATAAGTTGTCACGCCGCCATCAACGGATGATCACGCGGTACGCCAAGGATATTAGATGTATGATGAGTGAAATTTCTAGAGTTCTGAAGCCGAAGGGTCGAGCCATACTGGTCGTAGGCAATTCATGTTTAGAAAATGTGTTTGTCAACAACGCGAAGGGCATTCGGACGGCAGCCTCACAGGCTGGGCTTCGCCTTTTCGGGAGTTCCGAGCGGAGTCTGCCGGATTCTAAGCGGTATCTACCAACGCCGGCGAAGCGACAAACCGCTCTCGGCAAACGAATTCGTACTGAAGCAGTTTTAACATTCGGAATTCGCTAGACTACTGAGATGTTCCTCGGCGCTCCCAGTAATTTGATCCTACTGCACTTTTCTGGCTGCTTAGATGGTTGCAGCAGTCGTTGAAGAGCTATCATCAGGGTCCATTTGCGAGCGTAGGGATTTTACTCGCCTGTGGTGGAAAGAGAAAACCCCCGCCGGAGCGGGGGCAAAAAAGTTATCGGAAGCCGGCTTTGATGATTGAGAGGGCCTCATCGATGTTTGCCACGCGCTCGCTCGCGATTTCTTGGTGCACGAGTTGAGGACCGTCCTCGTCGACACTTGTGGCGGATAAAGAGAGAAAAATTCTGCCGTCGGGGAGTTGCGAGAGTTCGGCGGTGTAGAACCAGACTTCACTTGGTCGGCCTGCGATTGCGGTGGCCTTGCGCAGGCTAGGCACGGCTCGTCACCGCGCGGCGCTCACGGGTTACACTGTGAGATTTTTGCCTGTCCACGCGAGCCGAAGGCTGTTCGCTCTCTTCCTCCGCCGCTTCGCGGAGCACGAGCTTGGCGTTGAGCGGGAGGGCTTGCAGCATGACATTGAAGCCCTTGCCGTCCTGGTGGGGGAAGGCGAGCCCGATATTGAGCCAGTAGTCATCTTTTCCTTCGCGGGAGATGACCGAATAGACACGAAACGCTGGTTGGTTGTTTTCACTCATTTCGAGCACTCCTTTGCAAAGTTCAAAATCCTGCACGGGCAGGCATCAGGGATTTTCCCTGAGGCCTGGCCACGAGGACTTTGCTAGAACTCGAAGATGAGAGGGGAGCGACTGCGTGAAATCATACGCAGAGAAGGAAAGTTGTCAAGGAAACGGCACCGTGTGTGAGTTTGCCACGCTTCCATTTCTGTGGTGAGGCAAGAGAGTACATTTCTGCGGAGCCGGCACACGCATGGGTGGGCGCGCTTGGCCGCGCCGGTCAAGGTCGCCGTAGGCGCCTCGAAGGGGTCACCTTGAAGGGCGCGGAACATAGGGCGCAATAATAAGTGGAAAAAGAGACTAAAAATTTTGGATCGGTTAAATCAGGAAATGCGTTTTTCCTAACGGATCGCGCCAGGGGAGCGTGAGCACATCCGATTTGGCTAACGACGAATTATCCGTGAATAAAAAGAGCGGCGAATTTCTGAGAGACGATGTCCTTGCCACGAGATCGCGCATATTATTGGCGCGCTCATGACTTTCGGTGACAATAAGAACACGAAAATTTTTCCAACCAAATTGCCGTTCATGAAGCGACTGTAATCGCCCAGCTTCGTAAGCGAGAAACTTGCGCAGCATACTTGTTTGATTCAAGGAGGTGCGCTCGACCGGCATGGTGCCGCGATCGCATTCGACAATGTACGGACGGCGGCGGCCATCCCGTAGAAAGAGCGCGAACGTGTAGTCGGGCGAAAGCCCTACGTCTTGGAAAGCTCCCGCATGATGGACGCGGACTCGCCACGCCCATGGATTGCACGATGAGCGAGTGGGGTCGGGCAGAGTTGCTAACAATTGATCGCGGTGTTGCAGTGTGATGCCATTATGGGCACGGCTACCGACGGCGAGCGCCACGCGGAAATCAGACACGGCGAGTGTGTGTAAGATAAATTCGCGGCCGGTTTCCTTGTTCTTTTGTGTCCAGTCGATATTGGCGGTCCGGAAGCCGTCACGGGTTGCGAGGAGTTGTGACCCGCGATTTCCGAGCGCGTAAACGAGAGGAGCGCTTCCGCCACCGCGCACATAGTAATCAAGTTGGGCACGCGGGCGATCGAGGTAGCCGGCGTGGTAGAGCGGTGTAAGTCGTTCACAAATTTTCTTATGGGATGCATTTAAAAGCTGCGTAAGGTGCGTTGAGCGCAAAAACCGATGGCGAGCGACTTGACGTATAATTTCTACGTCACGGTCCGTAAGTTGAAACGACGGCTCGTATTCCGTGCGGTGGAATCGCGGCCGGCGACGGGAAGAGTCGATCGTGATCTTGTCCATGAGCTAATTATAATGCCTGTCATCGCATTCAACTGAGATGGTGGAGATAAAATATATCGCGAGGGTCCACCGCGGCAACGTGCGACATGTTTCTCTATGTAATGGGTGGCTGCCACTCATGGACGAACGAAATAATGCGGGCCATTGGTTCGCGAGGAAATAGAATCGTCGAAAACAAAAAAGTTATCCACTCCAATCGTCACTGTCACGTGCGGGAGGGGATTGAGGTTGACGTGGGGAAGAGCGAGGTGGCCACTCGCGAGAAGTGGGAATAGGGGCGGGTGCGGAATCTGTAACACCCGGTTGGTTACTTTGCGAACGCGTGGGGCAGAGCCGTGTGCGATTGGTGAGAACAAATTGGCTGAAGGCTTCCTTGCTCATGGTCGGCTGACCCTCAAGCGTTCCGAAGGGAACGAATATGGAGACTGCTTGGGGTGTAAAATTGCGGATGTGGCACGCGAAGGAAGTGCCGCGATTAGTTCGTTGCTGGCTTGTTATGAATTCTGGTTTGCACCGCATTTCAGGTGCTAGACCGCGAGCATCTTTATCAGAAACACCTCCTGCAAGTTTGATCGAGGTATTTGCAGCGATGGAGCCCCGAAGCGTCTGGGTCAGCTGATCCATATATTGGTGAGAAAGTATCACTCCGACTTTATATTTTCGAGCTTGATTGAGCAGTTCGTCTACATTCTCGTCAAAATATTCGGCAGCCTCGTCGACATAGAGAAAGGCAGCGCGGCGCTGCCGTTCGGGCAGTGACGCCCGTTCGAGCGCGGCTTGAAGGGTAAGCGCTATGAAGTAACGGCCGAGAAGGGAAGAGCTGTCTTTTTTCAAATGATCCTTGGCGGTATTTACCAAAATGATTTTCCCCGAATTCAGAGCTTCATCCATTCGCATGCGATTTTCGGGCGTGGAAAACATTCTACGAAAGGTGTCATTTTCTAAAACACCAAAGATACGGCGGCGGATTTGCTGTTTGGTTTGCGTAAATGATTTATCGTAGAATTCGGTGCGAAAGAATTCTCGAGCTGTGTCAGGCAGAGTGTCGGCGTATTGAATATACGGATCGGGTGTGTGCAGAAATTTTACCAGATCTATGATCGTCGCATTGGGAACTGCAAGCATCAGCCTAAGGGTGTATCGAAATAGGACATTCTGTTTCTGTGTAAGTTCGGCACGTAAGAGAGACGCGAAGACATATTCATATAATTCGATGATGCCGTTGAGAGCTTGTTCCTTCGCAGTTGGCGAAAGATTCGCTAAGCGGGACACATCGAACATGTTTAGGGCGGGAGCGTTCTCAATGTCAGTGGGATCGATGTAAATCAACTTATCTCTAAGCCGACCGTCGAAGAGTGCGAGGTGAGAAAGTTTCTGAAGCATATCTCCTTGCGAATCTATAACTACGAGTGAAGGAGGATTTTCTTGTGAAAGGTCAGAGAGGAGGAGATGTTGGATCGTTTGCGTCTTGCCATGATTTGTTCCGCCCACAATGTGGGTATGTGCAAACCGGGCCTCTTCCGGAATTGCAAACGGCACCATGGCAGAAAAAATATTTTTTAAAGGGGTGTGGTGAAGGTAAGACGACACGAGATCCTCACCCTTAAAAGTTGAAGGCATGACGAGTTTTGGAGAATTAAAATGCTGTCTAGTGAATGGAACGCCGGAAAGGGCGTGTAAGTTGCGATCGAGCTGCTCGCGCACTTCGGAAAACAATTGATGTGAACGTACCTCCTGACTGTAAAACGGCAAGATAAGATCTTCTACACGCTGTCCTATGTTTGGCAGCATGTCAATCAAGGGTAACGAAAACGATAGCGAAGGAGCACGACCTTCGACTTGGTCGATGACCAACTCTCTTGGTTGCAGAGTCGGTGGGGGGAGTGAATCAACAAAATCTCTGAAGGAAGCTAGAATAGTAGCGCGAAAAATTTGAAAAGCGGATTCATCAGCGAGCTTTATGTATTGATGTTGGACCTGATCGTAGTAACGCGAGCCTTCAATGGTGTCCAATAGTGGCGGCGGGTCTGGAATAGCAGATAGTCGAAAATTCTCGGCAATGTAGAGTTCGTCCGCGGCATCACCAATGCTATTCAGAATGTGAGCCGGCGGTATCAGTGAACGGTTATGCAGAAGTTCGGCGATTACATCCGTCGAAAATTGATCAACAGCGGGAAAGCAATCTGTATCGAGAGCCGCAACCTGGTGAAGCAGGGTGCCTGTTCGCTCTCTGGCGTAGCGCTCTCTAGCTGCTGGACTCTTAGTGTACCAATAGTGAGCACCGGCTCCTATTGCGAGAAGGAGAAAGAAGGGCCAGTAGTTTAGAATTAGAGTGGTAAACGCGAATGCTGCGCCAATTATTATGAGGCCGACGACTGTGAATACAGCCGTCAACCAAGGAGGCTCTTTTTGAGCCATCAGAATTCTAGCGTTCTTGGGCCGGCTTCAACTTCAGCACTCGCATCTAAGTAGTCCTTGAGCGCCGGTAGGGTATTTGTCTCTAACTCATATTCAAAGTTTCTTGCATCAATGGGTGTAGTAAAGACACTCCAAATACCATGTTTTACAACTTGCTTGAGATTAATTGCTATGTCGTCGCCTGTACCAATCGATTGCGTGTAAACTTGCAAATCGCCGAGATTGCGGGCTCGGATGATTGAAAGTTCCTCATTGGTGAAATCGATCTTACATTTGACCTTCCAGCGCGGCTCCCTCTTAAAGAAACCTGCTACGTATTGAAATTCCTCGGTCTCGATTGTTGCGCGCATAGTGACCCCCCGTCGAACCAGGAAAAGTTGCACGCATAGGTATTTCTGGTCAAGTGGGGGAGAGAAATCGAGCAATCCGTCGGTCAATTTTATGCCGACCGCGGCCGAAACGGATGCGGCTGTTGGCGATTAGTTTTTCGGGATGTTTATTGAATGGTTCGGGTGGTGGGTAGAGGTCAAGATGTGTGGGACTGGTTGGAGTATTTTCGACAAGGAAGCGGCCGTAGGCTTGAAAGTTGGACAAATCCTGAACCGATGCAGAATTGCTGATGCCGAGATGATCGGCGACGAGCGAAGCATCTTCGGCGCCGACGCGAAACGCAATGAAGGAGCCGCTGTTGCCGAGCACCGCGTGCCGCAGGCTTTCAGGCAATTGGCCCATGTATTGGTGGGAGAGAGTAAGCGCTAGCCCGAATTTTCTTGCCTCCGACAAGATCGTTCCAAAACTTTCGGTGGCAAAGGACTGAAATTCATCGGCGTAAAGATGAAATACGCGACGTTCATGTTCGGGAGTATCGGCGCGCGAAAGGGTCGCGTGGGCTAAGCCGGTTGTAAGGAGTGCGCCAAGGAGGTGGGCGGTTCCTTCGCCAAGTGCGCCCTTGGAGAGATTGACGATGAGGATGCGTGCCTCATCGATGATCTTACGTAAATGGATGGTGCTCATGGGTTGAGCCACGATATTGCGTATAGCCGGAGCCGAAAGGACGCGGCCAATCTTGTTGAGAATGGGACTGTTGGCCTCCGCGAGAAACTTGCGGTCATAACTGGCGTATTCGGTGAGCCAAAAAGATCGGACAACCGGATCGCGCACAGTTCGCGTTATACGGCCTCGGAAAGCGTCGTCGGTGAGGAGACGAGGGATTCCGAGCAGCGTTGATCCTGGCGCGTCTAGGAGTGCTCTGACGGAGTTGAGGAGGAAATGTTCGAGCCGCGGTCCCCAGCTATCAGGCCAAACGTGTCGGAAAGCAGAAACAACACTGTCGGCGACGACAGGACGGTAATCTTCGTGGACGCGATCGAGGACGTTGAAGCCAATCGGCCTCTCAAGATCGGCGGGATTGAGATAGACGAGCTGGTGAGCTCGGCGCGGAGGAACGAATGTGAGTGCGCGCTCGGCCAAGTCACCGTGCGGATCGAGGAGAGCAACCCCGCGGCCCATAGCAAGATCCTGGCTGATCAGATGGAGCAGGGTCGTTGATTTTCCCGTGCCCGTCTGCCCGATGATGTGGAGGTGCCGGCGACGGTCGGACTGCGAGATTCCAAAATGCGAATGCGTTGCGGTCGTGCCGATATAGCTGAACTTTTCGAGATTAAAGGTCATGGGCCAAAGTGAGCCCCGAAGTCGTCCGTTCCGGTTGCCGCCGGTTGGCCGCGTCGCTCATTTGCTGAACGCGGTCAGCGATACTTGGGTGTGCCGTTCCCTGATCACTGCGCTCGTCGGAGCTCGATTTGGGCCACGCGGTCCATGCCCTGTGGCTTATCAATCATTGTACAGCGGTGGTGGGGTAGGGGACTGTGGATATGAAGCGCTGAAATGCTTCGTTGTGATCGTCAAGATCGATTTCGATCAATCGGCTAGATTTTTTTGAATTCCGGCTTTGGAAAAATCGCAAATGCTGGATTTGGAAAAATCTCTGATTTGTGTTTGAAAGTTTTTTCTAAGTATGATTTCTGGTCGAGCTTCGGCAGCTCGGAAGAGGAGTTTGCGAACAGTTTATTGTTGTTGCGAATCGTTTTCAAAAATTTGAGTTTTGGACTCGCTTCGGCAACTCGGAAAAGACAATTTGTGCACGGTTTCTCGCTTCGCCCCCGCGTCGGCGCCGGGGATTTTCTTGTCTTTATGGCTCTGTTTTATCGTTTGAAATCTAGCGGGAGAACCCGGCCGACAAATCGTCTTTTCCCCGGTCTGCATCTGTATGTCTCTAGGTAGTACCTATTGCATGCAGATGGACACAATATATCCCTAGGGCGAGCCGCCGTAGCGAAGCGAAGGCGGCGAGATGGCGCGCAAGCGCTAGAAAGCTTTAGAACCATATGGACGAGACATAAAAGACGATTTGTCGGGCGGGTGAGCCCGACGCGGGGGCGTTGCTAGTCAAGCACTTATTGAAATTCGGTGGGGGATACCATGAAGCACCCGTCATAGCCCGTCCCTTCTCCCCTCAGCGAACGAGTCCTTGGGATCGACGCCAGGCGGGGGAGCACGATGACGGTGGGGAAGGGGTGTGATAAGATGTCAGACATGAAGACCAAAGAACTAAAAAGTCTATTGGAGCGTGCGGAGTCTTGGCCGAAAGAGGCTCAGGACGAGCTTGTGGAAATTGGCCGCGAAATCGAGGGCGAATTGCGCGGCGGTGAATACCACGCAACTCAAGAAGAGCTCCGGGCCATTGATGCGGCCATTGCCTCTATCGATCGCGGTGAAGTCCCGAACGATGGAGAAGTCAAAGCGGCCTTCGGCAAATTCCGCTCGGCATGAAGGTCGTCTATTCGAGGCGCGCGATCAGCGACCTTGAAACGATCGCCGGCTATTACCGCACAGTATCCGACCCCGCCATTGCTGAGGCCGTAGAGCGGCGTCTGCATCGCGTGATTGAACGCATTTCCGCCGCGCCGAAGAGCGCACCGCGTGTGGCACAGCGCCCCTCAGTGCGGGTCGTCCCGGTAATCCGCTATCCCTACAAAATCTTCTATCGTGTGAACAACGAGATATTAGAAATACTCCACATTCGGCATACGTCGCGAGAAATGTGGAAATAGGCAATCGTCACAAGGTGATGGGGTGAGGAACGGGCTACCACCTGACAGCTTCGATTGCGACTCGTATGCAGGTTTGAATTCGGCTTGACCCGACCTCTGGTTGTGGCGCACTTTTGCGGAATCGGGGGCGTTGGGGTGAACATCGCTGGGATGGGCCGTTTCTTAGCGGTCCTCATAGTTGTGAGTGTGCCGCAAGCCGCGGCAGCGCAAGTGATTCCACCCAGCGCCGAACCGGGCCGAGAACGCCAGCGCTTCAATGAACCACCGCCCCCACGTGCTCAGCCAGGCGGGCCGCCTATCATCCTGCCGAGCACTGTCGCTCCTGCTGGCGCCGCCAGAATCAGATTTGTTCTGCGAGACCTGCGAGTTTCCGGTTCTACTATCTACAGCGACGACGAGTTGAGGCCCCTATATGCGAGCCTCATCGGGCACGAAGTATCGCTGCAAGATATCTACGATGTCGCGCGGCTGATTACCGCCAAATACGGCAATGACGGCTACGTCCTGTCGCGCGCAATCGTTCCGCCACAGAATCTCAATCGAACGGGCGCCGTCGCCCGCGTCCAAATCATCGAAGGTTATATTGATCGCGTAGAGTGGCCCCCCTCGCTAGAGCGCTATCGTGATTTCTTTTCCAGCTACGCGGCGAAAATCACTGCTGAGCGGCCAGTTAATGTTCGTACCATCGAACGATATCTGCTCCTCGCGAGCGATCTACCGGGGCTTAAATTTGCATCAAGCTTGCGCCCCTCTCGAACAAATGTCGCCGCGGCAACGCTTCTCGTTGAGGTCGTTGAAAAACCGATCGAGCTGTTGGCGCGCGTCGACAATCGTGGCACGCAATCGCGAGGTCCAGATGAATTTTTGGGGTCGGCCACGTTCAACAACCTCTTTGGTTGGCATGAGGCGTTGACGCTCAGCTATGCCGGCGCCTTTCAGCTACGTGAGCTGCAATACGTCGCCGCCAACTACCGCCAGGTGCTTACGAGCGAAGGCCTGACGGGCTTCGCCAACGCAAGCTACAGCTGGGGCAAGCCTGGAACGAGCGCACTCCAAACAATCGACTACCACAATCTCGGCTTGGTCGTGGAAACGGGTCTCAGCGCTCCTATCATCCGTACCCGCGAAGCTAATTTAACAACCACGGGGCTCTTTTTTCTGAGCGATAGCAATTCCGACATCCTCAATACTCCTTTCAACAACGACCGCCTGCGGGGCATTCGGCTGAAAGCAGACGCCGATAACGCCGATCGATTCAACGGCATCAACCAGTTCAATGTTACCTTCAGTCAGGGCTTCGAGGGCCTAGGGAGTACCCAAAACGGAAATCCGCTAGCGTCTCGTGCCGCCGGCCGCGTGGACTTCAATAAAATCGAAGCCACCGCAAGCCGCATCCAGCCCCTAATCGGCCCATTCTCCTTGTGGCTCTCAGCCTATGGCCAGTATGCGTTTACACCGCTCCTTGCGCCGGAGGAGTGTAGTTACGGCGGGCGCACCTACGGGCGCGCTTTCGACCCCTCGCAACTGACAGGTGATCGCTGTTGGATGGCCACCGCCGAGCTACGTTACGACCTGCCGATCCGGGGGCCATGGCTTTCGCTGGTGCAGTTCTACGGATTTATTGACCGCGGCGCTGTCTCCCACATTCAGCCTGCGCCCGGTACGCCAAAATCAATGGACGGGGCTTCGGTCGGCCCCGGCCTGCGGCTCGACTGGCAACATCGCGTCAATCTCGATCTGACGGTCGCCAAGGCGATCGACGCGCAGCACGAGCACGACTGGCGTTTCTTTTTCATGCTCACGGTCCGGAACTAGGGGGAGATGATGACACTCACCCGCCTCCGGAATTTATTGGTCTTGGCCGCAACGCTGGCGACGCTCGACCTCACATCGGTGAAAGCCAATCCGGTCGGTGCCACCGTCGTTGGCGGCTCCTCTACCGTGCAGGGTCAGGGCACACCTTCGGTCATCGTGAAGCAACAGACTGACAAAGCCATCATCAACTGGCAGACATTCAACATCGGGGTGGGGGAGACCACGCAATTCTTTCAGCCCAGTGCATCATCCGTGCTGCTCAATCGCGTGACGGGCGGGCTTGGTCCCTCGCAGCTCTACGGAACGCTGACCGCCAATGGGCGCATCTTCATCGTCAATCCCGACGGTATCCTATTCGGTGCGGGCGCGATTGTTGACACTGCCGGTTTCCTGGCGACCACGCATGACATCCAAAACAGCGACTTCATGGCCGGGAATTACCGGTTCACGATTCCCGGTCGGCCTGACGCGTCGATCGTCAACCTCGGAACCATTACGGCCCGCGATGGCGGCTTTGCTGCCCTCGTGGCGCCTGGCGTGCGCAATTCGGGAACGATTATCGCCAATCTAGGTACCGTTGGTCTCGCAAGTGCTAACGGCTTCACACTCGATTTCTACGGCGACAAGCTCATCACGCTCACTGTCGGCGACACCATCGCGGGAGCGGTCAAGGATGTCGAGACCGGCCAGACGCTCGACGCCCTAGTCAAAAACACTGGCACCATAAAAGCTAATGCAGGCCGGGTCGAACTGACCGCCGCGGCGGCGCGTCAAATTGTTGATGCGGTCATCAACAACACGGGCGTCATCGAAGCCAACACGGTCGGTGAACGCTCAGGCACGATCATTCTTGAAGCGCAAACGGCGGCGACCAAACCCGCCGGCCTCCCAACTCAGAAGATCAAAGTATCGGGCACACTCTCTGCTGCGGGGAAAAACACGGGTGAGAAAGGCGGCAAAGTCCAAATCACCGGCGAATCGATCGAGGTGAGCGCTGCGCGCATCGACGCCTCAGGCGACACCGGCGGTGGCAAGGTTTTAATCGGCGGCGATTGGTCAGGCGGAAATCCGACCGCCGGACTTGTCTTCAACCCGAGTGCTGTTCTCGAACCTTATTCGATCCCGATGGCGAGTTTCGTTTCAGTCGATCCGGCTACAACGATCGACGTATCCGCGAAGACGCAAGGGAATGGCGGCAAGGCAATCGTGTGGTCCGATGGCTCGACGTTGTTCAGCGGAACGATCTGGGCGCGAGGGGGTGCGCTCTCGGGCGATGGGGGATTTGTCGAAACTTCCGGTCGTCAGAATCTGACGTTCAATGGCGTCGTCGATACCGGAGCGCCGAAAGGGAAGAACGGCACACTACTGCTCGATCCGCGTGATACGACAATTGCCGATTCAGGAACTTGGTTCATAGCGCCTTCGGCCATCGAAGCTGCTTTGCTCAGTGGTAACGTCATCGTCACGACGGGAGTGACCGGTATCGACTCGGGCGACATCACCGTCGCGCAGAATGTAACCTGGGGGAGTGGAAACTCCTTCACGCTCAGCGCTTACCGCAACATTATCGTCAACAGCGGAGTGGTAATCGCAAACACGGGAGCTGGCAGCCTTTCGCTGCGAGCGGACGAAAGCGGCATTGGAATAGGAACGGTCAGTTTTCTCGGTACCGGCAAAGTCGATTTTTCTGGAAGCACCGGCCTCGTCTCAATTTTCTATAACCCGCCAGGCGTGATTAAGTACCAGAACCCAACAAATTACAGCCCCGTCGTCCTGACCAATGGAGCAGTACCGAACCAGCTCACTGCGTACATGTTGGTCAATACGGTTGATGATCTTCAAAACATTCAGCAGAATTTAGCAGGCGCCTACGCGCTCGGAAGGGACATTGACGCGAGCGCAACCGCTGCATGGAACGCGGGATCAGGTTTCATACCACTCGGCAACAACATCACACCGTTTATCGGGACCTTCGATGGTCTTGAGCATACAATTGATCAGCTGACAATCAATAATCCGGTTATGCCGATTGGGCCAAGTTTTCAACCTGCGACTGGCTTATTCTCATGGCTGGGTGTTGCTGGTCAGATCAAGAACGTTGGCCTCACAAATGCGTTGGTTAGCGACCCGTTAGCTATTGTGGGAGCGCTCGTCGGAGTAAATGTCGGAACAATCATAAATGCCTATGTGACTGGGGCAGTTACTGGGTCCACCACATCTACGGGTGGCACCGTCGGCGGTTTAATTGGAGAAAACAGAGGAACTGTTTCGCGTTCGTATTCGACTGCCTCGGTCACCGGGACAGGAGATGTCGGCGGTTTAGTTGGTCGTAACCAACGTTTACTTAGTTTCACCGGTTCGATCTGGCAATCCTACGCGACTGGCTCAGTGCTATGCTTCAATATTTGCGCCGTAGGCGGACTGATTGGGGCTAATTACGGCGTCATTGGACAGTCGTACGCTTTGGGTCCGGTCAATGTGAAGACTACATTCATTGACGGGATGGACCCAGTGATCAACATCGGCGGGATCGACGTGCAGTTCGTTGACCTCAGTCAGCGCTCGATGAGTGTGGGCGGGCTTGTTGGCTTTAATGCCGGCGGCACAATCACAGAAAGTTTCGCTACCGGTGCGCTGCAGTTCAATAATCTCATCCCCGCAAATATTGCTTCATACTATCCGAGTAGCCTGCCAGACCTGCTGTCTCTTTTTGCCGCGTCGGGGATAGGTGGGCTCATCGGTATAGTGCAGGGCAGCCCGACAATTACAAATTCGTATTGGGATATAGAAACCACGGGGCAAGCGACAAGCCCGGCAGGCATTGGGCTAACAACGACACAACTAAAATCGGGGTTACCTGCTGGCTTCAATGCCACAGTGTGGGGGAGCAATCCGGCGATCAATAGCGGTTATCCCTATCTGCTCTGGCAATTCCCGGGCACGTCACCATCACCGACAGTGTTGGAAGGTGCTGGCCCGCCGCCACCTCCACCACCACCGCCTCCGCCGCAGAGCACAGTCTTGCCGTTTGGATTTTCGCTGTTTGGTAACGGGCAAACTTCGTTTTTCACGCCGGTAAATATGCAAATCGCCGAATCAACTACACCATATCCTACATCGAATACGCCGCAGCCCAATTTCGAAACAATAACCGGGCAACATGTTTACGTTGGATCATCTTCTGCGAAGCAGACGCTTCCCGATAGCCTTTCTGCCGCGCTAAACGAGTTTCTAGGGGCCCTCGGACCAACTGCCGCAATAGATTTCGGAGAACTTGCAAAGGCGATTTGGGATCTCATCACAAATATAAAGACGATTTCGGAATTGCAGGCCATTATTGACAGGCTAAACCAGCTTGGAATTTCAGTTCCGGCGGACGTGCAGCAACGGTTTACGCAATCATTTACTCAACTCGGCATTGGTGCAACCAAATATCTCTTTGATGCCCTCGTTGATGCAAGCGTAAATTATCTCAACCAACACAACCATAATTATTCTCTGCCCGTAATAAAATCACTCGCAGACAGTTTTTTCTGGGCTGCCACCGCATCAACAGGAGTAGGTGCACCAGTAGCGCTCGTTGGCGAAATACAAGACCAGCTCATACTAATAGCACGCGAGTATATTGGTCTTCAAAAGGATAGCGGATCACTCGTTAATCTTATTACAAGCAATGGAACGACGAGCCTTGATTATCTCCGCAACGTTTTCCGCGATCCAAATTCATCCAAGGCACGAAGGGACAATGCCTTGAAACTAGAACTATCGATAATAGACTCGAATGCAACAATCGCGATGGAGCTCAGCGGGTCCATGTGGCTTCCTCAAAAAGAGGCTGGGAACTACATTCAACTCACTGATAGCCTGCTCCAAATTGCAGTAGCCCAAGTATTAGGAGATCCGAAGACCTCCCAAATCGCGTATCTGAAACAACAAGCAATCGAATTAGACAAACAAGCATACCTGTTATCTCAGTCAACAATCGACCAGACGAAATACCAGAACTTTATGGACATCTTAGCACAACAGTACAACATTTCAGGTTGGTAAGTGTGCTCAATAGTTTCGTTATGTGAATTCAACCAAATCATTTGCGAGTTGCGCAAATTGTTCTGCGTCGCCTGCGGACTGAAAACGGAGCAGAACTACATCCAACCTCAATATCCGACCTAAAGTGTGAGCGAGGTTCTTCTTCGTGAGAAGGATGTCCGTTAGGTTCGTTCGTTCTATGGCTACAATATTATTCCACTTGAGAGAGACAAGTCCTCTTACTCCAGATCTATAAACTTCCAATATGCCCAAGGCACGATTTGCGGCTGCGCGGGAGCGCGGATAAAACCCTAATGAATAAAAGAAATCGCGAGAGTCCTCGAATCCAACGTTACTGTTCGGCGTGGTTAAAATCGGCCCGGCGTAGCTCGACCAATAGAAAACGTAATTGATCAGCCAGTAAAGCACTGACGCAGCAAAAAACAAAAGCAAAATCGTTCTGCTCGGAATGACGCTATAAGAAAAGTCAAAAGAGAAGAAAACAAAAGTTACGATTGACAAGAGCATCATCGCCGCGGTCACAAGCGATGCATTCACACACGCATTGAATTTCCTATCAACGATCTCACACACTCCGAGATAACGGGCAATCAACGACTCCATATAATCGTCATAGTACCACGTTTTTTTGTGGGGTTTTGTGGTGCCTAGGATCAAGAACGTCGCGAAACAGATATTGCACTAAACCGCTCCGCGGTATGAGCGGTATAGCCGATGAGAGGACACAACGAGTTAGGAGAGAGCTAGACTTTCCGTCTCAGCTGGACGACACCACCAGATTGATAGAGCAAGAGCT
>Ga0134121_10001358_pt1 | contig 23141 bp, 16 predicted proteins | sample KB301_FD_96463 | JGI IMG/M metagenome (GOLD analysis project Ga0134121, IMG submission 96463) | Terrestrial soil microbial communities without Nitrogen fertilizer from Kellogg Biological Station, Michigan, USA - KB3-0-1 | ecosystem: Environmental > Terrestrial > Soil > Unclassified ... | reverse complement strand
GCTAATTCGAATAGCTTCTTCTCCCGCCGACTCAATCAGAATATTAGCCAGGACCGGAATAGTATTTTTCCGTTCAACAACACCCTGCACAAAGGCGAGTTCTTTTTGCAGCGCTCCGCGCGCCATTACGAATTGCATTTAGCTGCTCCTGTAATTTGGTTCTTTCTTATATCACAAATCCTTAAAAAAGCCTTCGCTAAACATCTTTACTATTATTCCGTAAGAAGACAATCTAAGTTAAGAATATTTAGGAATAGTAGTAAGGCATGTGGAACTGTGGAAACTCGATCAATCAGGCGGAAAACAGCTGCGATACCGGTGAAGACTACGGGTTTTGAATCGCCTTGACTGGATGGACTGACCGGCCATTGATCTGTCCACAGTTGGTGACGTAACTTTTCACAATCACTCTGTGGATCGAACAGTCAACTTAGAACGCGCTTACTCGAGTTACACCCCAATGCTGCTGATGATCCGCTTAACCAATGTATCCATTTCTCGGTCAGCATCAACCAGCTTGTTGATCTTCTCTACGGAATGAATCACCGTAGTGTGGTGCTTGCCACCGAATTGCCTGGCTATTTCTGGATAGCTTTTCGTAGTCAGACGCTTGCAGAGATACATGGCGATTTGCCTGGGAACTAAAACGTTTCCCATGTTAGAGCGACTTCGAAGACCTTCCACACTGACCTTGTAGTAATCAGCAACGGCTTTTTGAATTCGGGAAATTGAAATCGGGTTTTCATCGCTGATGCGGGTGACGCTGCGCATCGCTTCCTGAGCGAGACCCTTGGATAGGGTCAACCCCCGCAGAGAAGCCATGGCCAGGACTCGCACCAAAGAACCCTCCAACTCCCGTATATTGTGTTTGCTGTTACCCGCTAGAAACAGAGCCACGTCGTCAGGTAGATCGACGCCTTGAAGCTCAGCCTTTCTTCTGAGAATCGCGACTTTCGTTTCCAGGTCAGGAGGTTCAATGTCAGCAATCAGACCCCACTCGAAGCGGGAGTGCAGTCTCTCCTCGATCTCCGGAATCTCCCTCGGCGGGCAGTCGGAAGTAAGCACTATCTGCTTTTGGCTATCGTACAAAGCGTTGAAAGTGTGAAAGAACTCTTCCTGAGTTCTTTCCTTGCCTGCGATAAACTGAACATCATCAATTAGCAGGACATCTATCGACCGGTATCGCTCCCGAAACACTTGAGTCTTGGCATACCCATACCTGATCGCGTTAATCAGTTCGTTCATGAAGCGTTCAAGCGAGAGATAGGACACCTGCAGCTTGGGGTTAGCCCTTTTGATTGCGTGGCCCGTAGCTTGAATCAGATGAGTTTTGCCAAGACCAACGCCGCCGTACAAATAAAGCGGATTGTAGGTTTTGCCGGGGGCCTCGGCTACTGCTAGAGCAGCTGCGTGAGCGAAGCGGTTGCACGACGCGACTACAAAACTACCGAACGTGTACTTCTCGTTTAACGGGGCCGAAGGAATCTCAGGGAGCTGAGGTGCCTCGATTTGTCCTGCAACCGTAACACTTTGCTGTTCTTCTATCGAGACGCCGTCCTCGGCTCGCAGGTCGACCACCGCGGCTTTGTCTCCTTGCGGGATGGCCCACTCAATTCGGCAGCCCTCCACTCGCATCTCCAGCAAAGACTCCGTCAAGACCTTCGAGTACCTGGTGAGAATCCAATCGCGTACAGCTGGATTGGGTACCGCAATTCTCAGCACGCCGTCGGGTTGGAAGCGGGTCACACGAAGCGGTCGAAACCAAGTCTCAAAAGCCTGCTTGCTTAGCCGTCGCGCAAGGGCGGAAAAAAAGGCCTGCGATGCCGTGTCTTCTGATTGTGCCAACATTGATGGAAATAACGTAGACTATGATGTAAAGCAGACGACCTTGCTTGGGAATAACTCCAGCCCGGCATTGAAAATCTGACGCTAACATACCGGTCGGAATAGAAGCAAGAAAAACAACCAGAAAACTTCGCGGGAATTCAGAAACGGGTTTCAGGAGGAAGAGGTAGGTTCCCTCAATCTTTCTTAGCAGCACAGTTGTAGATAGTATAACTATCTAAACTACATTGAGGTGGATGCCGTCGCGGCCGTGGCGCTATCCGCCTCAGAGGCGGAGATAATAAGTGTGTATAAACGGTCGAGATCAAGCGAACTGTAGTATTCAATTTCAATCTTGCCCGCCGGACCACTTCTGGCGGGAAGAATTTGAACCTGCGTCCCGAGGTGCCGACGGAGCTTAACTTCCGCAGCGCGGATATTGGGATCGGCCTTGGGAGGCATCGCCTTCGACATTGCCGGTTTACCTTCCGGGGCGTGCTTGATCCGCCGCTCAGTCTCGCGCACAGACCAGTTGTGCTTGACGATCTTTTGGGCATAGCGGCGCTGGAGGATGACGTCGGTCAAACCGAGGAGAGCGCGAGCGTGGCCAAAGGATAGTTTCTCGCTCTCAAGGAGTGACTGGATCTCGGATGGGAGCTTTAGGATGCGCAGGTAGTTAGTAACGAAAGTACGATCTCGGCCGACGCGCTGAGCGACTTCCTCCTGGGTCAGATTCAAAGATTCAATCAGTCTCTTATAGGCGTTTGCTTCCTCGATCGGATTCAGCTCTTGTCTTTGGATATTCTCGATGAGCGCAAGCTCGAGAAGTTTGTCGTCTGGAATTTCGCGAATAATCGCCGGAACGCGCGCCAGTCCCGCCAGTTGCGCAGCGCGCCATCTTCGCTCTCCCGCTACCAGTTCGAACAACCCGCCACGCGGCCGGACCAGCAGAGGCTGAATTATTCCACTGGTACGAATAGATTGGGCTAATTCATCAAGCTTCTCTTGCGCGAATGTGGTGCGGGGCTGCTGATGACCGGGGCGGATTAAATCGATCTCAATCTCACGGATCTCATCAGCTTCCGCTTGCGGCGCGTCGGTCGAGATCAGGGCGCTCAGTCCGCGGCCCAAGGGCCTTTTCGTCATTGGCGACAACCTCCTGTGCTAGTTGATTATATGCTTCAGCGCCACGCGATCGCTGGTCATAATAGATAACCGGTTTGCCGTAGCTTGGAGCTTCGGCCAGACGAACATTTCGCGGAATGGTAGTCTCAAAAACAAGGCTACTATAAAAACTCCGAAGGTCGGCGGCGACGGCAGAAGACAGTTTGGTGCTTGCGTCGTACATCGTCAGAAGCAAGCCCTCGATCCTTAATAGAGGATTCAATGAGCGGCGGATTCGCGCCAGGGTATTGAAGAGTTCAGATACTCCTTCAAGGGCGTAATATTCGCACTGAATGGGCACGAGAAGAGAATCAGCGGCCGCCAGTCCGTTAAGCGTGAGCAAGTTGAGAGCGGGCGGACAGTCGAGGAGGATATAATCGTAACGGTCGCGAATCGGAGCTATGGCGTTTCGTAGGAGCGTCTCACGATCCGACATGTCGACCATTTCTACTTCTGCACCCGCGAGATTCCGGTCGGACGGCACATGATCGAACAGGAAGTCGGTCGAGAGAATTGCGTTCTCAATCGGCTCTTGCAAAACCAGAACGTGATAGGTCGAACGCTGAGCAGTCTTTCGCTCTATTCCAACACCGGAAGTAGCATTAGCTTGCGGATCGATGTCTATCAGGAGGATTCGGTAGTTTAGTCGAGCGAGCGAAGCAGCAAGATTTATAGCGGTAGTGGTCTTGCCAACGCCGCCCTTCTGATTTGCGATGGCTATTGTCTTTGCCATTCATCAGCCCGGTGAACTATCAGACGGGAGAGCAGCACATTAGCATAAGAATGACTTGTGACGCCATTCGGATCCCATTTTAGAGTTCCCCCCGGATCGGGCGGGGCATGTTTCACGTGAAACCTAACAGGGCCCGGATTGGTTATTAGCGGTCTTGCTCTGCTGAGCCGCCGTCAGATAAACCAGTAGATTCGACAAGGCGGCAGGAGTCATCCCCGGGATGCGCCGCGCTTGTCCAAAACTCTCGGGCTGGGCGCGCTCAAGCCGCTCAATTATCTCGTGAGAGAGACTTCCGACGGTCCGAAATGAAAAGCTCGCGGGTATGTTGAGAGAGTCGTGTTGGTTTAGCCGACGAAGACCAGCATCTTGGGAATCCAGATAGCCGGCGTAAAGGTGATCGGCCAGCGCTGTCTCCAAATCATTGATCGAGAATTGCCCCTCTGTGCTGGCCGGCATAAGACTCATCACCAGCCCGGGTTCAATGCGAGGTCTTAACGCAAGGTCAGCCAGCGTGAGCGAGTCACCAAGCTCTTGTCCGGTCAACTCCGAACAGATCCCGTAACGCTCATTTGAACGCTGGAGCTTGTTCTCTTTGAGCGACGTTCGGGCCCTGGCCAGACGAGCGCGCCGCTCATTAAACCGTTCCCACTCCCGATCACCCACCAGGCCCAACTGCCTTCCATAAGGCTCGAGACGCTCGTCGGCGTTATCATGCCGCAGCGCCAGCCGGTACTCGGAGCGCGAAGTAAACATCCGGTATGGCTCATCAACGCCGTGAGTGATCAGATCGTCGACGAGAACCCCAATGTATGATTCGCGGCGATTAAGACGAAACATGGGCCGGCCAAGCGAACTCATTGCAGCGTTAATTCCAGCCAGCAAACCCTGACAAGCGGCTTCTTCATATCCCGTTGTCCCATTGATTTGACCTGCCAGGAACAGCCCTTTTGATTTCGCGGTCTCGAGGAAGGGTGACAGCTCTTTCGGATCGACAAAGTCATACTCAATCGCGTATCCAGGTCGAATAATCTGGGTTCGCTCGAACCCCGGAATGAGACTTATCAGCTCCTGCTGAAGTTGCGCCGGAAGAGAAGTCGAAAACCCGTTGAGGTAAACCTCATTGGTTACATACCCTTCAGGTTCCAGGAATAACTGGTGCCTGGTCTTATCTGGAAACTTAACAACCTTATCTTCGATCGAGGGACAATATCGCGGTCCGATACTGGTGATCTTTCCTGAATACAGAGGCGACTCATGGAGATTAGCCCGAATCGCTTCATGAACGCGCTCAGACGTATAGCCAAGATGACAATTCAGCTGTCGCTGTCCGATTTGATCTGTAGAGAACGAAAACGGCACCGGCCGGTCATCAGGTGGTTGAGGCTCAAACGCTTCCCAGTCAATTGTTCTTCCATCGAGCCTGGGCGGGGTACCCGTTTTCAAGCGCCCGACTCTCAGGCCGAGCCGCTTCAAAGCCTCAGCGAATTCAATCGAGGCAGGCTCGCCGGCGCGCCCGCCCGAATAGGACTGACGGCCAGTATGGATCTGGCCATTCAGAAAGGTGCCGGTAGCCACGACGACTGCCGCTGCTCCCATTCTGCGTGCGTCCTGCAACTCAACCCCGAGGACCCGGCCGCCTTCTATCAAGAGGCTGGTCACAGTTCCTTGCCTTAGACTAAGGTTCGGTGTTCCTTCCAGAGTCCGGCGCATTTCCACCCGGTATAAAGCTCGATCGGCTTGGGCGCGCGGCGCCCGCACCGCCGGGCCCCGCGACCGGTTAAGGAGCCGGAACTGGATTCCGGTACGATCGATAACTCGGCCCATGATGCCACCGAGAGCATCGATCTCGCGGACAAGATGACCCTTGCCAATCCCGCCAATCGCAGGATTGCACGACATCTGTCCGACTAGATCTAGATTCAGGGTTAGGAGAGCTGTATTCGCGCCTAATCGCGCCGCAGCCGAAGCCGCTTCGCAACCTGCATGGCCCGCGCCAATTACAATCACATCAAAATACTCGTCGAAAATCATAACTGACCTATTTCAAGAATGGACTTGCGAAGAGGGAAAACACCTCCTCACTTACCAATACAAAAGGTTGAGAAGATCTGACCCAGGATTTCTTCGGTTGTCGTTTCGCCGGTGATCTCCCCAAGATAGCGAAGCGCATTATGAAGTCCGACAAGGATTATCTCCTCACTTGCATGCTCGCGCAACAGTTGCTCTGACGTTGTGATCGCTGCAATCGATCGCCCCAACAATTCATGATGGCGCGCATTAGTTATCAGCAAACCTTCACTATGAGCGTTGCCGTTTGCGAACGGCTTCAGTATAGCAGCGCGCAAGCTCTCGAGTCCCGCTTCACTTTTCGCCGACACTGCGACGACAGCCGCGCAGTTCGGATCGCGTTCGGCAACGGTGGTCGTCGAAAAACTCGGGAGGTCGCTCTTGTTCAGCGCCACGACGTGATGAACGTCCGCGACGTCAGTAAGAACAAACCGATCTTCATCGAGTAGAGGTTCGGAGCCGTCGATGACCACGATGAGAAGATCCGCGTCGGCAGCCTCTCGCCTCGCACGCTCCACGCCAATCGTTTCGATCTCGTCACTGGAGCTTCTGATCCCGGCTGTATCGATGAGCGTGACTGGAACGCCATCGATTCCGATAGACTCGGCGAGCGTATCTCGCGTCGTGCCTGCGATGCCAGTCACGATAGCGCGCCCGTGTCCCACTAAACTATTGAACAGACTCGACTTACCCACATTCGGGCGTCCTACAATAGCGACCCGCAGTCCCTCGCGGAGGAGTCGGCCGGTACTGAAGGTTCGGCGCAGCCGGGTTAGATCCTGCTGGAGTTTCTGGAGCGATTCGATGATCGTTTGAGCGGCGAAGGCGGGAAGATCATCTTCGACAAATTCGAGCGACGATTCAAGCTGAACAATTATTTCCAGCAGCCCGTCTTTGGCTGGCGCAAGCCGTTTTGAGATTTCGCCCTTGAGCTGGCGCGTCGCCTGGCGAAGCGCGGTGTCGGTTTGAGCGTCGATGACATCGCGGATCGCTTCAGCTTCGGTTAGCCTCAGCCGCCCGTTCGTTACGGCGCGCAGAGAAAACTCGCCAGGGTCAGCCAATCGAGCACTCATCTGCAAACATAGATCGACGATTGTTCGCAGCAGGACGGGTGACCCGTGACAGTGCAATTCGACAACGTCTTCTCCAGTGAATGAATGCGGGCCTTTGAAAAAACAGACGAGCGCCTCATCCAGAGTTTCGCCACTGTTGGGATCGATAAGACTCTTCAGGCTGAGAAAGTTGGGGGTTGGGTTGTATGATTCAGTGGCAATCAAAGAACCCAGGATCTTTAGGGAGTGATCGCCGCTGATTCTGATCACGCCAATGCCACTACGGCCCGACGGAGTGGACAAGGCAACTATAGTATCGTTCGGAACAGCCACGGCCGTGTTGATTTTACCGAAGCGAAGGAGGGAAGGGTCTCAGTGGGCTGAAGCCGGCTTGAGGCTCACTCTGAGGCGGCGCCCATTCCCTTCGCCGATCGACTCCGTAAAGAGATCCTCTTCAGTCGCCAGGGAGAGATGAATAACGCGTCTTTCACTGGGCTCCATCGGACCAAACACAAAAGCGGCGGACGTCGCGCGTACCTGGCGAGCTGCATGTTCAGCCATGGCCCGCAGCTCCGCTTCACGCGCGGCCCGGTAATTATTGGCATCGCAGATAATTCGCTGGCCCTTGGGGAGTGATCGCCCGAGGACTTGATTGAGGATCTGCTGGAGCGCATCCAGCAATTCGCCGCCTTCGTTGAGCAGCAAGCTGCTGTCCGCACCTTCAATGGCCAGCAGACAACCCAGATCGGACTCTGACGCTGAGGCATGCACGTCAAATCCGGCACTCTCGAAAATCGAGTTGAGCAGTTGCTCAGCTTTCCCGCAAGTTTCGTCCATGGATGGGAGTGATTGTACCTTAAGAGTGGTTGCTCTGACCAAGCGAAACACAAACGATGAAGTGGCTTTGATGGGAGAGACCAGAACGATAACTTTATTCCTTCTTCTTAACGAACACGTCGCCACGCTTATATAGGCCGGCTTTACCTGCCAGAGTATTCAGGACAGAGTCGAGTATGTCCTTGTTCTCAAGTCTAAAACTGGTGACTCCGTTAACCTTGCTATCAGGATCGTCATACTGAATCGTGAGATATCGCACTTTTGTTTTGATGAGGCGTGCCGGTAGAGCGTAAATCGACGGGACGCTGCTGGCCACTGTCGCAGCCGCCGGACGCACCGAGTGCGTGTCAGCATAAGCTCCGGTGAGAGATTTGTAGGGAACAAAAAGAATCTCCTTTTGCTTGCTATCTTTGAAAACCAGCCGTTGGTTCACGTCGTCAAAGTTCAGCGTGCCGTCCATCTTTTTGTTATATCCAAAGACGCCCCCTTCATACTTCGCATTGACTGTTGGAGGAGCAGGCGGGGGTGGGGGCACATTCGCGGTCGGGTCGGGTTTATCCTGGCTCATCGTTCGTGGCCGCTGCGCGAACGCGGTGACGGCGAACGAGGTGGCAAGCACTATTCCGATAACGAATGTGAGTCTTTTAGGCATTGTAACCCTCCGTAATATTAGCGGGAAAAACTTAGTAGGAAGCTGAATCAAAGACGTTTTTCAGCACCCCGAAGTTGCCAGACATAGCTGAAAAAGGTCATTCATCGCCGCGCCTTGCTCAACTGATTATCCGCGAAAGTATATCGTGTGGTCTTTAGGCGCCCGTCGATAAAAGTGTAGACGACACCGTCTTTAATATTGCGGAAGATTGAGATATTCCGGACGTCGTCGCGGATGAAATCCCGATGCTTTAGGAGCTTCATCGACTCAGGAGTTTCGGTAGAGTGTTCATGCTGCAAAACGATTTCCAGCACTGACCCAGCTAGTTCAGGACGAAGCTTCTTCGCCGTCACAAACTTTTCGTTTACAAAACTGATTTGAACAGAGCCACCACTAACATTGAAACGCAGAACGCCCTCAGCAGTCTCGGTAACGGGCGGACCCATTATTTTTAGAACGTCAGCACGGCTGGTCTTAAAAGGTTCTATTCCGTTCCATGACTCAGCGCTTACATTAGTTGCGAGATTCACGCATGCAACTACTAAGATGACCAGACTGGCCATCCACAGTGAAACCCGACGGTGTGCTTTTGAGCTTTTCACGGCAAGATGCTAATCGAAGGCTACTGTTTTGCAAAGGGCCGGAGCCGTTCGAGCGACTCTTTGAAGTCAGGATCATTGGGCGCGACTGTCAGGGCTTTCTGATAAAGCGCGAACGCCTTGGGATACTGTTTCGTCTTTTCGTAGTCGTATCCCAGCTCACGATATACGTTTACATCGCTCGGGGATTTGGCCAGAGCGCGTTCCAGGGCGGCAATCGCCTTCGGAAAATTGTTGGCGCGCGAGTGGGCCAAACCGAACAGGTAGAGTGTTATGCCCGTCGCGCTTTCGCTGGCCGCGATGCGTTCCAGCGCGGTGGCGGCGCGCGCGTACTGTTTGGCGCCGATCAGCGCACGCGCATAGAGGCCCATAGCTTCTTCGTCTGAGCGCAGCCGCGTCAGTGTCTCGCCCGATCGCACCGCGCCGAGATAATCCGCGCTGGCCTTCTCTTCATCCGTTGCCGAACCGGCGCGGCGAAGGTATGCCGAAGTCAATAATAGCCACGCCGAAGCAAGTCTCGGATCGTTGGTCGTAGCCCGGTTCAAAGTAGAGATGGCCGCATCCAGATCGTTGCGCGCGAGCGCGATCTGACTCAAATACAAAAGCGAGGCGGCATCCTTCGGGTTAGCTTTGATAGCCGCATTAAACGAGCGTTCGGCCTCAGCGGTCTTTCCGGTCTTGAGTTCAGCCAAGCCACGATAGTAAAGGAACGAAGGGTCAGGTCTGGCGCCTGGTCTTTCCAGCACCGCGATGATTAAGGGCAGCGCGCGGTCGTATTTTTCTGCCAATACGTAACTCTCGGCGAGCGCGTCGACAGTATGTGAATCTTCCTGTTTCGCCCGGCGTTGCAGATCGAGAGCTTTTTGCAGGTCTTCAGACGCGTCGGCATACTGCTTCAAATAGAATTCAGAAAAGCCTGCCAGTTTCCACGCTTCCGAATTGCCCGGATCATTGGCGGCGATCTGCCTGGCTTCCTGTGCGGCCGGGGCGTATTGCTTCTGCTGGAAGAGCTGAAAAGCGTGCGTTGTATCAGACGAACCCGGGGCGCTGCCGACGGGCTTGGTCGGTTTTACGTCCAGCAGAGGAGCATTCCTGTCTGTGGCCGGAGGGGTCTTTGGCTCGGGCCCAAGCAGAGAGTCCGGTGGGGGCGTCGTGACTCGACGCGGTCGAGACGACTGGGCCGCAGCGCCAGCCACGAAAGTGAGCATCGCTGATACGGTCATCAATATCAGGCGAATCTTTTTGTTTCTCATGGGGTATGATTCTTTCAGATTTATACGACTTTCTTCAAACTGCGGCCGGAGAGAAACAAGACGGTACTTCGGATGCCGCCGCCTGAAGGCAGGTTTGCTTGTCCAACGGCGGAGGGGAAGAGAAAAGCGGTCAGCGCAAGCCAAGCGCTGACCGCCGGATTGATCCTTTCCGCAGGTAGGACCCGCGAAACTAACTAACTGCTACTACAACTCTAGAAGTTCAGTTTCAATCCGAACTGAAACTGCCTTGGGTCAAACGAGGCAGTGGGCCGGCTGTAATAATGGCCGTTGCTGGCGCGCTTATTGAATGCATTCACGTCGTCGATGAATCCTGAAGCAGCGCCTTCGTTGAAGCGATTAAACAGATTGAAGCCTTCCGCGATGATGTCCAGCCGCATCCGCTCGCCGAGCCTGACCGACCGCATCAGACGCATATCGAGTGATGAGAAACTGTGCGTGATTCCCATATTGCGGCCAAGATCACCGGTGGCGAAAGCTCCGTTTACAATCAGCGGCGTGCAGCCCGGTGTTCCGGGAACACAGAGAACGCCGTTGGGAAGCACGGACGGACGATCGGTCTGGTTCGACTGATCGTTGTTCGTGTCCTGGTTACTGAGAATGTTGAAAGGCCGCCCGGTGGCGATTTCAAAAATCGGAGCGAGGGTAAAGTCAGCTAAGAACTTGTGCAGTCCATCACTTGAACGCCACTTTGCCGGCGAAGCAAGCACCGCGCTGAAGACAAACCGTTGTCGCTGATCGAACAGCGAGTTCGCACGCTCAGCCCGGAAGTTGCGGTTGTCCTGCGGCAGCAGTAATGTCTGCAAGTCAGAAGAATCATCTATCGAATGCGACCAGGTATAGGAGGCGAGGAACTGGAAGTTCCTGGTAAACCGTTTCTTCAGATCAAGGGTCATGGCGTTGTAGTTCGAATTGCCGTCTGATACCTGGGCATTGATTGAACCGAACGGCGAGACGACGCCCGGTGTTCGCAACGTACCGCTGGCAGCCAGTGCGCCATTGAGAACTGCGGGCGTTACCGCGCCGCCGGTAAGAGCCTGGACCAGGAAGTAGTTTGGCGCGCTCGGGCGGAAGAAGTTGGCCGCCGCCGGGGCGATGACTCCGCCACGAGTAGTAACTGAGATCAAACCGGGAATTGGTTGGGCCACTATGTTGAGGCATGCTGACGGTGACACAGTCAGTGCTTCCGTAGTATTCAGTGGCAGTCGGTTGAAGCAGCGCCTGAAGTTCTCAACCTGCAGATCTGTTCGCGGCGCGTTTATGTCGAGTGGATGCGGCAGGTGGTGCGCGCCGACAAACAGGTATCCAGCCGAGATCGACATGTCCTTTGTCAGCTGGCGTTCGATCGTGAAGTTCGCCTGGTTAGCATAAGCGTATTCAAAGTTCTTGCTGACGTGCAGCGTGAATGGTAATACCGGGCCAAAACCCGGAAACGTCTGGTCATTGAACCGTTGGCGACCAAATTGATACTGGGCCGTGGAAGCAGCGCCTGGCGTATTAAAGCCTGGCGGACACAATGGATTGTTAGAAGCCGCCGTGCAGACCGTCCCCTGAAATACCTGGGTTGCGTTGAGTGTCGCCGTCGGAGCTGGACCACCCACAGGTGTCAAGATGCCCTGCTGTTGCTGAGACGCATCGGCGATGTCTGAGTTGAATGCAACAGCCAGCAGCGGGTGATCGTAAAAGATTCCCATCGCTGCGCGAATCACAGTTTTCGCATCGCCCTTGATGTCCCAGGCGATACCCACGCGAGGAGCGTAGTTATTCTTGTCACGCGGAAATCCCTGCTGCACATTCATCGCGTCTTGCGCGGCCAGCATGTCGCTCGCAGACAGCGTGATTCCAGAGAATGGATCTCTCACACCCACGGTGGAAATCTGTTGGGTCAACTCATAGTCGTACCTGACGCCATAATTCAAGGTGAAGTTTGGCCGGATCTTCCATGAATCCTGTGCGAACCAGGCCATTGGTTTGTTACTCAGCCTACTTACCGGATTACCAAAGCCCTGAATGTAATTGGTCGGGAGGCCAAGGCCATACTGCTGGACCGGCGTGAAGTCCGGTGGGGTAGCGGCGCCGACCGTGGGAAAGGCCGCCACGGATGAGGCGCTTAAGCCGCCAAAGGTGTAAAGACCGGCAAAGTTCAACTCAAAAATCGCGGAGGGTATGTTGACGGAAGCATAATCTCCGCCAAATTTGAAAGTGTGGTTGCCGGTGACGAAATTCAAGCTGTCGGTCCATTCATAACGAGTCTCAGTGCGGACGACCGGCGAGAAAAGTTCGCGGCCAATAAACGCAGTCCCTGAAATATTGAAAGCTACTGCATCGCCGTTCTGCGATTTGAAGGTGGCGCGACGCTCGCCAAAATTAAAGCGCGCTTCGTTGACCATGCGGTTCGAAAGCGTCGACGTTAGACTAACGACCGCGGCAGTATCCTTCAGCTTCTGAATACCGGTGCGCGAGAAATCATTCTGGCCCAGAGATTGGTTCTGCGATTCAACCTGAATGCCGGTGATGAGGCTCGGGTTATAACCGAATCGAAAAGTCAGATGATGCTTCTGCTTCTCATCGATGATTTGATCCAAACGAAATGAATTGAAGGTCGTTTTCTCCGTCACGGGGAAAATTCTTAGCAGTGACTGTAACGGGCGAAAAGCAATTAACTGTCCCGCGGCATTGGTAGTAGATACCGGCACTGGAGCGCCGGACAGGAAGAACCGACTGCCCACCACCGTGCCGGCGGGAATTGCGCCCCCTGCACTGATCAAAGGATTCGTGCCGGTTAAGGCTGTATTGCCGCCGCTTGAAGCAAGATAGGCGTACTGAATCGCCGCATTCGCCAATGCCTGCCCTTGCGCGATGTTAGCCGGCACGCCCGAACCAATCAGCGCGGTGGCCGTGCCGAGCAAAGTAGTCACGTAACCACTCTGTCCCGGTGTGATGTTGCGGAACGTTTGGCTGAAAGGTAAGAACGGCGCACCGATAGTGACGGTGCCGCCCAGGCCCTGCGTCACATCGCTCGTGAAGAAGCCGGACTCGTGGCGTTGACGCTGCTCAAAGGCGATAAAGAAAAACGAACGGTCTTTGTTCAATGGACCGCCGAGCGTCGCCCCGTACTGAGCACGAGTGAAAGGTGGTTTGTCTATGGGCGCGAAGGGATTACGCGCCTGGAAACTCTTGTGTCTCAGAAAGCCAAAAACATTTCCCGTCAGGGTATTGCCGCCGCCTTTGGTGACTACGTTGACGACGCCGCCCGAAGAACGCCCAAACTCAGGCGCGAATGAATTGGTCACCACCTGAAACTCCTGCACCGCTTCCTGACTCACGGTCGAGCGCGAAGCGTTGACTGAGTTGTCGGTGTTGTCGGCGCCATCGACCTGAACCAGATTGGAGCGACCACGCTGGCCCCCAAAATTCAATCCGGTCGTCGGGGCGGGCCCAATCGGCCTGCCGTTATCGCGGCCTACGGTCGAAGTCGTAAGCGCAAACGCAAGATAATTACGTTCGTTGATCGGAAGGCTTTCGATGCGCTGCTGATCTACGGTGGCCGAGACGCTTGTCGCCGTCGTTTCCACAATGTTGGGCGCTACTGACGTGACTGTAACCGTAGCGCTCAAGTCACCCACTTCCAATGGAATGTCCTGGTTTGCTGTTTGCCCGACCGTGATTTTCACACTAGGAACCACTGCGGTTTTGTAATTCTGCGCCTTGACGGTTACTTCGTATTCACCGGGAGAAAGATTCGTTATCTTGTAGAAACCGTCGTCGTTTGTGGTCGTATCACGCGAACTATTCGTGGCCGTGTTGCGCGCGGTGACCGTTGCGCCTGAGACTACCGCGCCGCTCGGATCGCGCACTGAGCCCTGCAAATCCGCGGCGTTCGATTGCGCCTGCGACATCGCTGCGCTGTAACAAGACGCTACGGCAACGCAGACCAACAGAATCCGAATTGAATGCTTGAGGCACTTTTTGAGGGACAAAAACATCTTGGTTTCTCCTTCTGAATCAAGTTCTGAAAATTTGCTTAACGCCGATGAACAATCTGCCGGCGCAAGGGGCGTATCCAATTGATGGGAGACTGATCTAAAGATCCGATTGCCCGGTGCTGTTCATACACGTCGGAATGAACGCGTGATGCCCGGATTTGATCGGATGGAAACTTTATCCAGCTTCATATCTTAAGGCGCTTTTTACAGCAAAACACGTCACATGGCAAGGACTGATTACTCCAGACAACTTTCTCTCAGAGGAACTGAACTGCTTTTAGCCACCGTCATTTAAACGTTGCGAGAGACAATAAGTTTCCGATGAGTCGCCTCTGGTCGCCCGTGACACGCGGCGGCGAAGTTGATCGCTTAGTCCGAAGGCCCCGATCGCCATTTGGGCCAGGCCTGGGATGAATGCGGCCCGCCTTATCAAAGAGCAGACTCGCAAGCGCGAGTGAAATCGTGATTTGTATGCAGCTCGGTAACTTGTTTCGAGATCGGCGAGGCCTGCACCGAGCTGGATCGCAGCCAGATGATCCGCGATCACCCTCGCTGCCAGTTCTCCGCTTTCCAGCGCCATCAGCATTCCGCTGCCGGTAAAAGGATCGATGAACGAGGCGGCATCACCGATGGAGAGTAGTCCATTCGCGGGTGTGACTGTGTGTCTGCCGAATCCTTCGAGCGAAACAGCGAGCCAGGCCGTGCATGCCTGAGCATGTCTGAGTGCGTGAGCTGCCCGCCGATTCTGGCAGACGATCGTCCGCATTACATGCTCAGCTTCAGTCCCCGACTCGCGCACCGCCCGCGCAGAAGCGATGAAACAAAGATTGCTGCGGCCATTTTCCACGCTGCTAAGGCCGCCGTAGCCGCCGCGATAAAAATAGATCTCACATGCACCCGGCGCGACCTGAGCTCCTTCCAGATGTGCTTTGAAAGCAACCAAAGACGCCCGCTGTGGCTTTAGCGGCTTCCGGGATTTCGCGACACGACGGGCGAGGGCCCGGGTTCGTCCCGTGGCATCGATTGTCACGGGCGCTCGGAAGGTTACTTCTCTATCGGCGCACTTGACGATCACCCCGGCAACGCGATCCCGAGCACCTTCGTTTTTCAATAATAGATTGACAACGTGTGCATCCTCTATTACTTCCGCGCCGGCGGCGCTCGCTCGCCGCAACAGGCGCTCATCCATCTCAGCGCGGCTTAAACCCAGAGCGACACCACGAGCGCCAAACCAGGCGCTGGGCACGCTGACGCTTTTACCGCGGGGTGAATAGAAAACGGTCTCAGTTAATTTGGCCGGGCCCGCTGCGAACATTTGCTCCGCCACTCCCAGCCGCTCAAAGTGCGGCGTGCATTCGGGCGAGATGAATTCACCGCAAAGCTTTGCCCGCGGAAACTTTTTCTGTTCCAGGAGCAGGACCCGCGCGCCGTTGGTTGCCAGATGAATCGCCGCGCTCGCGCCGGCCGGTCCACCACCGGCAATGATCACGTCGTAGTTGAAAACTTTGACCATTGGTCACGTTCGGAGTTCCGCCTTCAGGGCGGAATGCACATAACTGAAAGACCTCCGCCTAAAGGCGGGACTCCGAACCTCCTTTTCCTGCGCTTAGAACCAGGCGCGAAGGGAAATGCTTTTCGACGGTGGCGTTATTCAGACCCGCCTGCTGCCCCAGCTGCTCCAGCTCGTCTGGAGTGAAACTCTTCAAGATCGACAACGCGCCGTCTTCGCGCAAGAGCCGATTGTGCAAGATGATATGCCCGAGGGTCGTGTAAAAAAAATAAGCCATCGGGTTGCGGTGCAGATCGATCACGAAAATTCCACGCCTGGCGACGCGGCCCATTTCGCGAAGCAGGTTGACTGCGCCCTCATCATCAAAATGGTGCAGCGTTAGCGAAGACATAACGTAATCAATCGCAGCGTCCGGGAAAGGAAGCACCAGGCCACTTCCTTGCACGGAAGTGATCTCCGAAAACTCGGCGGACTGTTCAAGAATTGCCTGCGCCGACCTCTGGTTCAATTCCAATCCGATTAGCGAGGGAGTGCGATCCGTTTCGCGAGCCCATTTCGCTGCCACCCGCAGCAGTTCGCCTGAACCGGCGCCCACATCAAGAATCGAGAAAGATCGCAGACCTTGACGCTCAATCTCTTTCAGCAGCGAACCACGTAAAGCTTTGGCATCGCCGAGCCATTCATTCACACGTTGCAGTTCGACAATGCAGCCTTCGTACTCTTCGGGCGTGTAGGTTCCCTTGTCGATGTTCTCGAGTTCGTAGCTGCGTTGGCGAAACTTTTCGAACATGACGAGGTTTCAAGTTTCAGTTTTGAGGTTTCAAGTTCGGTTGAGTACGTGAAACCTGAAACTTCAAACTTTCTGTATCACCAAAGCACTATTCTTCGATCCGAAGCCAATGCAATTGCAGAGAGCGAACAGCACCTCGGCCTGCCGGGCTGTGTTGGCTACATAGTCGAGATCACAATCAGGATCAGGTTCGTCGAGATTAATCGTTGGAGGAATGATGCTCGTTTCCATTGCGCACAGCGCTGCGGCCAGTCCGGCAGCGCCGCTGGCGCCTTGCGGGTGACCGATCTGAGACTTAGTCCCGGACATGGGGATTTGATGAGCGTTGCAGTTCAGCGCCAGCTTGAGCGCGTTCGTTTCGATCCGATCGTTGAGCATCGTCGACGTTCCATGCAGATTCACGTAACCGATTTGGCTCGGCTCGACACCGGCGTCCTTCATCGCGAGCGTCATGGCGCGAGCCGGCTCGTCACCACCTTCCTGCAGCCGGACACGATGATACGCATCACAGGTCGTTCCGTAACCGACGATCTCCGCATAGATCTTCGCGCCGCGCTGTTGGGCGCGTTCGAATTCTTCGAGGACATAAATCCACGAGCCTTCGCCCAGGACCATCCCAGAACGATCGCGCGTGAAAGGCCGCGAAGCGCGATGTGGCTCGTCGTTCCACTGTGTCGTAAGGACAGTCAAAAGGTTGAAACCAGCCAGAATTCCGGGCGCCAACGGCGCGTCTACACCGCCCGCAAGCATTACCTCCTGACGTCCGAGAGAAATGTGCTGAGCTGCATAAGCGATCGCATCAGTCGAGCTGGTACATCCCGTGGAGATCACATGCGACAGACCGCGTAGACCAAAAGCCATGGAAAGCTCACTCGATAGCGTGCCGTGCGTAGCCGCCGGAATTATGTAAACGCTCGCCTTGTGATGCGCGCCCCCCTGGTACCAAATTGCGTAATGCTGTTCGACGAAAGGCAGCCCGCCGCCACCTGTGCCGAGCATGACACCGATCTGTTGTTTCTCTTCCGGTGAGAGATCGCCCGGCGCGATGCCCGCATCATGAAACGCCTCGCGCGCGGCAGCCAACGCCAAAGGTACAGTGCGCGGCACGTGCTTTCGATCCTTGGGATCGAGTTGCGCTTCCCAATCGAAGTCCTGGACCTGGGCGGCAATTTTTACGGCTGACTTGGATACGTCAAACGACTCGATGCGGCGCACGCCGCTCTCGCCGTTTTGCAGACCGGACCAGAATGCTTCGCGCCCAATACCGATAGGCGTGACACACCCGATGCCGGTGATGGCAACGCGTCGTGGACTCTTAAAATTGTTCAGCATGCGATCTTGGGTAGTTCGGGAGACGGCCAAGCATACCACTGGGCTATGTGCGATGGCTAACTTTTGGCGATCGCGAGGTTCTGCAGGGTCGTCTAATCTCATTGATAACAATGTAATCCGCTGACGAAGGAGTGGAAGTACATACAGTTTAATGGAAACTCTGGGCGCTCACTGGAAAGGCGCTCAAAAAGCCGTAGCGCGCGGAAAAAAACGTGGACTCGCGACCATGACTTATAAGAGAATGTCGGGCCTTCAAAAAAGAGTCCCGAGAAAAACGCACATGAATCACTCATTACTTCGGGTAATTATCAGCGCCTGTCTCATGCTCGTCTCTGCTACGGCGCAGTTACCTCAAACTCAAAAGCCGAAAGAATCAAACAAGGCCAGTTCCGATAGCCCACCGGCTGCACCACCCGGACCCGGCGGCACTTCGCTACCGAACGCGAATCCATTTCCGAGTACTTATCGCCCGTTTCCGGGCCGGCCAACGCTAATTCGAAACGCGACGATTATGACGGCGGCTGGGCCGTCGATTCTGAATGGCTCGGTCTTGTTGCGCGACGGAAAGATTGCTGCGGTTGGCACTTCAATAAGCACGCCGGCTGACGCTTTGGTGATCGATGGCACCGGTAAATATGTCACGCCGGGTATTGTCGATGTGCACTCACACATCGGTGTTTATCCCGCGCCGGGAGTGGATGCCAACAGCGATGGAAACGAGTTGACTAATCCCGTTACCCCGAATGTGTGGGCTGAGCATTCTGTCTGGCCGCAGGATCCACAACTACCGAGAGCGCTTGCCGGCGGTTTGACCACGATGCAAGTGCTGCCCGGATCAGGCAATTTGATCGGCGGACGGAGCGTCGTGCTCAAGGTGGTGCCGTCGCGGACTGTGCAGGGCATGAAATTCCCCGGAGCGAAGTACGGACTGAAAATGGCCTGCGGTGAAAACCCCAAGCGCTTCTACCAGACCCGCGGGCCATCAACCCGCATGGGCAATGTCGCCGGTTATCGCGCGGCCTGGATTCAAGCCGAAGGCTACCGGCGCAAGTGGGACGAGTGGAACGCAAGCCACAAAGGCGACGCGCCAACGCGCGACCTGGGCCTCGAGACGCTGGCTGAGGTTCTGCGCGGCAATATCCTGGTCCACAACCATTGCTATCGGGCCGACGAGATGGCGCAGATGCTCGATATCGCGAAGGAGTTTGGCTATCAGGTGCGCGCCTTTCATCACGCGGTCGAGGCTTACAAGATCGCCGATCTGTTGAAAGCAAGTGGCACCGGCGCCGCGGAGTGGGCCGACTGGGGCGGATTCAAAATGGAATCCAACGACTCGATCAAGGCGAACCTGGCGATCACCGACGCCATGGGCGCCCGGGCGATGATTCACTCGGACAGCGCGGATGGAGCGCAGCGACTTAATCAGGAAGTTGCCAAGGCGATGTACGCCGGCCGCGCTGCAGGCATTAATGTCACTGAGGACCAGGCGATTCGTTGGCTTACGATAAATCCTGCCTGGGCGCTCGCCCTCGACGATAAGATCGGATCGATTGAAGTGGGAAAGAATGCCGACGTGGTGCTCTGGTCAGGCAATCCTTTCAGCATTTACACGAGGGCCGAAAAGGTTTGGATTGACGGAGCCATGTTGTTCGATCGAGATGACCCGAAAGAGCGCTGGCGCACAGACTTTGAATTGGGTGTTGTGGGAGAGAAGGACTGAAATGCGAATAAGCATTCTGAGCGCGATTCTTATTCTGACGGCGGCTGTGTCCGCATCTTCGCAAACGATTGCGATCACAAATGGAACCGTTTATCCGGTCAGCGGTGCGCCAATTCAGAATGGCACGGTGCTGATTCGTGATGGTGTGATCATAGCGGTTGGTGCGCACGTTGCCGTGCCCGCCGGGGCCAACCGAATTGATGCAACCGGTAAAGTCGTGACGCCGGGCTTGATCAACTCTCAAACTGAACTGGGCGTGATCGAGATCGATCAGGTGAAGGAAACAAATGATGTCACGGCCAAGGGCACGAACAACGTCTCAGCTGCGTTTCGTGTCTGGGACGGGCTGAACCCCGCCTCGGCCACGTTCGGGCCTACCCGCAATGAAGGGATTACCACCGCGATTGTCGCGCCCCAGGGGGGACTTGTCGCCGGACAAGCGGCAGTCGTCGATCTGGTTTCAGGCCATGCTACCGAAATGATCCGCAGAGCTCCGGTCGCCATGGTGGCGCAAGTCGACAATCCAACCAATGCCGGCGCCAGCGCGCGTGGCGAGGTGATTAGTAAGTTGCGCGCGCTGTTCGATGATGTGAAGTTTTACCAAATCCACAGAGTGGATTACGAAAGAGGGGCCAGCAGGTCGCTCTACGCCACGAACGCTGATCTCGAAGCTCTAATACCGGTAATCGATGGGAAAATGCCACTCATCATTGAGGCAAACCGGATGGACGAGATCGACGCCGCGCTCACCCTGGCCCGTGATTATCACCTGAAGTTAATCATCACCGGAGGCGCGGAAGCCTGGCTGAGCGCCGATCGTTTGGCGGCAGCGCAGGTGCCGGTCCTGACCGGAGCGATGAGCAACATCCCCTCGAGCTTCTCGTCGCTGAATCAGCGACAGGAGAATGCCGGACTGTTGCGGCGTGCCGGCGTGCGCGTGGTGCTGGTTGCGACCAGCGGCACCGACGTATCGCGATTTAATGCTCGCAACCTGAAGTACGAAGCGGGAAACGCCGTGGCCTATGGGATGTCGCATGACGACGCGTTGCGGGCAGTCACGTTAACTCCGGCCGAGGTGTTTGGCGTGAGCGACCGCATCGGCTCGCTGCAACCTGGACGAGATGCAAACATCGTAGTCTGGAGTGGCGATCCTTTCGAATTTTCAACCCGCGTCGAGCACGTAATGATCAAGGGGCGCGAGATACAAGAACCAAGCCGGCAGGACATGCTGATCGAAAGGTACAAGCCTCGGCCAAAGTGATCGGCCCTAAAATGGAGCGTGCACATCCTGTCCGCCAGCGGGCTTGCACGCTCAGCCTGCCGTCACCGCGCACCTGACCGTAAATAGCCGCATGCGCTTGTACCACGCTCCGCTCGTTCCGATTCCCCTGATGCTATTGCGGCTTAGCATCCTGCGTTGAGAGTTGCCGCACCGATAAAAACGATCCACGAAATTGCACGAATCGTAAATTTTGTTGATGTTTCTTCGTGTTATTTCGTGGATCGTTCTTCTGCCAGTAGGAAAGGGGCGACACAAAAAGGCCGGATGCCTTATGAGCACCCGGCCTCTATTCTGATCAGCGTCCGGCGACGCGTCTATCCAACTTTAGTCCCGCACTCATCGCAGAACTTCGTACCCGGCTTGAGCTCGTGTTGGCAGTTTGAGCATTTAGCCGGAGACTGCGAAGCGCCGCACTCGCTGCAGAACTTCGAACCTGCCGGCATGGCTGCGCCGCACTTAACGCACTTGACCGTCGCCGCCGCTCCAGCGCCCCCGGAAGTTGTTGCGCCCTGCTGCTTCATTGCTTCCGTCATCGATCCCGCCATCATATTGCCAACCGCAAAGCCGGCGCCGAGTCCGGCGCCCAATCCCGCTCCACCCGACGGATTCTGCGCCGCATCGCGCATCGCGTCCGCAGCCTGGAACTGCGCGTAACGACCAACGTCGCCAATCACGCCCATCGAAGTGCGCTTGTCCATCGCGGCTTCTACTTCCTCAGGCAAGGAAATGTTTTCGACGATGAACTTGGTCAGCTCTAATCCAAGCGACTTGAATTCGTCCTGCAACTTCTGTCGCGCAAAGCCACTCAACTCGTCATAATTCGACGCCAGGTCAAGCGCCGCAATCTTTGATTCAGCCAGAGAGTCAGAGAACGCACTGACCATTGTGCGGCGCAGCTGGCCCTCGATGTCCTCGGTAACAAAGCTTGCGTTGGTGCCGGCGATCTGCTTAATCAATTCGCGCGGGTCAGCCACGCGCATCGAATAGATGCCGAATGCTCGCAAACGCACCATGCCAAAATCCGCATCCCGCATCATCACCGGATTTGAAGTACCCCACTTCAAATCGGTGAATTGTTTGGTGTTGACGAAATAAACTTCCGACTTGATGGGTGAATTGAATCCGTGTTTCCACGCGCCAAGTTTGGAGAGTATCGGTGTGTTACCACCGTCGACGCTGTAGCGTCCGGGGCCGAACACATCGGCGATCTGGCCTTCGTGAACAAAGACCGCGGCCTGTGATTCGCGCACGATCAGTTGCGCTCCGTTCTTGATCTCCTGATCGCGAACCGGAAAGCGATAAAGCATCGTGTTGCTCGAATCGTCGAGCCACTCTATTACTTCAATGAACTGCGCGCTCGGGCTGAGCCGGTCAAGAATTCCCATTTGTTTTCAATCTCCTTTGGGCTAACAGATAGTCCTGTAGCCTCGTCATTATACGCGCAGTGACGAGGCTTTGTTCAAGGAACCGGTTTTAGTTACTGGTGCAGTTTGAAAACGTTTAGAGTTTCGGTTTCAGGCGAGAGCGATCTTGGGACGCATCACCTATCTGCTGGAGGATCCTCGGCCCAGCCGTCTTCAGACGGCTTTCCCGAAGGGTTTCCAGACAGCGCTTTTAGCTCTGGGTGTTCGCCCTTTCAGCGTGCTCGAGGAGATTCGCTGCGTGCCTCAGGGGCTAAAGCTCCGTCAACGTTAAGCTACGGCGCCGGATTTGAGGTATTTTTCGCGGTCCGGCGAGCGCCCCGTTTTACCTCTCCGCCAACTTAGAATCGTGAGCGCTAATAGCCCGCCCAACGAGTCAATCATGCAGTCATAAATCGAGGCCGTCCGCGACGGATAAAAGCTCTGATGCAACTCGTCACTGAGTGAATAGACGATAACCAAGAGAATCGAAACCCAGAACCAATGCCGTCGCAGCAATTCGTGTGACGAAGTCCCAAACACTCGTGCGCACAGCACCGCAAAGATAAAGTACTCAGTGAGGTGACCTGTCTTGCGCGTGGCGAACTGGTAGATCGCGACGGTTCTTTCGCTGGCATGAGGAAAAAGCCAGAGCACGGGACGCACCAGAACACCGCCGGTGTTCGCGGCTGAAAGTAAATCGGTGGAACCGATGAAAATGAATATCGCCCAGAGAATCAACGGGCCGTAGCGCGAGAGACGATGTTTGGAGTGCGGTGGCAAGCGCAGCGCGACACCGCTTTGGATCATGAAGGTCAACATTAAAAAGCGCCGTCGCCGCTGCGCTCTGCCGGCGCACTCCAAATTTCTACTAGAGTGCCGACGCGCCGGAGACGATTTCGATGATCTCCCGGGTGATGGC
>Ga0134121_10001357_pt1 | contig 23141 bp, 12 predicted proteins | sample KB301_FD_96463 | JGI IMG/M metagenome (GOLD analysis project Ga0134121, IMG submission 96463) | Terrestrial soil microbial communities without Nitrogen fertilizer from Kellogg Biological Station, Michigan, USA - KB3-0-1 | ecosystem: Environmental > Terrestrial > Soil > Unclassified ... | reverse complement strand
CTTCGACGCATGGCGACGCGCAATCGTCTGCAAAACCCAACGAACCCCAGTTGAACCAGGAGGCAGTGGACCGCATAGTCAATGAAGGAGACCCCAACCCGAAACCTTGACGCTGTCCCACATTAAAAACCGCCGGTGTGCAATTGTGTACAGCCCTTGCGCAGGAATATTTCCAAAATTCCTTAATCGGATCAGCATTCGGAGGATCACCATATGGGTTCAGCAGGGGCTCAGCTTGGAGCCAAGACACTGACCTTCGTCCTTGCCGGGGGTGAAGGCGGCCGCCTCCATCCGCTGACCGCGGATCAACCCAAGCCAGCCGTGCCCTTTGGGGGCGTATTCCGAATCATCGATTTCTCGTTGTCGAACCTGATCAATTCCGGCCTTCGTCATATCAAAGTGCTCACTCAATACAAGCACGAGCGGCTGCGTTCGTACGTACATAGTGGCTGGCCGCAGCTGTGTAATGAATTCTGCCGGAGTGATGGAGAGGACCTGGCGTGCGTGCCGCCCAGTCCTGGTAAACGATATCGCGGTACTGCAGACGCAGTATTCCAGAACCTCAAAATGATCGAGAGAAGTGACGCGGAGTACGTTTTGATCGTATCGGGCGACCAGGTCTATCACATGGATTACGGCGAACTGCTCTATCGTCACTGCTCGAGTCACGCCGACATGACGATGGCGGCGGTTGAGTATCCGGTCGAGTTGGCAGCTTCGCTCGGGGTGATCGAGGCGGAGCCCGGCGGCCGCGTTATCGGATTTGAAGAGAAACCCGTGTCACCGCGGCCCTTGCCGTCCAATCCCAGGAAAGCCCTGGTTAATATGGGAGTGTACGTCTTCAGCAGGGAATCGCTCATTGACACCCTGCGTAAGAATGTGGACCTCAACGGCAGCGACGATTTTGGCAGGGACATTGTGCCTGTCCTGACTCGCCTTGGCCGCAGTGTTGTTTTCGAGTTTGGCGGGTACTGGCGCGACGTGGGCACTCTCGACGTCTACTACCAGACCAACCTTGACCTTTTGCTGGCCGGGGCTACGTTGGACCCCTACGACAATGCGGCATGGCCCACGCTCACGTTGGCTGGCACCAAATACCTTCAGCATTCAAGGATGGTCTCCGAATCGCGGGTTTCCCGGGACGCGGCGCTCACGGACTGCGAAGTTTGGATGTCGATGGTTTCCGCAGGCGCGCGGATTGAGGCGGAGGCAGAGTTGGAGGCTGCTATCGTGCTGCCGGGAGCGCGTATCGGCAGGGGCGCAAAGATACGGAACGCGATCGTAGCCGAGAATGCAGTAGTCGCTCCTAATGCGCGTATCGGCTATGACCCTGAAGCAGACCGCGCCCGGTTTTCCCTAAGCGATAACGGTGTTGTGATTGTCGAGGCATCCTATCCGGGACATCCGGACCCGAGGGGTGCATGGCGTCAGGTGCGCCCACCACTGAAACCCCTTCCCTCGCTTGCGGCGGTCCCGCCCGAAACTTTGAATCGGGAGAGTGAGGGTTTCCATCGCACAGAACGGCGCCCGTCCGATATTCGACACCGTCGTTGAGTGTTCTTCATTCCCAGATCGCCCCGTGATCCCGGCCATCTGTCCCCGATTGCACAGTAACCTCAGAGCGGCTGCGTCACGATGTACTTCGACACCATGAGCGGCTGCGAATGAGCGGAGCGAATGTGAGCCCGATAGGGCGAAACCATCAAGTAATGCAAGCCCGGTAGGGCGCAGCCATAAAAAAAGGAGTATTTCATCGTGAAACGACCAATCAGAGTTTTGCATCTTTTCGCAGTCGCTGGAGCGCTGCTCTCGACAACCGCGGTCCTCGCCGCCCAGCAAGTGACGATTCCCGAAGGAACGGTAATTGAGCTGCGCATGGACACCGGACTGAATTCCGGAGACTCCCAGACCAACGACATGTTCAAGGCCAGTGTTCTGAGAACCGTTTGGATTGACGGGAGGATCGCGGTCCCCGAGAACAGCACTGTTGCTGGCCGCGTAACCACAGTCCAGCCTGCCGAACGGAATTCACATTCCGGCGTAATCGGCGTGGAGTTCAATCAGATTTCCATCAACGGCAGACCCTACGTCATCGTGGGCACGTTGACGAGTCTGCGCGCGGATGAACGCAAGCAGATCATCGATGAGGAAAGCCGCGTTACCGGAAAATCTTCGACTCCGAGAAACATTCTCTTCATCGGCGGCGGGGCAGGCGTGGGCGCTGCGATCGGAGCCATCGCCGGCGGCGGCAAAGGGGCAGGCATCGGTGCAGTGACAGGCGGCGGCATTGGCGTGCTCGGGGCGCTGTTATCGCACGGTTCGGAAGCCGACGTCCCCGTCGGGTCTGAAGTGGCTATGCAGTTGGTGAGACCGCTGACACTCAATGCGGCTCAGGGAACACGACAGAACGCGGCCAACGATCGGAGTCTCTATACCGATGTGTCCATGGTGCGTGGAGCGCAGACGGCCTTACGGGAGCGCAAGTACTATACGGGCGCGTCTACCGGGCGTCTCGACGACGCCACACGGCGAGCCATCGCCCACTATCAGATAGACAATAACGAACGTGCGACAGGGGACCTGGACGAGACGACAGTGGCGAGCCTTGGTCTCGTGCGATTGGGCGCCGATACTCATTCCGTCACAGATTCACGAAGCCGCCAGCGCGCCACGGACATCAGCCAGAAAGCCGCATCGCTACTCGGCAACTACGAGCTCAAGCTCGGCGTGCGAGTCAATGATATCCGATCGAGGCCGCAGCTCTCTGAAGCAAACCTGGATCTGCTGCTTAAAGTTCAGGAGTTTGAGACTGCTGCGCTTTGGTATGAACAGGCATCCAAGGCACCGATCAATGGAGAAACGGCGTTCGATAACGTTGGCCGCATCCTGTTGCGTAGCGCACGCCGGGTCGAAAGCGGAATGCCGTCGGCCTCTCCGGACCGAAGTTTTTCCGATGCCTGGTCCAGTATTCAAGTCAATCTGCGCGAGATCAAGGTGGATGCAGCGGCGCCTGTTCGATAACGAAGCAACGTGCGATTGTGCACAGCTATCCAGGCCGCTTTACACGCACACTGATGATCGACGGTAGTCATGGCCACACAGGCCATTCCCTTTAAAACAAGAAATGAGGCAAATCATGGGCTCCAGGAAGTTTCTAGTCATCGTATCCATCGCAGCGATTCTGCTGACCTGTTACTCGCCGGTACAATCGGCTCAGAGTGGCAGCTCCCCGAAGAAAAAGTCGGACGAGGCTGAACGCGCTGCGAATGCCGCAAACGTCCTCGCCGAGATAATGGAGGCTCCGGATCAAGGGATACCGGAGAATCTTCTGAAGAAAGCTTACGGAATTGCTGTCATTCCGCACGTCGTCAAAGGCGCGCTAGGAATTGGCGGCCGTTACGGAAAAGGCCTGGTCGCCCAGCGAAACGCTGACGGCGGATGGGGCACCCCTTTATTTATCGAAATCGGCGGCGGAAGTTTCGGCCTGCAACTCGGTGTGGAAGCGACGGATGTGGTCATGGTCTTTACGAACCGTGCGGGAGTCCAGCCATTGCTCAAGGGCAAGTTGAAGATCGGCGCGGACGCGTCTGCAACGGCAGGCCCGGTCGGGCAGAAGGCAGAGGTCGGAACCGACATTCTGTTGAAGTCGGCGATCTACTCCTATTCGCGGTCGAAGGGGCTGTTTGCTGGAATCGCCCTGGATGGCGCCATCCTTCAGTTGGATGACGACGCGAACAAGAGCGTCTATGGAAAGGAAAGCATAGCCGGGGACGCCTCCAAGACGATTGTCAGCGAGGCCGCAATGCCGACGGTTCAGCCGTTCATTCGCGCTCTTGGGAAGTACGCTTCCCGATAAGATCGCTGCCTCATCGAAGGGTTTCCTCGGCTCCGCGACAAGAAGGTTCATCGTACATGCCTGGCCGGTGTGAACAGGTTGTAGCTGGCCTGGGAAAACAAATAGTGGGACTATTATCCTGTGGGTTCATCGCAGCCTGTGATCCTTAGATCTCGCACGTCGAGATTGGTGCTGGGGTTTTATGGCAGTGCAGAACACGCCGAGGAAGCCCTTCATGAGGTCCGGAAGAGTCATTTTCGACGGTCTGGAGTTGTTCACCGCGCGGAAGATGGCCGATTCCGGATCTTGTCGGCCGGATCTTCGCCCTACCTTCGCGCGGCGCTCGCCGTCGCCTTGGCGCTTCTTCTCACGCTTATATGTGAGGGCCTTGGAGTAGTTCGCTGGGCAGAGATCCTCCTGGCGTCCAGCGGTTTTCTGGCCGTCTGGTTGCGTACGCCCTGGTGGGGAGTGGGAATCTCCAAAGGATTGCTCAGGCAACAGGGCCGCTTCGTTCTCCCCGGAGAGAGCCTGGTCGTTGTTCGGACAACCGAAGCGCGCACACCGGACGCTCTCAACGTTCTGCGGCGTATCGCACAACCTTCGGCATTCGCGATTCGGCCGGGATTGCCGGTAAGCATTTCACGGCAGTCCGATGAGAGCATGCGCGAGCCCGTCACGATTGCCGGATTACCGGCGTGCGCGGCCGAGCTGGCCGCTTCACACCAACTGGATGATTCCGCGAAATCACGGCCGCTCCTGCCTGTGCTACGAGAGTGCGAGGCTGCGATCGAACGGTCAAGGAGGGATCTCGGCGAAGCCGCCCGTCTGGACCACGGAGTGTCGCACGCTGCGGAGTGGCTGCTGGACAACACGTACCTGATCCGTTCCCATATGGCCGAGATCCGGCATAACCTGCCCGACAATCATGCCAAGATCCTGCCCGTTCTGGCGGACCCCGGCTCACCGGTTCGGTTGCGGATTTACCAGGTCGCCGCGGATCTGATTCGTCGCACCGGACATCGCGTCGCGGCGGAGAGCATCGTCACCTATCTGGATGCTTATCAGCAGCACACCCCGCTAACGATTGGCGAGTTGTGGGTATTTCCGCTGATGCTGCGCCTGGTGCTGCTCCAAAGATTGAGGGATCTGTCAGAACTCACGAGCCTGCGTCAGCACGAAAAAGATACCGCGGATTTTTGGGCAAATCGGCTCCTGAACGCGGCACATCGCGATCCTGAACAATTTGAGAGGATCCTTCTGGAACTCGATCGCGGCAGCACCGAACTGACGCCGCACTTTGTTGCGCGTCTGGGCGAGCAACTGCACCAGGAAGAGTCTGCGCTGGCTCCGCTTCAGAAATGGATTGAGGTGAAGACAGGCTCCCGCCTCGCCGACATGAACCTCCGCGAGCATGCCGAAGAGGCAAACGACCTGATGTTTATTGCGACGGCCATCGGAAGTTTGAGGCAACTCTCCGAGCTGCAGTACCCGAAAATTGTCGAGACGGTGAGCCGGATGGACGCAATCCTGCGCGAAGATCCCTCCGGCGTTCACGGACGCAGCGACTTTGCCACTCGCGACCGATGCCGGCAAATCGTCGAAGAGGCGGCCCGGCAATCCAAAACTTCCGAATTGACCGTGGCGCGTCTTGCCGTCGATCTGGCTCAAGGGGCCGCACGCGACACCCGGAACGGGTGCGTTGCGTTCTACCTGCTTGATGAAGGATTGGCAGAACTCGAGAAACGCGTGCGCCGGCGATTGTCGTGGCGAGAACGCCGGTTGCGATTCATGCACCGGCGTCCGAGTCTTGTGTATCTCGGCAGCCTCGCAACGCTCACCGCAGGCATTGTAAGTGCCTTCCTGATTGCAGGACATGCAATGGGTGTGAGTTCATCGCTGATGCTCGTAGTCCTGGGCGCGCTTGCGTTCGTCCCGGCCAGCGAACTTGCCCTTTACTGCGTCCAGATGGCGTTGACGTCGATTGTTCCTCCACGCATCCTGCCGAAAATGTCGTTCGAGTCGGGCGTGCCTGAAGACTGCCGTACTTTGGTTGTCGTTCCGATGATGCTTCTGACGCCGGATTCGATTCACGGCGAGATCGACAAACTTGAAGTGCGCTATCTCGCCAATCCCCTGCCTCATCTTTATTTTTCGCTGTTGGCGGATTACACCGACGCAGAAGAACCGGAGATGCCGGAAGACGACGATCTGCTCGGGTTGGCGGTGAAGGGCATCATGGAACTCAACGCCCGTCACGGCGAAGGCACGTTCACCCTGTTCTACAGACCGCGGGTGTGGTGCGAGACGGAGCGGCGCTGGATCGGGTGGGAGCGCAAACGCGGGAAGCTGGAGGAACTGAACCGGCTCTTGAATGGCGAAGACGGCGTGAACATCGCGCTAGCGGGAACTGTACCGGGAAATATTCGTTACGTGATCACGCTCGACGCCGACACTCAGCTTCCGCACGGCAGTGCACGAAGACTGATCGAAACGATTGCGCATCCCTTGAACAAGGTGGAGCTAACGGAGGATCAGCGCAATCCCGTCCGCGGTTACACGATTATTCAGCCGCGTGTCAGCATCACTCTTCCGTCCGCAACCGCAACGCGCTTTACAAGGCTGTTCACGGATGCTCGCGGGAGCGACCCTTACTGCCAGGCCGTCTCAGACCTTTATCAGGACGTGTTCGGCGAAGCGATCTATCACGGAAAAGGGATCTATGACGTCCGGGCATTCCACAAAATTCTTACAGGACGTTTCCCGGATCAGCGTCTTCTGAGTCATGACCTCATTGAAGGAGCGCACGTGGGCGTGGGTTTGGCCACGGATGTGGAGCTCTTCGAAAGATTTCCCTACGAGTATGTCAGCTATAGCAAGCGGCAACACCGATGGATCCGCGGCGATTGGCAGATCGCTTCATGGATTTTTCGCAATGTGCCAGATGCAACGGGCAAGGGGCGCGACCCGAATCCACTGTCCCTGATCAATCGCTGGAAGATCCTGGACAATCTGCGGCGCAGCCTGCTGTCACCAGCGGCCTTGCTTCTCTTGATGTGGAGCTGGATCTTCAATGCGGCTCCCGCCGCCGCCAGCACTCTGGTCGCTCTGCTTCTTCTGATACCTCTCTTTATTCAATTGTGTCAGCGATTGACGCAACGTTTGGGCGGCGACGTCGCCGCATTGCAGGAAGCCAGCAGCGACGTGAATCGGGCGGTCGTCATGGCTGCGTTTCTGCCCCATCAGGCCTACTTCGCCATGGACGCCATAGGTCGCGTCTGCTACCGATTGCGGATCAGCGGCCGCCACTTGCTGGAGTGGCAGACTGCGGAGATGTCGCACCTGGCAGCGGCGGCGCACGTGGATGCTTTCCGCGCTCAGTTTTTTCTAATCTCGGCCGTGGCCGCCGTGTTCATGGTGGCGTTGGACTTTCGGGGCTTTATCTGGGAACGGGCATGGTCGCCTTTTCTTGTGCTTTGGGTCGCCGCCCCCGCGTTCCAGTACTGGATTGGCTGGCAGCGGCGTTCTGTCCGTAAGCTGGAGCGGATCGAGATGGACGATCAGCGCTACCTTCGGCGTATCGCGCGCGAGACGTGGCGCTTTTTCGACGATCTGCTGGGACCGGAACACAACTGGCTGCCTCCGGACAATTCGCAGGAAGCTCTGCGGGTAGAAACAGCGGAACGGACTTCTCCGACAAACATTGGCATGTGGCTGATGTCTGTGATCTCCGCAAGCGATCTGGGGTTTCTAACTCCGGAGCAGGCGATCGATCGATGTTCGGCAACGATGGAGACACTCGGGAGGGTGGAGCGTTGTGAGGGACACCTGCTGAACTGGTACAACACGCGGACCCTCGAACCCCTGCAGCCGAAATACGTATCCACCGTCGATAGCGGAAACCTGATCGCCAGCCTGTGGGTGCTTGAAAGGACTTGTCAGGAGCTGGACGACCTGCCTCCACTGGATGCTCGCGCTCTCCGTGGTCTGGCGGACACTCTGACGGTTGTGATGCACCGCTTCCCTCCGGATCACACCACCGCGGTTCCTCTGGAAACATTGCGGGGATTGTTCCAGGAAGATTCGTCCGGCGTGGAGGTGATGGAACGAGTCCGTCTTGCTGCCGAGCCTGCCCGGAAACTCACGGAGTCGCTCCGCTGGAGCACTATTGAAACGGCGGAACGAACGTACTGGTTTAACCATCTGGAGCAGCAGGTACAGGCGTGGATCGGGTACTTCGACCGTTATCTGCGATGGGCGGACGTTCTGTTGGCTCCTCCGGATGACTTCCTTCGACCGCTGGGTTTAAGCGCAATACAGGAACGACGGCGTCTGCTCCGCCAGTTGCCTTCATGGGGCGAGCTGGCGCTTGGGGGAGATGCCGCGCTCTCCGGCATTCTTCCGGATCGTAGACTTGAAGACGGCTTGCCGCCTCATCTCAAAGACTGGTTTGCGGAGTTGAGGGTCGAGCTTGAGAAGGTGCGCGTGGCGTCGGACGGTTTGCTCGGGCGAGCCCGGAAGCTGGCTCAGAAATGCGAAGAGCTCGCCGAATCGATGGACATGCGATTCCTTTATGACGCCGACCGGCGTCTCTTTGCCATTGGATATCAGGTGGGCGCGCCGGTGACCTTTTCCGCGCATTACGATTTGCTCGCGAGTGAAGCGCGTCTGACGAGCCTTGTGGCTATCGCCAAGGGAGATGTGCCGGTGAGCCACTGGCTGGCATTGGGACGCCCGTACACGACATCGAACGGCCAGGTCCTGCTGTCCTGGAGCGGAACGATGTTTGAGTACCTGATGCCGCTTCTGTTCACCTTCAGTTTCCGGAATTCTCTGCTGGAGAACGCATGCATCGCAGCCGTGAAGTGCCAGATGCAATACGCTCGAGAGCGGGGCGTCCCGTGGGGAATTTCCGAGTCCGCGCACAGCGGCCTCGATAACAACCAGATCTACCAATACCACGCGTTCGGAGTTCCATCGCTCGGCTTGAAACGCGGGTTGGAGGACGATCTCGTTGTTGCCCCTTACGCTACGGCGCTGGCCCTGCTGGTGGAGCCGGAGGATGCGATCGGAAATCTCAGACGCCTGGAGAACTTCGGCATGTTTGGCCGCATGGGCTTTTACGAGTCGCTGGACTACACGCGCCAGCCGAAGCGACACGGCGGCAACGGAGTGATTGTTTACGCGTACATGGCGCATCATCAGGGCATGACGCTCATGGCGTTGGACAATGTTCTCAACGGCAGCGCGATGCGCAGGCGCTTTCATGCCGATCGCCGGATCAAAGCAGTGGAACCGTTGTTGTTTGAGCGGATACCACCCCAACCATCGATGCTCGTTCATCGTCCATCCGATCACATGGCGATCCGGCCCATTTCGGAGCCGGACGTTCCTCCATACCGCGTGCTCGATGAGGACACCCAGGTTCCGCGCGTCCATCTTCTCGGAAACGGCCGGTATACGCTGATCATTACCAATTCCGGCGCGGGTTACAGCCGATGGCGTGATCTCGACATCACACGCTGGCGCTCGGATTCCACGCGCGACAATTGGGGGATGTTCTTTTATCTCCGGGAGGAAGGAAGCGCCGCGGTGTGGTCGACGACTCATCAGCCATTGAATGTGAAGGATCCTGCGTACACGGCGATCTTCAGTGCGGACCGCGCCGAGTTCCGCCGCCGCAGGCAAGGCATCGAATCCCATGTCGAAGTCACGGTTTCGCCGGAAGACGATGTCGAAATCCGCCGCATTACCCTGACAAATCACAGCCTGCGCACGCGGAAACTGGAACTGAGCAGCGCCGTTGAATTGAGCCTTGCTCCGCACGCGGTGGATCTTGCGCACCCGGCCTTCAACAAGCTCTTCATACAGACCGAGGCGCTGCCCGATCTGCGGGCGCTGCTTGCGTGGCGCCGGCTCCGCTCGACAGAAGACAGGCCGGTGTGGATAGCGCAGTTCACCATTGAGAGCCCCGAGCCCGACGGATCTTTCTATTACGAAACGGATCGTGCGCGCTTCCTCGGGCGCGGGCGCACCTGGCAGAACCCGGGCATGTCTGCCGATCGCACCGCGGGCTATGTTCTGGATCCGGTATTCGCGCTTAACCGGCGGTTCTGGCTTGAACCTCGCGGTCAACGACAGGTCGTGTTCATCACTGCCTCTGCGGAGTCGCGGGAGGAGCTGATGCGGTTGATCGGAAAATACCGCGACATCGAGAGTTGCAATCGGACTTTTGAACTTGCCTGGTCGCACGCTCAGCTCGAATACCGGTACCTTGACATTCAAGGTCATGCGGCGTTCCGTTTTGACGAACTTGCCGGGCATCTCCTGTATCCGAATATCCAGCTCCGAGCCCCGGTGGAACGTCTGCGGCGCAATGTTCTGGGACAGTCGAGTCTGTGGGCCTACGGTATCTCGGGAGACCTGCCGATCGCGGCCGTCTCGGTTGCGGATTCCCAGGGACTGGCCCTGGCTCGAGAAATGCTGGTTGCTCACACCTATTGGCGCCTGCGCGGTTTTAAGGCCGACCTTGTCATTCTGAATCGCGAGCCGGCAAGCTACGATCAGCCCCTCCATGAACAATTGAAGCGGTTGGTGGAAGCGCATTCCCTGCACACGGGGATCGACAAACCGGGAGGAGTTTTTCTTCGCAAGGCAGATCAGATTCCGGAGGAAGATCTTAACCTCATCCTCACAGCAGCGCAGGTGACGGTTGGCTCCATTCGCGGGCCGTTGTCGAAACAGTTGGGTGGTTCTGGCGAAGTCACGTTGCTTCCGCCTCCGCTGCCGCCTCCGCCGCGGAGAGTGGAGGAGCAGCCTTCAGCACCGCTGCCGTTTCTTCAGCTCCCCTACTTCAACGGGCTCGGTGGTTTTACGTCCGACGGCCGCGAATACGCCATCTATCTTGGGCCGAACGCGGTCACTCCTCTTCCGTGGATTAATGTGATGGCGAATCCATCCTTCGGGTCTCTCGTCAGCGAATCCGGATCGGGCTGCACCTGGTCCGGGAACAGCCAATCGAATCGCCTGACGCCGTGGAACAACGATTTGATTTCGGACGCGTCCTGCGACGCAATTTATATTCGCGACGAAGAAAGCGGCACGTTCTGGACGCCTACTCCGCTGCCCGTGCGGGAACTCGACGCTTATCGAGCGCGTCACGGACAGGGGTACACCGAATTCGAGCACAACAGTCATGCGGTCGAACAAACTCTTCTGACCTTCGTACCGAAACAACCTGAAATAGACGATCCGATTCGAATCCAACGCTTGAGAATACGGAACAAATCGACAAGGTTGCGGCGATTGTCGGTGACGGCCTATCTGGAGTTGGTGCTCGGCCTGGATCGGGAGTCCACGCAGATGCACGTCACCTGCGTCTGGGATCAAACCTCCGGGGCGCTGTTCGCAAGGAACCCCTATCATCGGGATTATGGGCGGCGGATCACATTCGTCGCGATTGTTCCCAACGCCATGTCTTATACGAGCGACCGCACGGAATTTCTTGGCCGCAACGGCTCTCCTGAATCGCCGGCAGCGCTGCGAAGGCTATCCCTTTCGAATCGAACGGGAGCCGGCCTCGATCCCTGCGGAGCGTTGCAGACTAAATTCGAGCTTGGTCCGGGACAGGAGAAAACGGTGATTCTCCTGCTCGGGCAGGCGGACGATGTGGCGCATGCAAGGCGCCTGATTGAGCGTTACCGGGATCCAGCGACCGTCGAGCAGGCGTTCGCGGAAACTCGCGGATGGTGGGACCGCATCCTGACCACAATTCAGGTCCAGACTCCCGTCCTCTCGGTGGACCTGATGATGAATCGCTGGCTGCTTTATCAGGCGCTGAGTTGCCGCATCTGGGGACGAACAGCTTTATATCAGTCCAGCGGCGCATATGGTTTCCGCGACCAGTTGCAGGATTCCATGGCCTTCGCGTATTCGGCGCCAGATATCGCACGGGAAATGATCCTGCGGGCCGCCTCGCGGCAGTTCGTCGAAGGGGACGTGCAGCATTGGTAGCATTTACCATCGGGGTCGGGAGTTCGAACGCGGTGTTCGGACGATCTTCTGTGGCTACCGCATGCGGTCTGCCAGTATGTGGAAATCACCGGCGACATTGGAATCATGGATGCGAACGCGAGCTTCCTCGAGGGACCGCCGTTGAAAGATACCGAACTCGAAACCAATTTCATTCCAGCGGTTTCAATCGAGCACGCGTCGCTGTTCGAGCATTGCCGCCGTGCGCTCGAAAAAGGCAGAACCCAGGGGCCGCATGGTTTACCGCTGATCGGTACAGGTGACTGGAATGACGGGATGAACACCGTCGGCGCTGCAGGAACGGGCGAGAGCGTCTGGCTGGCCTGGTTTTTGATAGATATCTGGAAAAGGTTTTCGGTCCTCTGTGTTCGTCGAGGCGAAGGGAAGATGGCGGAGGAGTATCGCTCGCTTGCGCGCCGGATGTGCGCCACGATCGAAGAAACGAGCTGGGATGGCGAATGGTATCGCCGGGGCTACTTCGATGATGGAACGCCGCTGGGTTCCCGGCAGAATGAGGAAGCCCGGATTGATTCGCTCCCGCAGTCCTGGTCGATAATCAGCGGCGGCGGGGATCTTCGCCGGGCGGCACAGGCCATGGACTCGGTGGAGAAACATCTGGTCCGGAAGAAGGAGGGTCTTGTGCTTCTCTTTACTCCGCCTTTCGACCATTCGAATCCTCACCCCGGCTACATCATGGGTTACCCACCTGGCGTACGCGAGAACGGCGGCCAGTACACGCACGCTGCTCTCTGGGTTGCGATGGCATACGCCCGTATGGGCGACGGCGGCCGGGCCGTCGAGCTTCTCCAGATGCTGAATCCAATCGAACATTCGCGCACTCCGGGGGATTGCGCCATCTATCGAACCGAGCCCTATGTGGTGGCCGCAGATGTGTACTCTCTGGCGAGCCAGCCGGGCCGGGGCGGTTGGACGTGGTACACGGGCTCGGCAGGGTGGATGTACAGAGTCTGGCTGGAGGAAGTTCTGGGATTCAAACTGCGAGGCGACCGTTTGTCCATTGAGCCCGCTATACCTGAAGATTGGCCCGGTTACGTGATCACGTTCCGCTTTGGCCGAACGGAATATCGCATCGAGGTACAGAACGGTGGCGAAGCCTCGACGCACGAGGTTCTCCTGGAAGATGACGGCAAGAATCGCACAATCCAGATTTCCACGGGCCCAAGGTCATCCCGCAAGACGGCGGACACGTCCAGCGCACCATCAGTTGCCGTTTAGCGGAGCCGGGACTGGAGGGGCTACATCAGCCGCGGCGGCGTCTCGTCGACCGCGCGAGGCCGGCGAGGCCGACCAAACCTACCACCATAAGGCTCACACTTCCAGGTTCAGGGAGTTCATGGAGTTCGGCGTGCCGCTCGGGGCCGGGAACAAACGGACCATTGTCGATGCTCAACTGCGCGAAGACATCGAAGAAACTGCTGACCTCATAAACGTTGTCCCGTATCGGCAGGATCGTCGTCTGACCAGTGGTCGCAATGTTTGGATTCTGCATCACTCCAATGGCATGCCCGTTGAATGTTCCCGTGAAAGTAAAAGCCGTGATCTGCGCGTTGAACGTCCCAAGCTGACCGGGAGAGGAACGTCCGAAATACGTAAAATCCATAGTCCCAGACAGCGTCAGGGCACCCAACAGTGTTCCCGGGCTTCCCGCAGTGTTCTGAAATACTTTGGCACCAAAGACTGCATTAGTGATTACCAGTTCATTCCCGGAAGAGAAAACATCGGATGTGTTATGGAAGCCGAACACAGAGATATTCGTCAGACACACAGGCGTGAGACATATGGGCGACGCCAGGAAATAGGCCCCTGCAGGCGGTGGGAGTGTCGTCGTGAGTTGTATGACACTGGCGTGCGCCGGTGTTTGTCCGAAGAAAAGAGCGATTAGTACGAACATTGGGAGCTGGATAGTCGTCCATCTCAAGAACGTTTTCACGAGTTCCTCCAAATCGGTTGAGTTTTCAGATATTCGTAAATCAACGGGGATGCGAGGCCGAAGCTTACGCGGCCCGCCAAATTGATGTCAATCATGAATTGGCGTGTCATCCGGGCAAGCGGAATGCTGGCGCAATAGGTCCTCCTGACTTCGGTTGTGCAATTGTGGACATCGCGCAGCGAAGTATTCCTGCAAACTTTTCCGGGCGATCTTCAATGCCTGTCCGGAGGAACCATCGAATCAATCCAGTTACCCAGTGGCAAAGTTCGTAGAATCGCGATAATCGGCAACCATGCGCCCCGGCAATGCGGAATTGCGACCTTCACTACCGATTTGAACGAGGCGATCTCCGAAAAATTTCCGGGACTCGATTGCTTTGTGATGGCAATGAACGATGGCGGCCGCCATTATGCGTATCCCACGCCGGTTCAATTTGAGATCCCGGAAGCCGAGCTGCCTGCATACATTCGCGCGGCAGATTTCCTGAACGTCAACGAAGTGGAAATCGTTTCCGTGCAGCACGAGTACGGGATTTTCGGAGGAAAGGCGGGCAGCCACCTCCTCTCTCTGCTCCGCGAGCTTCGTATGCCGATCGTAACGACGCTGCACACTATCCTGGAGAAACCCAATCCCGCCCAACGGCTCGTAATGGAAGAACTGCTGCAGCTTTCGGAGCGGATTGTCGTCATGAGCGCCCATGGCGCGGCTTTGTTGCAAAGTGTGCACGGTGTGCCCGAGAGTAAGATCGATCACATACCTCACGGGATTCCCGCTTTCCCTCCCGCCGGCCCGAGCAAGGACCTGCTCGGCGTAGAAGGAAAGTCGGTGATTCTGACATTCGGTTTGCTGTCTCCGGATAAGGGGATCGAGCATGTTATCGACGCATTGCCGGCGATTCTTGCGCGGTATCCCAACACTGTCTACATCGTTTTGGGCGCCACCCACCCGCATGTCAAGGAGAACGACGGCGAGATCTACCGGCTCATGCTGGAAAACCGCGCGCAACGCCTCGGTGTGGACGCGAGCATCATCTTTCACAACCGTTTTGTGAGCCAGGCCGAACTGACACGCTTCTTGTCCGCGGCCGATATCTACATCACTCCCTACCTGAAGCCCGAACAAATCACATCGGGAACGCTCGCCTACGCCGTAGGTTCCGGGAAAGCAGTGATCTCGACGCCTTATCGGTACGCCAATGAGTTGCTCGACGACGGTCGCGGGATTCTGGTCCCGTGGCGCGATTCGGAAGCCATCGCCGGCGAAGTCAATGGGCTGCTCCGCGACGACGAAAAGCGGCGTTCGATGGGAGAGCGCGCCGCGGAATTCGGCCGTAATATGCGCTGGCCCATCGTCGCCCAGAGTTATCTCGATACCTTCGAGCGGGCGCGCGTGGAACATGCGTTGCGCCACCATACAGTCTTTCAAGCACAGACGCTCGCCCGGCGGCCGGCAGATCTCCCCGAACTGAAGCTGGACCACGTGAGAGTGATGACAGACGACACCGGCATTCTCCAGCACGCAACTTTTAACGTTCCTCGCTACGCAGACGGCTATTGCCTGGATGATAACGCCCGCGCGCTTCTCGTCATGGCGCTCGTGGAAGAGGCGGGGACCGAAGACCCGAAGTTGGTTCGCGAACTCACGTCCCGGTACCTCGGCTTCATCAGCTATGCGTTCGATCAAACCACAGGCCGATTTCGGAATTTTATGTCGTACGGTCGAAACTGGGTTGAGGATTGCGGCTCTGAAGACAGCCAGGGGCGAGCGTTGTGGGCGCTCGGAACTCTTTGGGGAAGATCGCAGGATCCCGGCGGCAAGAACCTGGCCGCCCATTTGTTTCGATCCGCACTCCATGCGACTCCGGCTTTTTCGAGTCCGAGAGCCTGGGCCTATACGCTGCTCGGAATCGACGAGTACCTGCGCTCCTTTCACGCGGACGTCCATATCGAAAGCATTCTCAAACTACTCTCCGAGCGTCTTCTGAATCTCTATCGCCGCAACAGCAAGCCGGATTTCCCGTGGTTCGAAGACCGGCTCACCTACTGCAATGCGCGGCTTCCGCATGCCCTGCTCGTATCGGGAGCGTGGATGAGGGACGAAGCGATGACAGCCGCAGGCCTTCGTGCTTTGACCTACCTTGTTTCCGAGCAGTTTTCCGCGGAGGGATATTTTTCCCCGATCGGATCCAATGGATTCTACGTGCGGGGCGGTTCGAAAGCGTTGTTCGACCAGCAGCCCATCGAGGCTTGCTCAATGATTGCGGCGTGTCTCGAAGCCGAACACAGCACGGGGGATACGTCCTGGGCCGAGCGCGCGCGCTGGGCTTTCAACTGGTTCGTCGGCGAGAATCAACTGAAGCTTCCTCTTTACGATCCCAAGACCGGCGGCTGCCGGGACGGATTACACGAGGATCGTGTGAATGAGAATCAAGGCGCGGAATCAAGTCTGTGTTTCCTGGCTTCGCTTCTTGCAATGCACGCTGCGCACCATGTAAGCGGAGTGAAGGACAGGGAGGTCCATCTCATCTCATGACAACGAACCGATACGAAACACTGTTTCATCGCTATGAAAACAATCCGATCCTGAAGGCGGCAGATTGGCCTTATCCGGTGCACACGGTATTTAATCCCGGCGCCACGAGGCTTGTGGACGGCACCACGCTGCTGCTGTGCCGCGCTGAAGACCGGCGTGGGCACTCGCACCTATGCGCGGCAAGGTCCCCGAACGGGCTGGACAGTTGGGTGATCGATCCATCGCCGACGCTTTCTCCGAATCCGGACGAGTATCCTGAGGAGCTGTGGGGAATAGAAGACCCCCGCATCACCTATGTTGCGGAACTGCAAAAGTATGCCGTCGCGTACACGGCGTTCAGCAAGGGTGGCCCTGGCGTGGCGCTCGCCCTCACCGGGGATTTTCGCTCATTCGAACGTTACGGCCTCATCATGCAACCCGATGACAAGGATGCGGCGCTGCTGCCTCGTCGTGTGAACGGCAACTTCGCCCTGATCCACCGGCCGGTGTCGGACACCGGGGCGCACATCTGGGTTTCCTACTCCCCGGATCTCCGCAACTGGGGCGCCCACAAGATCATGCTGGCGGCCCGCCGCGGCGCCTGGTGGGACGCCAACAAGGTGGGTTTGTCGCCGCCACCGATCGAAACGCCTGAAGGATGGCTCATGATCTATCACGGCGTTCGGATGAGCGCAGGGGGTTGTCTGTACCGGCTTGGACTGGCCCTGTTCAAGCTGGAGGAGCCCGATATATGCGTGGCGCGCGGCGATTCCTGGGTTTTTGGGCCGGAAGCGTCATACGAGTGCCAGGGGGATGTGCCGAATGCCGTGTTCCCGTGCGGCCTTACGATGGGTAATGACGGGGACACGATCTACCTTTACTACGGTGCGGCTGATTCAAGCATCGCTGTTGCGACCGGCAGCATTCGGGAATTACTGCGCTGGCTCAATGCGAATAGCGGCGCCTGCGTTTGATGCTCCGGCTTTTATCGCTCTGTAGCGGTCATCTTTCATGATCATCTGGCGTACCTGATCCCGCAGCTCCTGCCAGTCATGGATGAAGTAGCCGGCTTTTGTATTCGCCATGACTTCGGCGCGTTTCTCTTCGAGGATCGCAATCATCGCATGAGTGTTCAGTCGATCCAGGTTGGACTGTTTGGTTGCCGCCTGTGTCAGCACTCTGGCGACACGATCGAACTCCGCAGCGACCTGAATCCGGATCCGTTCTGCCCATTCGATCTGATTGACGGTGCCGGTTAGTGGAGACATTTCGCAATTCTCTCAGAAGTATGGCGACGGACGTGGATTATCCTATGGGCCGCATGATCGCATTTGTCCTTCTGGTCAGCGCGCTGTTTGCACAAGGTGTTCCCGTCCTGCCGAATCAGGGCGGAACCGTCGCCGGCGTATTGCGCACCGCAGCGGGAGCACCGGCGGTCGGAGTTCGGGTGGCGGCGCTGGCGCTTCCTGAGGCGATCAAGGACCTGGCTTCGTCGTCGTCATTCGCAGGTCTGGGAGAAACGGACGCCGCGGGTCGCTATCGGCTCGAGAATATTGCGCCGGGGCGCTACTACATCGTGGCGGGACGCGTCGATGCGCCGACGTACTATCCGGGAACCGTGCGGCCTGCCGAGGGGACTGTCGTCTCGATAGCGCCAGGAGTGACCGTGCCGGGAGTCGACTTTGTTCTCAACAATGCCAGCGTTGGCCGGGCGTCAGCGGACTCGTCCGGGAATCCAGGGTGGGTCGTAGGTCTTCTGGTCCGCGTAGAAGGCGGTGGCAAGGTGCCGCTCTTTGCCTCGGGCCGGTTTCCCGTCTTGCGTTTCACACGCATGAATGCCCGTCAGATTGATGCCGCGCTGAACGTTCCCAATGTGACGCTTCCATATCCAGACTATCGTGTAACGCTGGAGGATCTGCCGGAAGGTTACAGCCTGAAGTCGCTCACTTTTGGTTCTCTCGATTTGAAAACCAGCGCTTTGCAGTTCGCCGGGGTCACGAACTCGGCGAACCTGACTCCGGCACAGGTGGTCGCGCTGGTGTTGGCGACTCCGCCTGCCCCGGTGGGGCAAAGCATTTCGGTGGTACTGACACCGCCTTCCGTCCAATCCACTCGAGGTGTCCGCGTGGTCGGCCGTATTCAAGGTGATGCGAGACGTTCGATCTACATTTCCGGCAATCCGGGCGCGATCTATTCTGACGGAACTTTCGAGTTTGTGGGGGTTCCTCAGGGACGTCACACGATCGTGAGTCTCGACACTTCCCTCGGGAACCGCTCGCTTGGCGCCTCGCTTGTCGTGGGCGATCGGGATCTCGTCAACGTCGAACTCGAAGAGGTTGCACTCGCGCCGGCGGAGCCCGATCGTCCGACAGCGCCGGCGGCTGCCGGAACTCATCTTCCAGGATCACGAATTCCCACTGCTTCTATCCGGGGGCGAGTCGTAGATGGGGATACACATGAGCCTTTTAATGCCGGCAAAGTCGTGATCAATAGCAACTACTCGGTTACGTTTTCGTTGAATGACGACGGTAGATTCGAGGTGGCGAAGCTTCTGCCGGGGAAGTATGTCGTGGAGGCCATCGCGTTCGGCATAGGAACCGTGAGCCGCGAGGTAACGATAGACGAACAGGACGTGAGCGTGGACTTGAGCATCGGCGGGGATGGAGGAGGACTGCGCCAGTAGAGACTCTCGATAGCTGTCTTACCTATGCCGACACGGCATTCGCTCTTGCAAGCTTCTCGATATGCCGCAGCACCCTGGTGCGGGCGTAGCCGCGATTCTGGGTCGCGGGCCGGATGCGGAGCTTAATAGAAACGATACGCCGCACCGACGCGTCGATGCGATTGCGCAAGGCGGCGCTGGTTTTCGCGGCGCGGAAGATCGTCTGAAAGGCCTGTTCGACAAGAGGCGTTGTCTGCGAGAAGAGCATCATGTCGTTGCCGGCTTCGAAGGTTTCGAGGAATCGGTTGGCCGTGAGGCCATGGCCGGAAATGGCGCCCATCGTCATGTCGTCGGTCACGATGATGCCGGAGTATCCGAGCTTTCGCCGCAGTAACCCATCCACGATGCGGGGCGACAGGGAAGCCGGCGTCGGCTTGATTTCCCCGAGCGTGGGGTAATGCGCATGTCCCACCATAATCATCGACACGGCATCGAACACATTCACGAACGGAGGCACATCCTCCATGAGCAGCAGTTTCTTCGGCTTGTCGATTTGCGGCAACACGAAATGAGGGTCGCGCTGCGCTGCCCCCATACCGGGGAAGTGTTTGGGGCAGGCGAAGATTCCGTGTTCGGTGACTTCCTCGATAAAGGCCCTTGCAAGACGTGTGACCGAGGCCGGTGTCGCTGCCAGCGCCCGATCGCGGAGAATGGAGCCGGTCGTGGCCAGATCCATAACCGGCCCAAAAAGTGTGTTGAATCCCGCGGCCGCGAGCTCCGCGCCGATGATCCGTGCGGTTTGCCGCAGTTGCAGCGTTCCGCCGCCGGCGGCTTCGCTCAATGCGGGCAGAGGCGCGAAGAGGTGTTTGAGCCGGTCGGCTGCGCCGCCCTCCTGATGCACGGCCACGAGTGCCGGCACTTCACGGCCTTCGACGAAACTCGTGGTCAGACGCGTGGTTTGCTCGAAAGATTCGATGTTGCGCTGCGACAGGACGATGCCGCCGGGACGAATGGCGTCCAGGAGTTCGCGGGTCTCGCGGTCCGGCTCGGGACCGTGAAAACCCAGGAAGAAAAGTTGTCCAACCTTTTCTTCCAATGTGAAGCGGCTAACATCCTTCATTTCTTTACCGGCTGCGCCCTTCTCTTGAAGTTTGCGCTGTTAATGTTCTGCGCTATCGCGCTCACGCTTCGCTGGTGGCTCTTTTCCGAAGATCGGCGAGATGTCGCAACGCTTCCATGGGCGTCAGGTTGTCGACGTCCAACGCGCGCAGCTTCTCGCGTAGTTCTTCTTCCATCGCCGTGAAAAGCGAGAGCTGATTCACGACGACACGGGTCTTTCTTTTGGCGCGGACCGTGAGATTATCGGACAGCTGGTGCTCGTTCTCCTCATGTTTTTTGAGGATTTCTCGTGCTCTGCCCGTTACGCTCAGCGGAATTCCGGCCAATTTTGCCACCTCGATGCCGTAGCTTCGATCGGCTGCGCCGGCTTCGATTGTCCTCAAGAAGATAATGCGATTCTCGGATTCCTTGACCGTAACGTGATAGTTCCGGATCCCTGGCAGAAGCTCCGCAAGCTCCGTAAGCTCATGGTAATGCGTCGCAAAGAGCGTTTTCGCGTGGATATTCGTTTGGATGTGCTCAATGACGGCCCAGGCGATGGACAAACCGTCGAAGGTGGCCGTTCCCCGGCCGATTTCGTCCAGCACGATAAGGCTCCGCTGGGTGGCCGAGTTCAGGATCAGGGCCGTCTCGGTCATTTCGACCATAAAGGTGGATCGACCACGGGTCAGGTGGTCGGAGGCCCCGATTCGGGTGAAGATCCGGTCCATGAGCGGTAACTTCATCATCTGCGCCGGAACGAACGATCCCATCTGCGCCATGATCACGAGCAGGGCAGCCTGCCGGAGGAAGGTGGATTTCCCGCCCATGTTTGGGCCCGTAATGACGAGGATTTGGTCGGCCCCATTATTCATATAGAGATCATTCGGAACAAACCGGTCGGCGCGATGCTGCTCGGCCAGGGATTCAATGACGGGATGGCGTCCTTTACGGATGACAAGATCGTCGTTCGCGGCAAGCTCAGGCCGCGTGTATCCGAAGCGCTTGGCCACGACCGCAAAATTCGCGAGGACGTCGAGTTCCGCGATAACTGCCGCGGTCTCGCGAATGCGCCGCGCCTCGGCAGCGATGCTGTTGCGGATCTCCAGGAAGAGCTGTTTCTCGATTTCGAGAATCCGTTCTTCCGCGGTCAGAATTTTCTCCTCGTATTCCTTTAACTCGGGTGTCGTAAAGCGTTCAGCCCCAACGAGTGTCTGCTTGCGGTTGTAGTCCCCGGGGACCAGATGAAGATTGGAGTTTGAAATTTCGATGTAGTAACCAAAGACCCTGTTGTATCGCACCTTGAGGGACGAAATCCCGGTCCGCTCGCGCTCGCGTGCTTCGACGGCTGCCAGATAGGTCTTGCCGCTTTTGGAAAGGGCCCGGAGCTCGTCCAGACCGGCGTGGTATCCCTCGCGGATGACGCCCCCATCGACGAGCGTTGGCGGCGGGTCTTCGCTGATTGCTTTGGAGAGCAAGGCGTGGAGATCCCCCAGCAAATCCAGGCGGGAATGAAGCGCAACAAACCGTGAAGCCTTCAGTCGGCTTGTTGCCTTGGCGACAACAGGCAGTCGTCCAATGGAGCTGCGCAGCGACGCCAACTCGCGCGGGCCGGCAACGCCGATGGTGATTCGCGAAAGAAGCCGTTCCAGATCGAAGATTCCTTCGAACGAATCGCAGACTTCATCCACCGCAGCGACGGAAGCCGAGAGTTCGGCAACCGCGTCAAACCGGGCTTCGATCTCTGATGTATCGACAGACGGCCGGATCATCCAGGCGCGCAGCAGGCGCGAGCCCATTCCGGTCCTGGCTCTGTTCAGCACGCCCAGCAGCGCGTCCTTTGCGTCCCCGGCGGACGACTCCAGGAGCTCGAGATTGCGAATCGTTGAAGGGTCGAGAACCAGGTAGGCTGCTGCTTCGTGGCAGCTCAGCGTATTGATGTGTTCGAGCGCCCCCTTCTGCGTCTGACGGACGTAATGAATGATGGCTCCGGAAGCTCCGGTTGCCGCAGCCTTTCCGGCCAGCCCGAAGCCATCGAGCGTCACGGTCTTCAATTGATCGCGAAGAATGCGGCCGGCGTAGTCGTTATCGAAGAGCCAGTCTTCGAGAGCGGTCTTCGTGATTCCATTTAATTGCTGGATCGCCGCCTTCATGCGTTCGGGGAACAGAACCTCGCGAGGCGAGAAGTGATCGACTTCGAGCAGAAGGCGAGCCCATCGATCGTCGCCGGTGAATTGAGCCGCGCGGAATTCGCCCGTTGAGAGGTCCAGGAAGGCGCAACCGAGATCGACGCCCGACTCTGTCAGGGCCAGCAGGTAATTGTTCTCGCCGGGCGTCAGGAGGTTGTTGTCCGTGACCGTGCCAGGTGTGACGACACGTGTGACCTCGCGGCGGACGAGCTTAACGCCCTTTTGCGGGGCTTCCATTTGGTCACAGATTGCGACCTTGTATCCCTTGCGCAGGAGGCGGGCGATGTAGCCGTCGGCGGCGTGGTAGGGAACTCCACACATCGGAACGGGCTGATCGCGCTCTTTGTTCCGCGCGGTGAGCGTGATTTCCAGTTCCCGCGAAGTAGTGACAACGTCTTCAAAAAAGAGTTCGTAGAAGTCGCCGAGCCGGAAGAACAGAAGCGCATCGGGGAATTCCTGCTTTACGGCATGGTACTGCCGCAGCATGGGAGTGAGTGTGTTGAGATCCTGATCGTTCATCAATAGTGGGGCGACAGCAACGTATCAAAAAAAAAACCAAAGGTCACGACGCGGATTCGGGAGGGGTGTCTACTCTGAAGTAGTGGTGTTCGTAATTATGGTGACGTATTCGTGCGGGCGTCCCCTCCTCTTGAGGAGGGGTGGCCGAAGGCCGGGGTGGTCATGCATGCCGAAACTTTTCGCATGCCTGACCACCCCGTCTGCGCTTCGCGCAGCCACCCCTCCTCAAGAGGAGGGGACGCCCGCCCGAATACGTCACCATAATTACGAACACCACTACTTCAGAGTAGACACCCCTACCAAATCCGCGTCGTGACCTTTGGTTTTTTTTTTGATACAGTACTGTCG
>Ga0134121_10001349_pt1 | contig 23240 bp, 42 predicted proteins | sample KB301_FD_96463 | JGI IMG/M metagenome (GOLD analysis project Ga0134121, IMG submission 96463) | Terrestrial soil microbial communities without Nitrogen fertilizer from Kellogg Biological Station, Michigan, USA - KB3-0-1 | ecosystem: Environmental > Terrestrial > Soil > Unclassified ... | reverse complement strand
GGCGTAGGCGGGCTTCAAGGGTGTTGACCCCGCGCATGAACTTGTTAAGCTCGACAATGTTGCTTCCGTTGAGCTTCATAATCTGCCTGTCAATTTCAGTTGTAAGGAACAGAAGCGCGTCTGTGTAACGCATCTGCTCGCGCTGTATCTTATCGTTTTGTTTTGGCATCTGGCAACCTCGTTCTGAACCTGTAGACTATTTCCGGCTTATGCTCTAACGCAAACTTGTCGCTGTCATCGTCCCTAAACAGCGCGTTGTATTTGGCGATTATTTCCTTTATCTGTTCATGGCTCAAGGGAATCGTGCTTCTGTACCCCTCGATTTCTTTCCCGTCCAGATAAGGGACGTACTCCCATTCTTGTTTTTGAATTTTCATCTGCTCGAACTCCAGTATATGTTTATCAGTAAAAATATCGTGACCTGCGTAAATGCCCTGTATTGGTCAGGAATTGTGGTGGTAACGAAAAACGCCAGTATAGACGCTACAATAAATTCAAGCACAATCTTGGCATCAGGCCACCAGTCTTTTTTCTTTGTCATTGGATTCCCTCGTTTTCTATTGCGAACTTCTGGCGGTTTATCAGAAGGGCGAGCTGCTTCCACTTGAAGAAAAAGAAGTGTTCCGACTCCGTGTAGTTCTTCATATCCTTTGAAACGGCTTTGACCTGCGTTTCTATTGCGTCCGTGTATCCTTGGTCAATGAATGGGCCTAACATGCACTCAAGACCGTTGACGCCAATCTGCAATTTCTTTTCCATAGCCTTCAAGAAATACTGGTCTTCGGACTCCGTGGCTGAACACAGGTTGTGAATCCTGTCCATTGCCTTTAGTATTATGGCCTTGCTATTGACTGATTTTTCCCGCTTTTCCACCATTTCCATCCCTTCCTATCTTTTCTGATATTTTGTCAAGCTTGTTTATTAAGGTCTTGTTGACGAACCAAGTAAAGAAACCCGTGACGACAGCCTGAACAAGACCCGCGCCCAAGGCAACCATACCCAATTCAAGAAGCGAACTCATTTCCATCCAATCCTATTCAATTATTTCCGCGCCTGCGTCGTCGTTTATCCTGAAGTAGCTTTGGTATCTTCTTTCCTTCACCTTGCCGGTGCAAAGGACGCACTTCAGCACTTTGTAATAGACCCCGAACAGGCAGGCGTCACAATGCCAGATGGCATAGGTTTTTTTTCTGTACCGGCTTGGCTTGTACCTGTCCTTTGCTGCCTTGAGCTTTTGCAATTCCCTGACCGTGAATAATGGCATAGGCTTTACACATACCTTGTCAAGCTGATTTGGTACTTGTCTTGCTGTTTATTCTGCTTTTCCTGTGGCTTAAAGCTTACCCTTGCTTCCAAAATTTCCTTCCTTCGGGTCGTTTCCATGTTGATTGCCAGCGTGATGTCAAGGTTAATCATGTCCTGCGTGTTGAAAGAATTTGGGAACGAATGCTGGTGTTCAAGCACCTGTTCTGGGTTGAAGGTGTAGATGTAATCCCTTGCGCCTTCCTCGGTCTTTTCCTCGATAAGCATGAGCAAAGTCCAGCCATGCACCTTGGCGTCAACAACAAGGTGGCGGGTGAAGGAAACAATGCCATAGGCTTCTTTGCCCCAATAAATATAACGCTTGCAGGCGAACAGGTATTTTCTTCCTTGCGCGTCCTTTAGAACCGCAGCATAAACGCCAACCTTGTCCTTCAGGCGCGACACAAGCACAAGGCGCATCGTCTTGCAGACGTGCTTTAATTTGTCGTTAAAGATTCCGTCAGGAAGGATGTGGATGTTTTCCATTCATCGATTCCCCCGTATCTTTTGGAAATGGTATTCGGTTACAGAACCTTCGGGCGTTTCCCTGACCTTCAAGCTTTTGTATTCGGCGTTGTGCCTTTCCTTTATTTCGTTTATGTCTCTCTGGCCTAACTGCCTTAGGTATGTGCAGAAAAACTGGCCGTTCATCATTATTTCGTATTTCATACCGATTCCATCAATTTTATTAATTTCCCTTCTGGGTCTGCTTCGTGCAAGGCCTTGGCGAATGATATGACAATAATCAAATTCGCCATGCCGTTTGCAATCCGTGTCTTTTCTTCTTCTGTCATCTGTAAACCGTCCCTTGAATGTTTATTTCCTCGCCTTCGCGCAGGGGATAGACCCAATAAACCTTGTTGTAAGATACTTCCTTGTCGCCGTCATCGTCCACTTGCATGGTTGCAACCGTGTAAATGACTGTGATTATCTTGTAGCCAAGGAACTTGCGGACGAAAGCCTTTTTCTTGCATCGAATCATTTTCATTTTCCCATTTCACCCAGAATAAATTCCATCTATTTCCATCCATCCTTCAAGTTAGGCTTTCACCTTTTTCTTTTTCTTTGGCCTTCCCATAGGGGTCTATTATCGGACTAAATATATTAAGGCTTTGGTTCGTTGCTTGAAGGATTTTTTGGTATTTTCATAAAGCATAACCACTTTGTCTTTTCCTTTGTCCCTGTCGAATGCCCAAACAAAGGCTTTTCTGGTAGAAGTCTTAGAACCTTTTTCAACGGGATTTCTGTTTCGCACCACTTGAAAACAAGTACCCCGTAATCGTCCAGAACCCGCCAGCATTCCCTAAAGCCCCTCTTTAAATCTGATTGCCATGTTTCCGCGTTCAAGATACCGTATGTTTTTCGCATGTCTGAAGTTTCCCCAAGCGTCTTCATGTGTGGCGGGTCGAAAACAACGAGCTTGAAAAGTTTGTCTTGAAATAAGTCCATCTTACGGAAATCCATTACAATATCAGGGGTAACGTGATGCTCTGGCCTGTGTTTTCTATGCCCTTTTGGTGAAACGCGGTTATCTATGAAGATTGTATTCGCCTGCTTCTTGTCAAACCAGAACATCCGCCCGCCACAACAAGCGTCCAGAATGAATTTGTCCGCTATCACCAAGGCTTCTTTATCCATTTGATTTTCCTCTTTTCAACTCCGTAATATCTTTCAAAGCATCACGGATTTCTTGTGCAGATTGTCGCCATTCTTCTGTGGCCTTTAAGTGAAGCCGGATTTGTTCAGTTAACGCTTCTATAGCTGGGATAAAGACCGCTTTTAAATCATTCATGTCTTGCTTAACCTGCGCTATTTCATCTGGAACTGCAAGAAGCTTTTCTAAGCTCTTGTTATCGCTGAAGGTTTCAAGCTCGTCCGTGCCGTGTGAAGCGTCAACCCAAATATCTTCTGAAAGCTTGCCCTTGCCCAAAATCTTGGATATCTTTTCAGAACCGACTATGGATTTCTGACCGCGCCGTATTATTTTCATAGGCTTCATTTTCATGGAGTACCTGTCACAATACTGCTGCGCCAGCTCTATTGCCTTTGAATGAAGCTCTGCTGCTGCTGAATCAGGCTCATTGGTATACCTTTCAGGGCATGATATGACCAACAAACCATTTTCCTGAATCTTAACGTGGTAATCGCCTTGCTGCTCGGTCACGTAAAGCCAGTTGTTCATTTTGGAAAGCTTGCGATTCTTTGTTTCTATGAGATTGAAAGAGCCAAAATCTACAATATCAAAGCCAACCTGAAGGGCATGATACCGCCAAGTCTTCGGGGTCTGAGGGTATCTCAGGTTTTGTTTTAAACGGCTGCCAAAAGGTGTCAATCCGTAGATGGCGTAAGGCCATGATTGCTTACGTTCAAGAACTCCAATTCGTTTTAAACGCTGAATATGATAGTTTAAAGCCTGTTTTGACTTTCCGAGCCTTTGCGCCATCTGTGTCAGGGTCAACCCATCGGAAAACCCATCAAGTAGTAAAGGTAAAAATTCTGACTGTTTTATTTTTACTCGGTTTTTATCGATATCCATCTTTTTCACCCAAGAATACCGTATGCCTGTACCGATTCATTAAGTTTTTGGTCTTTGGCTTTGGCACGGTCTATCAATCGCTGCGTTATGTAATCGGCTGCCAGAATCGACATAGTTGCAAAGAAGATATAATATAGCATGACATCTACATAGCTGGTTCTCTTTACAAGAAAAAGCGTCCCCATGATACTTTCGCTGGCAAAATACAGGAAATTTCCAGCAATGAATCCGGCAGTTTTTTCCTTAAGGTACTCTTGCTTTTGCAGATATTCTTTTAATTTCTCATAGGGTGACCGCATGTCGTGCAACTGTCTTTGTTTATCGGCTGCCCACCGCATTCAAATGACCGCCTTGCAAATAGCCGAGTCACCTACAAGCCATTTCAATATGAAGGTCTTTGCTGCCCACCTTGGTCGCCTGTCAATTCCCACGTACTTCATTGCGAAAAGCTCAACCATGTCGTGGTGACGTCTGCACAGGCGGACTATATCGTTCTTGCGGTCTTTTTGCTTCCTTTGGCGTGCCAGAAGCGGGACAATGTGGTGGTTAGTCATCACGCCGGCGCACCTGCCGAAATTCGAAAGAACGCAAACCCTGCCGGATTCCAGTTCATGGTAATTGTAAAGGGTCATTGGGTTTTCCTCTCTTTGTATCGCCTGTAAACCATATAGCTTATCAAAATCAGGTTTAGAAGTTGAATCCCCAAACTCACTTGTTCTATGTCCATTGTTTATCGTTCCTTGAACTTCTGGCATGGGCAGATGCTGCATTCGTAATAGGCCTTGTTGACCCCCATGCCGTACCTCAAATGGTTTTCCTTTGAGTGTCCGCAGATGCAAATCATTTTCTTCCCCTCATACGTTGCGAAAGCTTTGCGCCTGTCGAAAGACCTAAAATAAAGGCCAACTTTTCTTGCTTTGTTTCAAAAGAAGAATCAATTATACAGTAAAGTTTTATCGCGGAAGGTCTAAGATGCTCTGGAAGGTCGTTTGCTTCATAGTTTGTTTTCTTTTTCATTTTCTTCCCCTCTCTGCCATCTTATTCCTTATTTCGTAATAAACCCAGCCTGCAACGGCGATTATCAGCGTCACCGCGCCCATGACCCATTGTTCCATAAGATTTACCTCTCGCTTAGCCTTTCGGCTTCTATTTCTGCGTTCACAATAGGTTCGCAGTCATAACAATAATCTGCCATGCTTTGGTCAGTATTGAACATCATTCTTTTACATCGCATACAGATAGCTGGTTTCATTTTTTAACCTTTCCCGTTGCTTCAAAAAGCCTATTAAGCAATTTAGAACGTTCATCAAAAAGACGTTTCAAAGCCTTAGGATTTCCTTCTTCAATAAAAAACGTCAGAAGTAAATCATTCATATAAAGTTCCTTAATTAATTCAGGAATTGTAACAAATTCAAGTGTCGGTTTTTTCATGCTCGTCCCCTCTTTGCCACCAGCCAAAGCATGTCTGAACAATGCTTCATGGTGACGGTGAAGCCTTCCGGCTCAAGGCCTTCGTAGATGGCTTGGACTTCGTGTTCGCTGTGGTCTGTTATGTCCAGATAGATTTTATTCGTTTTCATTCGTCATCTTTCCCAGTATCTTCAAAGACGTAATTGGCCTTGTTCTTTGCTATGACCTTGTAAATTCCGCCGTATCCTTCCAATAGAACCTTCTGGCCTATCTTTATCTTTGCCTGTGTCCTCATAATTACGAATGCCCCACAGCCAGCACCCGATGCATTCTTAACAAGCTTTAGTTTCTTTTTCATTGGACAAACTCCATTAATCTACATTCTGTGCATTCGTACAGGTATGGGCCTTGCATCGTTCCGCACCGGTTGTCATTTCCGCATTTCGTTTTCATTGTCTTCCCTCACAGCAATCGTCATATCCATTAAGGCACATCACACACATCTTCTTTTTACTTGTGTTATATTCCCAACATTTTTTGCTTTTCATGCTTTCACGACCTTCAGGTTTGCCCTTAGTTCCTTCAGGCGGGCGTTGGCTTCCTTCTGCGTCCAGAACCCGCTTTCCACTATCAAGCCCATGCATTCTATTTGGTATCCCATATTCATTCCACCAAGTCAGCGGGCGCAAACTTTCCCGCCTTCCTTGCCTGCGTTAAAATTGCCTTCCTTGCCTGTTCTGGCGTCAGCGACAAAGAGTTGATTACAACCATTGCCATGACGAACATTCCCGCCATCATATTTATTTCCATATCCATCCACTCCATTTTTTATTGATGCTTGGCGCGAACATGAGTATCCATCAGCCATTTTACCTGTTTGGTTGTGTGGCCTTCGATAGTTTTGTCGCACTCTTTGCATTTTTCTTTTCTCATATACACTATATGGTATGGTAAGGTATATAAGGTTATTGGAAGGCTGAAATATAGCTATGGGAAGGCGTCAATTCCGGTTGGATTATCTACTGAAAAGGATATGTTGAACTCGCTAAGGTTTGGGCTATTGCGTTCAAGAGTCGTGACACGAAGGCGAAGGTCGTCTATTGCTGCAAGGATTGTGTCAATTATGCTGGGCGGGTTCTCAAGCTTTTCAAGCCTTTTCTGAAGTTCTTGTGTTGTTGCCACCTGATATACGAACAGGAACTGGTAGTCTATGCTCTCGTTGTTTCCCATATAGTTGGGGTCGTCTTTGAAGGCCAGATAAACATCTTCTGCCCTAAAACCGTATGTGGTTTCTGACCTTATTTCAGTTGTGATATTCATTTTAATCTTCCCAACAATACCGCCGTAATCCTGCTCAACTTCTTGTGTTTCGTTGTAGGATTTGAAATCAAACTTGACTGGCCTTATCTGTGCCAATCCCCTTGACGCGTTTGTAGTATTGATGTCCGCAAAATTTTCCTTAATTTTTTCCGAAGATGACACGCTAAATAATGCTGCTCCCCTGTTGACCTTTGACCATGTGCCGGTTGCACAACCTGCACCCGTTCCACCTATGTAAAAATCAGCTGTTGGTTGTGTACATCCTTTTATTGAGAAATTCCCATCGCCTTTTATCGTCATAACGCTTAGTGCCGGATAAACTGCATTTGCCATGCCCACCACAGTTTCATTAGGGCCTAAAACCGTTAACGTGCTTCCTGACCGAGCTATACCAACAAAATTTATCACAGGAACTGCATCGTCTTGATTGGAACTGCCGGCGACCGCTAAGAAGTTCAACGCAGTTATTGAAGCCGAGCCTGTCATATTCGTGAATGCCAAAAGGTTTGACCCGCCTAATTTTGGGTCATTGTTCGACCAGAAGGCCACTTCCCGTGTTTCTGTTGTCCCAAGGCTTGTTATTCCATGATTGAACCCCACGTCTTTGTTTCCTACAAGCACCAATGCCGTAAGGTTTCCATTGCTTCCTATAGCGAGGTTTCTTTTATTGAACGACATTGCAAGTGAAGGCGTCCTTGTTTGGTTTGGTTCGTTTATGCAGACATCACAATATGACCCGTCCGTTATGTTTACTTGAAAGACAGGATTGGTGTCGTTGAATACTGTTAGGCCACCATCTATTCTCTGGTGTTCTGTAAAAAGGTTGTTGAAGTTCGTCCTTGCTACAGAAGCATTATCAGCCTTTTGGCGCACGTCAAGGTTTGAAAGGGATGTATTATCAAGACTTATCTTGATGTCCCCCGTTGTATTTGTTACGTTTACTCCAGAAGTGCCGGAAATTGTAACAGCATTTGAAAATGTGTTTAACGATGTCACCGATGGTGTTGCACCTGCACAACTGACTTTCCCGAAAGAATCGGTTACAAGGTTACAACCTGCTGCATTTATTGTCAGGTTGCCCGTAATGTTCGTGTTCCCTAAAACAAGCAGGTTGGTTGTTATGTTCTGGGAATAGAATGTCACGTTTCCGGTTGTGTTCAGGTTCTGGTCGAATGACTGCCCACCGCCACCACCGGAAGAGTCAGAACCACAGGCGACAAGGCCGTCAATTATGTCCAACGTGCTTGAACCCGTGCATTGGAATGGCAATGCGCCCAAGGAAAGATTTTCAAAGACCGTGAGGTTTCCGACTGTCAGGTTATTTTTAAAAGCGTAATTGCCACCTGATGCGTTCACGCCGAATGTGCCAGACGATACGTTGGCTGCTGGAATCTGTACAGAACCAGAACCGCCACCACCGCTGGTATCCGCGCAGAAATCAGCATCAGACCCGCCGGTAAGGTATTTGCAGTCAATGCTTCCGTTGAACTGTGATGCGTTTACCTTGCCAGATACGTTGACGCTTCCACGCACGTCCAGTTTTGTTGTTGGCGATGACGTGCCTATTCCCACGTTGATGTTTGCTGTGTCGTTGTAGACCGCCGTTGTTGTTGTAAGCCATCCGGCTGCCGTTGTTGTTCCGTTTCCCGTGGGACATACGCCGTTTGTTGCGGTGCATATCTGGCTTCCGTTATAGAAGGCGATGCCGGAAACATTGAAAGTCCCGTTAATGAAAAGGTTGTTTGGGTATACCATAGCTGCAAGAAGGATGACGATGCAAAGACCGCCAATAACATAGAAGAACTTCTGGTTCATCAGATGACCCCCGTCAGGCTTGATTCGTTCTGGTTTCCTATTGGGCGAAGGCTTGTTATTCCGTATTCCTCGCAGAAGGCAAACAGTTGGTTCATCATTTCCATTGCCCATGAAAGCGGGAATTTCTGCGCGTAAAGGAAAAAGTCCATATATTCAATGGTCTTTGAGTAATCATAAAGCTTGCCGTCCGGCGTCATCATCATCTTTGGGCGGATGTCACGGTAAAAATTCTTTATCTGGGAAGAAAAATTCCTTATGTCCTGCTCTGGCGACCTTCCCAAGGCTATGTAAAAATCTATAGTCTTGGCTATGTCCATGATGTCTTCGCGCTTCTTGATTATGGCTGCCTTGTAGATGTCATGTGGCGGTATGTATGTTTGTGCCATTCTTATCCCCCTCGACCTTTTTCCTTAGCTCGTCAAACTGCTTGTGCATCTGCGTCTTGTTTGTTATGACCTGCGTGCCAAATTTAGGGGTTATCTTGTCCAAGAACTTTGCCCACATGAAGGTTGAACATGGTATTACCTTTTCTATTTCTTCCTTCTTTATGCGGATAAGCCCTATCAGCGCGTCATAGACTTGGATTGTGCTTTCGTCCTCGCTGATTAGCTTGCCGTGGTACACAAAGTTGTTGAGCTTGGCAACCTTGATTATCTCGCCCTTCAGATTTTCATACGTCATGGTATCACCGTTGGCCTTGATAGTGCTGCCTGCATCGTCTGGTTCAGGTAGTTTATCTTTGCGCTTATCGCAGACACTTCCCCGCCTTGGTTCAGCGTCATCGCCAGCGTTGCACCGGCAACTATCAGTATGACAATAAGGATTCCGAATATCTGTTTTCTCTGCATCTTCAACGCCAGCATCTTTGCGGCTTCGACTTCCTTTTCCATGGTGGCTTCTATTGCCCTTGGGTTTGTGTTTATCTCTGGGTCGCCGTTTGCCTTCGCGTAGACCAAGGGACGCATGTCCTCAAGGTCGTAGACCAGTACAGGGACGTTGTGTTCAAACTGCAAATGCTTTTCATTTATTTCCGAAACCTTGACGGCTTCAACTGTCGTGCCGTCCTTGCGCTTGATTAGCGTTGCAAAGCGCGATTTCTTTTGTTCAACCGGATTCCTTCCAAGTATCTGGTTCTTCACAGCGTCAAGGTGGTTTAACGGGATTTGCTTATTTGACGGGCTTCCGACCTGCCTGTAGATTGCGTTCCCGTAGACTATGAACAGCCCTTGCTTTGTCTTTATGATGTCGTTGCTGATGTCCATTATCTTTGAGTACAGGTTATTCCCGTGTCCCCTGAACTTCACAACGCCGTATGTCTTGCCTTTCCCAAAGCGCGTGCGGAAGGCAGCCCACTTGTAGGGGTTGAAGAACTCCCTTCCAAACAGGAACATCGCTAACGCGCCCATGAATATGGAAACTATAACCAATAATAACGCTTCACTCGCCATCTAACGTCACGCACTCCTTTAACGCATCACTCAAAAGCTTGTTCATCTTTTTCTTGCTGTCGTTTTCCTTCAGCAACGGAATCCATTTCTTTACGCCGTTCTTGATTGACTCTGAAGTATCAATGTCTGAAAAGAAAACGTCATCCACTTCCACTTCGATTATCTTGTTTTCAATCTTTACCGTGAAGAAGTTGGCAGTCCTGTAGTAGTCAGCCTTCTGAAGCCACAACGACGCTTCCTTGACCTGCTTTGGCACATGGTCAATGAAGCGGGCAAAGGCTTCGCCAAAACCTTTTCTGAACCTGCGGTTAAGTTCGCTGAAATTCTGTTCTATGTCCGCCTGTTCAATATCGTTAACCCTGTGCGTTGCCGTAAAGATGTATTTCATTTTTTAATTCCGCCTTTTGCCAAGGAAACCTTTTTCTTCTTCGTCCTGCGGGTTCATTGAACGGCGCATGTTCTTCATCTCTTGCAAATCGCCTTGGAAACTTATTGATGGCTTGCCCTGCATCATTCGTTCCTTGCCGTCAACGGATGCGAACAGCGATAGAAGGCCGACAAGGGAAACCATGCGCCTTGTGGCAAGACGCTTCATGCCGTGGTTGCGCCATTCCTCTGAACATTCGTGCAAGATGTGGCAAATGAAAGCAAGTTCTGGGTCAAGAAAAGACATCCTCAAATCCTTTGTGAGGACGTCAACCGGATTGACAATTCCGGCTTTTACTGTAGGGTTTCCAATCCATGCGTCCTTGTCTTGGTCACCGACAAGAACGGGCTGGCTGGAAAAAGAATCGAATGAATCATAAATGCTTTGTGGCGCGTTGCCTGCTTCGCGTGGTATTTCCTCGCGTTGCGCCTTTCTTTCTTTGCGTATACGCTTTGGCTTTTCCTGCTTCTCTTGTTCTTCCATCCAAATCCAATCCAATTATCCGTTACGCACGCGCGTGATTCCAAGGTAGAAACTCCACAATGAACCGAGCGTGAGGAACGTTATCAATACCAAATTCATGGGCTGGTTTACTGCCGTCAGTACAGTCCCGTTTATTGTAAGCCCTTCTTGGAATATGAATATCCCTATTATTAAAGGCACGAAAGAAAAGGCCATGTTAGAAACGTTGCTGGATTCCACGTTTATGGCTATCCATGAAAGTGTTAAGACCGCCATTGCCGTGATTAAATCCATATTCTATCCATCCCTTCCTTGCCTTGTAATTAGCCAATCATCGTCTTGAAGATGAATATCAGGACTCCGATTGCTATGGCAACGCCAAGCACATACCAGATTGCCACCGTGTTGCTGTCCCATCCTTGCTGTGATGCGGTTGACTTCACTTGGTAATCTATGTGCGATTCTGTTACGTTGGTCACAAGCGTTGTGTTTGCAGTCATGTTAAGCTTCATGGTCGCTGCCATCAATGAAGCCGGTATGTTAAAGTTCACCGATGTCGAACCATTGCCGACTTGTGAATTATTAAGCTGAACTATGAAAGTTCCCGTATCGCTGGTTATATTTATCCAGCTTCCTGAACCTGATGGGAATGAAACTGTTATTCCAGCAACGCCCGTCGCGGTTGTATCAACATTTGAAAGGACGTATGTGCTGAAATTTCCCTTTAAGCCAACCCCGTTCACAACGCCTGTTCCATTGTAAAGCGTAAGTGCGGATATGTTTATTGACGACCTTCCGGCTGTGGTGCTTACAGGGCCGAACAACTGCGGGAATACAACGGCGACTGTAAGGACGACAAGAATGACGATTCCAAGGGCGTAGCCCACTACTGTATCAATCGCGGACGACCCTTTTTTCATGCTACCACATTTCTTATGTTAAAGTTCTGTCCATCCATCTTGTTACAATCCCAAGCTTAGCCCTGTAGGCTCTTGAAGATGTAAACAAGGACTCCGATTGCTGCACCGACGCCGAGAACCGCCCATATACCCTTGGTATTGCTGTCCCACGTTGTCTGGTTTGCGCCGAAAATCTGTGGCATGATGACCGTTGCGGTCAGGATGACAAGGACTGCGACGCCCAAAGCGTAGTCCACTATTGCTGCAAATCCCTTTTTCATAACCATAGATTCCAAAAGGCAGTATATAAAACCCGACTATCGCCGGACTCGAATGAACTTCTGGTTTCTTTCTATATGCCCGCTTCTTTCAAGCTGTTTTATTATTTGGTTCGCGTCTGCCTTTGTTATTTGCGTCCGCATTATCGTCATGCGGAATTCATTCAATGGTATCTTCTGGGCTGGAAGGTTCACAATCTTTTCCTGAATCTTTTTTTGAAGGATGTTCATTGTTATCGTCCCGTCCATATTGAATAAATGAAAAGTCCTACAACCGCGCCAACTCCAAGTCCGATAAGTATGTTCATTTCAGGCAGTAAAGCGTTTGCAACAACGAATGCCGAAAAGCCAAGACCGAAAGGCAGGATTATTATTGTCGGTATTTTCAGAAGGAACAGGAACATCATGAATACCGCAAGTCCGAACATCGCGGTAAGCACAACGCTTCCGCCGAATATCTGAATCAGGTTGTACCCAAACAATGCTTCGATTGCCAATGTCATTTTAATTGCCCCTTATGAAACTCATTACTACCATGAATGTCGTGACCGTAAAGAAGACTGTTATCATCAGGGTTATTTCCGGTGGTAACCCGCTTGCCGTTATGTAGCTCGTTGGGAAAACGACAAGGTTAAGTATCAGGCTGGCAAGTACGAAAGGAACAACTGCTGCAAGGTTTCCACCGCTTAGAATAAACCCTGTCACGAATGACGCGCCTATAGAAGTCAGGCCGTCCCATGTCAGGATGTAGGATGTAATCACGGTCGGGATTCCGGCGTAGTCCGCGTTCTGGTATTTGTTCAGGCCGTCAAATAGAATTGGCTGGTAGCCCATGAGGTACAAAGTGACCGTCATGCCGAACAAAAGCGCAACCCACAAATACGTATTCATGCCGTCACCTTCAATGCCACAAGGCAAAGCAGTTCTAAAAGTATCGTTTGGTATATATTAAAGATACTCCAGTAGCCACACAGGGCAAATCCAATCATCACCATGAAAATAGTACCTGTCGGCCCAGCGATTGGATACAAGCCAGCAGCCACGATTGCCAGTAGAACAAGGGCGAGTATCTGCCAAAACATCAATGACAAACCCGTGGGCTTTTCCCCAATGGCTGTGAAATTTAAATTCGCTGGGCCACCAGACACTTTGGAAAAATATGAGTATTGTTTCGTTGTCTGGTACAAAGTGCTGTTTCTTGTCAGGTATATGTTGAAATCGTAAAAGCCTTCCGTTGATATGCTGACGTTCTGCGTGTACGACTGGCTTCCTGTTAGGTTGGTATAAAAGAATGTCGTCCTGTTCCCCGACAGGTTGTATCTTGTTACGTTTATCACAAGGCTATTTATCAAGCCTGCGCTGTCCGAAAGGGTGACGTTCACGTTTGTTGCATTCGATAGGATAGGGAACGATGGCTGCCATGACAGCAAGATGTTTGAATCAATGAATGTGTTAACCGCTGGAAATCCGCCAGAACCACCAATAGGCGTAAGCGGTATGTTTATCGGGCTTCCTGCCAGCACAGCCGAAAAGGTGTAATCGAATGTCTTGGTCTGATAAAGTGCGTTTGTTACAATCACGCGATGGATAATATTTGGCTCAAGATAAACAACGTCCGTCCCGTCAACCTGTGTGAAGCCTTGCGCGACTGTGCGGAATGTGTTATTGACGTATCTTTGGAATGTTAGAAGACTGCCGTTAACCAATGAACTTCCTGACCTTGTTGTGAACGTGAAGAAGTACGCCTGTGTCGTATTCGGGAAGAATATGTTTAAGGACTGGTTTGTGTCGTTCACGATTGTCATGACGATTGTCATGTAGTATTTTCTTATCTGGTCGTTCTGCTGGAAGTACAAGCTTACTGGGCCTTGGGGCAGGCTGTTCACGTTAAGGTTTGCTATGCCGTTTGACAAGGAATACGTCTGCGTTGTCGTTGAATTGAATATTGATAGTGAAGCATTTGTTAGCACAAGCATTTCGCTATCTTCAACGTAGGCCGTGATTGCAAAATTTGCCGTTCCGGTTGTGTTGAAATTCTGGATGCTTGAATTCGTTATGTTGACTTCTGTTGCCTGCGTGTCAACGGTCATGTTCCATATTTGTATTGACAGCAAACTGCTTTGGTTTCCTGAAGGCTGGAATCCCACTTCCGCGCCGTTTGTCCTTGTAGTGTCCGAGCCGTTTGCCCGTATGACATGGTTGATAATAAACCCTATGTTGCTTCCAGCCCTGTAGGAAGTTATATTGTAACCGGCTGATGTACCCGTGTAGGCTATCGCCTGTGAAAGGTTTGTCCCGCCTTGGAGGTTCATCTGGTAGCTGTTCGTTGCGACAATCTGCGGGGCGCGGTATGAATTGTTTCCGAATATGTTTAGGATTAGGCTGTTCGTGAATGAAGCGGAATTGTTTATTTCCCATTGGACTGTTACGTTTGTGAAGTTGGTGACTTGGAAGGCGATGAAAGCACCGCCCGTTACGTTGCATCCTGCGCCCTTCTGACCGCTTGCTGTGCAGACGTATCCCGTGCCGTTCAAGGAAGACGTCATTTTTAGCGGGATGTTGCCCACGCTGTAGCGTTCAAAGTTGTCTTCCCAAAGTATTATAGAACCGCCCGTGTTGTTCGTGCCTGTGTTGTTGTAGTAAATCCAATAGACAAGGCTGCTGTTCTGTGGCGAGAAAACAACAAAGTCATTGTTGGGTTTGTTCCTTGAAGATATATTGTCCAAGGGGATTTGCCAAGCCTTGTTGCCGTCTGGAAATCTAAGTTCTGCGTCATTGGCATCCGTCATTACAACGTCCGTGCAGTTGGTGTTTGAACAGGTTATGCCAAGGGATGTTAGGTTGACTTCAACGGTGTCGTTTGCCCTGTAAAGCGAAATGTTAATCTGCATCCTTCTGGAATAGGAAGTGTTGAACCATATCCATTTTGTCTGCTTGATTTCCTCGCCAAGGAAGTTCAGGGCTGGCATCCAGTCATGCGCGTTAGGGCCGAGCTTTGCCAGATAGCTTACTTCAACGCGCAGCTTCTTGGAAGAACCTGACGGTATGCTGAATGCCTTTATCCGCTGCCATGAAGATTCCTCATGCGTCCTTTGAATCTTGGTGCATTGTGTGTCTGTCCTTGCTGAAGAATTTCCGAATGTTCCGTTTGTAATTATTTGGCAGTCAACATCTGATGTCGTGACGTTGTAATATTGAAGCTCGAAATACTTTATTGAGGTCACGGATGTTGACTGCTTTGCGATATCCGACCTGACATACGAATACAACATTTCTGGCGTGACAGTCAGCAGGTCAGGTGTGGGGTTTTTTATCTCAAAAACCGCATATCCATCAGAAATTCCAGCATCGTATTCTATCAGGTTGGAAAAGAAATCGTCGGGGGTGTAGACGGTTCTCTGTGCAAGGGTTGCGCCAGACATAAGCAAAGCTATGGCTGCAACCGCGAACAGTATGTTTTTTTGATTCATATTCTCTTACCTTGTCGGGGCATTGCCTTGGCTACCAAACGCATATTTGAACAGGCTTATCATCATGGCAATTACAACGGCTGCTGGCGCAAGGCCGAGTATACCTATTGTCATGTCGTCCGCGCCCGTTGGTGTCAAGAAGTTCTTCATTACTGGGAACAGGAATGTAGTGTATATCACTATCCCAAGCAAGAAAGAAATTATTGTTGGCAAGTCCGCGTATGCTTTTTTCATCTAATCAACCTCTTTGACCGCGCAAGTTCAACCGTTGGCGTAGGCTTCAACGGGTTGTAATTCCTGATGTTCTTGAGTATGTTCCTTGGGTTTGTCGCCCGCCCATACCTTTCAAGCGATAGGTTACGGCTCAATGCGTCTGATATTAGCTTGGTAGTTGTTGGACGTTTTTTTTGTGTTGTTGTCTTTCTATTGAATGTTCTGAATTTATTTTTTGCAATATTAGGACTCGGTTGTTTGACTGGTCGTGTCAAAATCGGTGGTGACCTTATTGCAGGTGAAGGCCTTGGGCTTGGACTGGGTGAGCTTGACGGTGAGGGGCTTGGGCTTGGACTGGGTGAGCTTCTTGGACTCGGTGAGGGGCTTGGGCTTGGACTGGGTGAGCTTGACGGTGAAGGCCTTGGGCTTGGACTGGGTGAGCTTCTTGGACTCGGTGAGGGGCTTGGTGACTTAGGTGCAAAGGCCGAACTTGAAGGACGTGGGCTTGGGCTTTTTGATGTTGAAAAAATACCTTTTGAAATAGACGGGGATTTTGATTTGGTTGTTGTGCTTGGGCTTGTTCTCGTAATAGAAGGACTTGGGCTTGGTGACTTTACAGATGTTGAAGCAGACGGGGATTTTGGAATTGCTGGGCTTAATTTTCTTGGCTCTGCGGATTCTGACAAGCTTAACAATGATTTTGTAGGTTGGTATTTGCGGGCCTCGATTTCTGTTTTTATTGCTTTTCTTTCGGCTTCTGAAAATGTTGAAAGATAATCAAAAAGCGCGGATTGTGCCTTTGTCATTGAATCCCCTTTTAGAAGTCCCGTTTTGGATGTTCTTTTAAGTTCTATTATACCGCCCGCGCTTTGAACGAAACCGGCAATATCCTTTACGCCCCTTGCAGGCTTTGGCAAAAATCCTTCTGGTGTTAGAAAAGAAGAAGCAACGCCTTTTCTTGCTGCCTGTTCGCCTGCTGTCATAGCCGTTGCCTTTCCGAACTTGACAGTCCTTGAAACTTGTCCCCCTCTTATGTTACTGAACCTGAAGCCCAAACCGCCTATAGGTGCTTCCGATTGTGAAAATCCGAAAATACTTTCTCCTTTGGCTTCGTCCTTTGCCTTAGCTTCAAAGAGCTTTTCACCCAAGGAATTTTCCAAAACACGGGCGTTTCGTTGAGATACTCGGACGTCCTCGCCTATACGCTGCAATGCAAGGGCAAGGGCTGGAAGGTCTTTGGTCAACTGAACTTTTGTTTTTTTGGGGAAGACGACATCCAAATCCCCAGCCTTTTGAACAAAGCCGTCAGGAAGTTGTATTGTCGTTGCAGTCCCGAAAACTGTACCGCCCCTTTCAGCTATAAAATTTTCATATATTTTTCCGGCTTCAAGGGGATTTTTGTAACTGTCCGATGTCAGAATGAATTCCTTTACAGTCTTGCCCTTTTCGCCTTCGACCTCTTTAATCAGTTTTTGGGCTGATGTTACCCGCTTTTCTTGGGACTCGCCAACGTTTACAACTTTTCTTAGAAGCTTTGTTCCAACGCCCGTGACAGGCGGTGGCCTTGCTTCAGTAACATCAGACAGTTTTATGGGTTCTCTGAAATCCTCACCTATCTTCAGGCCTTCACGCCCTGCCGAAAAAATAACTTTCGATTTTGTACCTGCTTCTATTCCAATACCCCTGAAAACTTCTTCGCCCCTTATTGTCGGAACGCTTACCCTTTCATATTTTACAGGGAAATTCTTGGTTACAAACGGATACGTTTTTTCTGACGCCCCCCCTACAATTACGAATGGCGCGGTTTCGCCGGCAGAAAACACAAGACCGCCGAGTATGCCCCTTTCATCGACATTTTTTTTAATTGAACTTGGAAGGAACAATGGCGCGGTCACAAGTTCAGGAATTAGATTTGGGTCGTTCTTTGCAAATTTTTCCCCTATTTGCCCAAAGCCAGAAACGCCGGAAAATATTCCTTGGCCTGCTGTGATTCCAATATAGGTCGCGCCTGCCTTGATGTTTGAAGGTTCAAGCAATGACAATTCTTTTCTGAACCCGAATTTTTCAGGTCGATAAACTTGCCTTGAAACCGCCTGTAAAGGAAATGTGTTCCCATTAAAATTAAGCTCTATGTCGCCTTGTTCGCTTACAATCTTCCTTGGGTAATCGTAGACTAAAGCAACCCTTTCGTCTTTCACAATGTTTCCGAACAAGTCAACGGTGTAGCCTTCTGGCAAACCACGCGCAGCCTGAAGCCTTTCCTCTACCGACTTTGTACCAATATCAACCGAATTGGTATTTACCGGCTTTTCCGGCGTTTCTTCCTGATTAGGTATTTGCTTGAAGAACTCGACTTTTGACGTTGGCGAAACGTTTTTTTCAAAACGCTTTTCCGCAACCTTTTCCGCCTTCGCCACTTCTTCGGGCGTTGCGTTCTTTGATATTGTCGGGGAAACTGCACGCTGGACAAACTCTTGATATGTCCTCTGCGGGTTCTGCTTTGTTATTTCTATCTGGCTTTTTGAAATTATGGCGGACTTGGACTGCGACATTGTTCGCCCGCCGATTAGTTCTGTCACGCTTACGTTGCCGTTTCCGATGTCGGTGTATTGGACTTCCTTGCCTGCAAGTTGTCCGGTCTTTACAACCGCCAAGCCGTTTTCCGCTTCCTGCGAACCAGATACCATTTTTTTGAACCTCGATGGCTTACGGGACAGCTATGACCGGCTGCGGTGTTGAAAGCACGACACTACCAGCCCAGTTGACCGTATAGTTTATGGTCGGCGGGCAGTATTGCCGTATCAAACTTTCGACCTGATGGGCGTTGGATTGACCAAGCTGGTACATGAAAAATGCCACCACAATGAAAAGCGACATTTCCCCAAGTTTGCCTATAAGCCTTTTTGCTTCTTGTTCCATCCTTCTATCCATCTTCCTTTTAGCATTTCTTTGGTTCAGGGTATTTCTTTGCCGGTTCAGGGTATTTCTTTGTTGGCTGCGTGAGTGCTGGCGGGCCGTCCATGTTGGCTATCGGCGTCTTGTTCCCTTTCACAATCTTGAATGTTGGGCCAATCATGGTAATCGCTTGTCCAGCCCGTAACGTCTTCGGGCGTCCAAACGCGCCTTTTCCTTGAAGGCGTCAAGCTGCGCCATCCTCTGTATGCTCTTTGCTTCCGCATTTATTTCCTTCTTTATCGCCTGCTTTTCTGCATACAATGATTTCTGGTCTTTCACGTAAGTGTCTATATCGTTCTTGATTCGGCTGCTTAGAATACCGCCCTGCTTGCCGGCTACATTCTGAATCTTCTTTGCTGTCGGACTTCCAATCACCTTGCGAAAGAAACTCATAAATAAATCTTTAATTTGCGCGGTATATATAGTTTAACATGCCCTCGCCGGTGAACATCGTTATCAGAAATATGTCCGAATGCACGGAACATGAACGTGAGCTTGTTGCTTGGTATGATACGGACACAAAGGACATTGTGTTAATCGCAGACCATCCGTTGACCAGCAAAAAGCTTCCAACTATAATGGCGCACGAACTAAGCCACTATTTGATAGATAGGAAGATACCGCAATTCGTCAAGCAGCATTGGATTCTTTCAAAGCTATTTCAGATTTTCATTGAAGAACCGTTTGTATTCTTTTACTACCAAAATAAACTACTGATTAGTCAATAATAAGATTGTATATATATGCCTATTTCTAATGTGTTTAATTAATTGTTAAGAGGGCGGTTTTTTGGGTGGAGTATGTCTTTTCAAGCAGAATTAAACAATCTGGGGGAAAATGTTTAAGTACCAATAACGCCCATACAGATTCATGGAAACGCATGCAAGTAGAACTTTATTATTGTCCGTGGTGCAGATGCCTTCCATCCCTCTGCGGGACAGGGCGTTCATTGCCTTTCTTTTCCTGACTGGGGCAAGGGTCGGGGAAGTGGTGTACAAGATTCAGAAGAAGCAGGTCAGCTTTGCCAAGGTCGATGGCAAGGACTTCCTGATTGTCTACGATGTGCATACCGAGAAACGAAAGATTGACATCGCCCGCAACATCCCGATTGAGATTGAACGGGAACAGGTCTTCGTTGATGTGGTGCTGCGCTGGACTGACCAGCTTCAGCCTGAAGATGTCATGTTCGATTTCAACCGGACGCGGGGCTTCCAGATAACCAAGAAGCACCTTGGGCGCGGCCCACACTTCCTTCGCCATTCAAGGCTTACAAACCTTGCAACGGAATACGGGTTTGACTCCGGCGACCTTGCTGAATTCGTTGGATGGGCTTCGTGGCGCACGGCTGAAACATATACCCACAAAGATTACACGGACTTGGCAAGGAAGATGGCTGCCCGCGCAAAATGAAGTAAGCCCCAGATTCAAGCGCAGGTGGTCAGAACGATGGGAATCGCCATGTTGGCAAACCGCGCATGAACCTGTTCAGGCCTTCAACCATGGCGTTCCTCAATGACCTTCAGGAATATCGGGTCTTTCTCAAGGGTCTTCTTTACCTTCCAAGCTATGCGCCCGCCGACCATGTGCCGGTTCTCGATAACGGCTTGGTCGATGTACCGCCTTCCCTTGTACTCTGTTATATAATCGTAGGGCTTTTCCCTGACAGCCTTGACGATTGTGGCAATCCTTTCGGTGGGCGTAATCTTCAGTTCGTCCCGTAGCTTCTGGTCTTTGCGAACATCGTCTATTGAGGTGTCCAAGAACTTGTCCTTTTCGCCTGACTCCATGGCATAGAAGTGGTCAAGCAAGACCTTGGGCGGTTCGTCTATAATGAACCACTTGACCTTGCGCCTTTTGCCGTGCGGGTATACCTTGATTGGACGCGCCTTGTATTCCTTGCGGACTGAATCGTTCCACCGGACATCCGAATAGAACTTGAACCTTATGCGCCCGTCATTGCGCCCGATTAACTCTATCTTGTCCGTGACCACCTTGCGTGCCTGCGAGTCAAGGGAATCGAAATTGGGCGTAGAGAATATGATTATCCATCCCTTGTTGCCAATGATACGCATGATTTTCGCCATCTTCCTTACTTGGAAGTCATGCCATTCGCGGGAGTCCATGCCAACGCCAGCGTCATCAAAGATTAAAACAGACCCGCGCTTTGCCTTGACCTTCTTGCAGTATTCAATTATTTCCATGAAGTCTATTGCGTCAGCCGTTGCGACACGCTGCGTTATGTCAAAGTCTTCTTCCTCATAGCGACCAAAGAAATCGGGGTCAAGCTTCACAGCCAGTTTGACTGACAGCCTTGACTTACCGCGCTGTGTCGGGCCAGAAATGGCTATGAACTTGTTCTGCCGTTTGTCGTGGACATCGCGCAAGATTCCCTTAATTAACGGCTCTTTGTCCTTTTCGTAAATGAACATCGTCATTATAAGTTAAGCAGTTCTTGTGGCGTTGCCTGAAGCGCAGCTTGTTGACTGAAGACTTTGACCTGCATTTCTTCCCGCAAGGGATGCAATAGATTCCAAAGTTCTCGTTTTTGAAATATGCCACATCACTTCGCCCGCCTTTTTTTCTTCCAACCTTCGTGCAGTCTTCCGGCAAATATTGAATAACCCGTAAGGTTTTCATCAACGATATAGTAATATTTTCCTCTGGTCTTTTTCAGAATTATATAGTTTTTATCGTGGTCTAACCAATCGTGTACCTTGTCCCCGAATAAAAATTTCTTTTCTTTTTTCATTGATTCACCTTAATCGTAAAGCCCTTTTCCTGCAACGCCCACAAGCGTTTACCGTAACTTGACAGTTCGGCTTCAGTCATTATAATATCGTGCTTTTCCCCTATGTCAGAATGCAAAAGCCTTCCAGTTCTCTGAAGCTCTTGCTGCCTTGAACCGAAAAGGAAATCCACTTCTATGATGCGCTGCAAGTCCTTCACCGATACGCCAAGGTCGGCGACACGGGAAACCACCACGACACGGTTGTTCTGGATTTCTTCAAGCCTGTTTATTGTCTGCCCGTAGATGTATGGAATGCCAAACTGGTTTGCAATCCTCTTTCCAAGCTCTATGGTATCGCAGAAGATAAAGGTCTTTTTCTTTTCATTAAGAAGTTCTTCCAGTTTTTTAATCTTGCCCGCAGCCGAGTAAACAACATGGACGTTTATCGGATGGTATTTCTTGCCAACCGTTGTCATGTACTCCTGCCAGTTCAAACCTATCGGGAAACCTGTTAAAGCAAAGATATAGCTTTCGCGCCCATCCTCTCTATGCGGGCTGGCTGACAATCCCATTCTGTATTTTGTTTTCATTACGCCAAGGCGCGAGAACGTATCAGCCGGAAGACGCTGGCATTCGTCATAAAATACCACGTCATATTCTTCATCGTTGTCCCTGCAGCCTTGGTATGTGACTATCTTGATTTCGTCCTTTGCGTGGGGTATGTGTTTTTCTATGTAGTAAGCCCATTGTTCAACAAGGGTTCTGGACGGCACAATAATAATCTTTTTGCCCTTGATTGTGTCCATCGTGTAAAGGGCAATGAATGACTTGCCTGCGCCGGTTGGATGGAAGACCCCTACCGCACCAGTTTCAAGAAATTTTTTATAGGCTTGCTTCTGGTAATCCCGCAGGACTATATCAGACTTTGCAGGTCGCAGGTCTTCTTTCTTTACGGGCTTTGGCTTGAATGGAAGGCAGCCGGATTCAATGGTTTCGGCTATGACATCAAAGGCATTGCCCCGTGTTATTGTGGCCTGATTTTCTGATATGTCCTTTAGGTATCGCCCTAACTTCGCCTTGATATTTGCCTTGTATTCCGGCGCGAAATATATTGTATTGCCCTCAATCTGCAAGTCAATTTCCTTCTTGAAATTAATCTGGTCAAGAAGTTCCTTTGGGGCATCCCCAAGCCATGAAGAATATTGGTCAAACTGGTATATGAAATACGAATCAGTTTCCTTCCAAAGCCATCCCACTTGAAAATCCTTTATGAACTTGGGGACGGCTACCAGCGTACTTGATTTGCCTTGCGGGATAATCACATAGGGCTTTTTGAAGAAGTCAATAAAGGTTTCCTTGTTAAGGTTCTTGCCCATCTTGTCTGAAAGAAAATCCGCCGTTTCCGATATGGCGGTTTGTTCGCGCTTTATTTCCTTGTCAATTCTGCCTAACTCCTTGAGCTTAAGCGAAATGTCGTCCTGCATCTTTTCAAGTTCTTCCTTCAGGTTTGTAATTTCCATCTAAATAATCCTCATTTGATTCCCGCATGTAGGGCAGAAGGCTTTGATTCCCCGTGGCGTTGACTGTCCTGTTTGGCAGGGCGGGCATTCAACGATAACCGTAGGGAAATACCGAGATTGAAAGGACTGTTTTATTTTTATTGAATGCGTCATGCTTCACTACCTTCCTCTTCTGTCATAAGCATATTCTTTTCACCCATCATAACGTGAAGGTGGGCGTATTTCTCAAGGCAGGCGTTGAACGTTTGCGCCCATTCAGCGGTGTTGGTAACCTTCTTGCCCATCTTTCCGTTCTGTTCCTTACACTTCTTGGTATGGGTGTCGTCCATGAAAGGGCGTAGGCGGGCTTCAAGGGTGTTGACCCCGCGCATGAACTTGTTAAGCTCGACAATGTTGCTTCCGTTGAGCTTCATAATCTGCCTGTCAATTTCAGTTGTAAGGAACAGAAGCGCGTCTG